>Ga0307509_10000912_pt1 | contig 50500 bp, 55 predicted proteins | sample 10_EM_MG_FD_202245 | JGI IMG/M metagenome (GOLD analysis project Ga0307509, IMG submission 202245) | Populus trichocarpa ectomycorrhiza microbial communities from riparian zone in the Pacific Northwest, United States - 10_EM | ecosystem: Host-associated > Plants > Roots > Unclassified | place... | reverse complement strand
AGGACTGATATGCAAAGATACCAATAATTCAGGACCTGATAGCCCATTCAAATCCTACTTTATTTTCTCCTTCACCTTTCTACACTATGGGTCTTATTGTAGACATCTATGCTGACTTGTGGTTTGACAAGAAAGCATGTTGCACATCACAATTGAGTGGTAAAGAATATCATGGAGCCTCTTACATAAACTATATTTCTTGGCTTTTATTTGTGTGTCAACCAGACACACTTCTGTATCTTTCATTTGAACAGATTATGCTAACTTCACAAAATGCTAGTTTCCGGCTGCAACTTGTGTTTTGGGATTATAGCACTATCCCTAAGCAACGACCGCCAGACGCACCCTTAGATATCGAAATAGTGGTGTCTAGTCTACCGTACTTGAGACTCCAGCTAAGGTTTGAAGATTGCGTTAGGCTAAGTTGGGCTCTAAGCTCCACTTGCCGCTATGCGGAGGATTTAATGGTACGGGACAGTGAGCTCTTACTCTACTGACAAAATTCGTCGCCCCCCCCCCCACTTTACACCAAAAATTGCTGATTTAAACACTCCTAACTCACTCACTCGAAAGCAATATATAATTAATTAAATCAATGCCATAGTGCAGGAAACTGTCTGAGAATTTCTAGGAAGAAGCTATGAGGGTTTTCCTACCTTGCCATAAAGGCTGAGAGCTAGGGCAATGATTAGATATTTCTCAGGTATACCTTTTATATGGGCAACTCAGCTCAGGAGTACCTTTTGCAACACACTACTATTATTATGTCTGGTATTAGAGTCATTTGGCAACTATTTTTTTTACCCAGAAAATCCAAATTCTGAGCCGAAACTTCTAGTTTCTTGGCGTGCACGGACATAATTTGTGTGGGGTGGCAACTCGAAACTTGTGAATTTTCGAATAAAAAAATAGTTGCCAAATGACTCTATTGCGCTATGAGAATTAACTAACAGAGCTGGCCACATAATATCTACATGACTCTGAAGGCCCCGGAAAATTTCAACATCTTTTTGCAAAGCAACGGGGCTGTGATTTTGTGAAGTGAAAATGCCCATTTTTGGTGTAAAATGGAGGGGGCAACGTAATTTTGTAGCCAAGCTGGTACTGGTACAGTACAGTGCTTTCGTATTTTAGCAATGCAGCTACGGTACAAGTAGTGGCACCGTAATAAAATAGTGGGAAAAAAATGCCCACTTCAACGGACCATTAGTTACACTATAAGTCTTCACCGCAACTCACCCCACCCCACCCCACCTCACTCCATTGTATCTCGTTTTCGTCCTCTCTCTCGTTTTCTATTAGAACACCCCTCACACATCTAGGGCACCAGTACTGTACGAGTACTGTACTCGTCACCCTATAAAGAGTGCAAAAATCTAGGCTTGGCCCGATGTTTGTCTCCTCGCCCAGGAGGGATGATGACGAAACATCAAGGAGCGTTTATAAAAAAGATACAGGGGGGGAACGAAGTTGATGTTGGGAGGAAGCTAGCAGAGACGGTATGCTGCTTTACCTGACAGTTTTTCGATCTGAATGAGTCTAAATATGAATAATAATATTGTAATTGTTATAGTGCAAGCAATGTCCAAATTTCGGATATGATACTTTGTGAACTGAGGAGTATCCGTATGGCAGTAGCCGCAGCACAGCACAGTATCATGCTAGTGCAGAGCAGCGAAGCAGACAATCATGCGTGCAGTGCATTAGACTACCATCGAATTCCCCCTCTCCACTCCCACCGCCCCGCAGTGCACTTACAACTCCGAGCTCATCCCCTCCCTGCCAAACTTTCCTTATCCACCTAATCTACCCAACCCATCCAGGATGACATGATAAATAATACGACCACACCCCCTCGCACTGCTCCACCATCACGGCACTTTGCTGGACATTCCATCAGGGGCCTCGAGTCATCCCTCCAGTCCATCTAATCTGCCCATCGCGGGAAATAAATGAATGAAGAAAAGTGTAAATATATTGGTGGAAGGGAATGGAATGGAATGTGGTGTGGTGTGGTGCACAACCCGAGCATTCGGAAAGTGGGGAAGTGGGGTGTGTGTGTGTGTGTGGTGTGTTTGGCAATGCGAATTAGGGAGAGAGGTGGGGGGGGTTGTTGTTGCTCCATATTTGAGTTTTAAAAGTGTTGTATTATACCGGTATCATGCTAGACCCGTATAAGTACTGTAGGGACAAGCAAATACGATATTGGCATTGTAACGATGCCACAAACAAGCAGAATGACTGTAGCCTCGTATTTTAACTTACGACGCTATTGAACGTTTTCCCGTGGCCGTCAGAAACGCTTCTCATGACCCTTCTCCACCTTGAACCTTATTCCGTTGTTGTAGGTAAGAAGGAATGAAGGAAGAAGACCTAATAGTAAGCTTAAGTTTTACTCTCCTGCTCTGGTCACTAGATGAGATAGTTAGGCTGTGCCCAGCCTTGTCTGGGCGTGTTTGTGGTACGGTTACTGTGGGGTAATTGGCTAAGTTGACATGTTGCGCAATCTTTTGTCAGGGTGGGTCGCATACAGATAGACTACACGGATGGATGGAAAGAAAGCCGGTTGTTGTCGAGGAGAGGAGGATGTCAACGTAGTACAGTACGAGTACTGTACTTCGGGCCCTTGTTTCCCGCTAACCCCGTGATTCTTATAGAGAAAAAAAGGAAAGAAAGAGAAAAGGAGGAGATTGGTGGTGTAGGCGGTGAGCGGTTGGCCGGATATACTTGAACCGTACACACCTGTTGAGTGACCGTTGGTCAAGTACGGTATCGGTGCCTGGGCTAAGATGCCTTCCTACAATCAGCCACTCACCCTGCCTTAACCCCTTGGCATTATGAGTGGGCAGATGAAGCCGTTATATGCAGCGTTTGAAAGAGAGTGGTAGCATGCACAGTGCAGACTCGCGGGTGCCTGCACTTGTATGATACTCGTAATGTCCTGACGTTTGTGAACACAACCCCCATTGTATCCACCAAAATCCTGAGGCTCCGCCTGATTTTTTGCCCATATGCAATATCAGTTATGTTCACGAGCGTCAGGAAATTACGAGTGCAGTGCCGGTATATTATTCCGATATACGACTGGCTCACGTAATATTTATGATGGGTTCAAAATACGAAAGAAAGGAGGAAAAAAGGACTTTGTGATGATTATGTTTTTACCCGCGGCCTGTGCTACATACCTCCGGCTGTTGGATTTAGAGGGGAGGGCCGCGCGGAGGCTTGGGGGCGAAGTTTGGTTTTAGTTGGCTGGCTAGAGGGCTACGGGACTTTATGATAGCCTCTGCTGTGGGAATACCGGTATGCTACAGCATCGGCGGCTATATCGAGTGAGGAGCGGTGAAGGCAGAGTAATTGATGCTTGAATGCCGTGAGAATTTTTTTTTTTTTGGTAGTGGAAAAAGGATAATACTATAACAATACTATAACGAGTGTTGATATATACCGGTGACCTCAGCGGAATGTTTTAGCCCTCTAGAGGCTCTCGATAATGCCACTCTAGATGGCTTTGGGATAAATATTCCGGCTCATTGTGACGGGGTCGATTCCCTGACACCTGTGTAGCCAAGCGCTGCACCAAGATCGTGCAGCACTCTGCTCAGGCGGGCGGCTGAGTGCCGAATTCCTACTCTCGACGTTCTAGGCCTAGTCGCGATTCTTGGAGTAACCTTTTATCTTCCCTTCTCTGTATTCGAGTATTGTTTGCTTGTGGTATGATATGATACAGGCTTTGTTTCTCAATTTGTCGTGCATGATACCGGTACTGTGCAACGCGAGCAGGGCTTGCTGTTCTCTGAGAGCCCCACGCTATACTTCTTAGGAACTGGTCTGGGGGCTATAACATATTACCGCAAAACTCGTGCTATCCCCGGCAGGTGTCTGATCTCCGTCCGTGTTCAGAGACAAAAACCCCTAGGAAGGGTTAGTGTTTTCCTCACACGGTCAGGTCCAAGTGCCCTGACTATGTCGGATCTCATTACCGGTAACTGGTACCGGCACTGTATTCGCAATTCTGTTGACCTGCTGGTTATCACATCTGTCTCACAATTGTTGACCTGTCAAACTAAACCAAGCGGGTCAAGAGGCAGGGATTGATGGAGATTAGAGGTCATGCGGAGATAGTGGATACCACGAGTTTTTGCGGCACTCTGCAGACGCCAGGTTTAGAAGATGGAAAGAGAGTGCCGGTATCCTAGAAGAGAGTAGAATATGGTAGTTGTCCTGACCCGATGATTCACTGCTTGAGCTGTGGCTTGAGCATTGTCGAAAGGGGCTGTTACGAGGTTGCATCCGTTGGGACAAGCGAGAGCGCCGCCCGGTCGACATAGGTACCATATGCCGGTAGACCTTCAGAGCATCCCAGTGATATTGGGGCGTTGCTTTGCCAGTCACTTTCTGTGACTGTGACGCTACGTCGTTTTGCTGAACATAATCGAGAAAGAGACAATTATCTAGGTCTTCTCTTGGAAAGTTGGATCTTTGGTTACAGGTGCACGATCGAATCCGCAGACTGGGCGAATACGGTACTTTCCATTACCGTACCGTGCCAGTAGCCTGGGCTCGTATAAAAATCGAGCGAGTATGTAACCCGCTGAGGGAGGCCTGGACCTCTCTCCGGGTTGTTGAGACCTAGAAGCACAGCATTATTGACGTGACAAACGCCGAAGGCTCGTGCCAGGTCAGGGACGTTTGGTCCAGAATTTGGTCGTATCAAAAGCTGTCTGGTGGTGAGAGAGAGACAGCATCAGCATGGGCCATCAATTATAGAAATGGGGTCGGCCGGATTAAAGCCACATCATGGGCATTTTCATGAGCTGGTTGTGCAACGGCAAGTCCTCTACCGGTACGCCGTCACAAGGAAAAATCCCTACAGTATACGGGCTCTAGCGGACGGTACAATATTTCAAAACATGCTTTGTTTGCCGGGGCTATGACGAGGAATAAATGCAAGGTGGAGATTCCTTCATTATTGGATTTCCAAAGCTCGAGCGGCTGACAGGTATTCCGCTATTAATTAGATTAGGAAATACAGGTTGGCTTACAGCTTAACCGCCCAAAGCCCACAAGTCACACTCTGAGAATGTCTTTGCGGAGTTCTAAGCGCCTGAACGCGAGCATCGCAACAGAAGCGCTGGCCCGGGGGTGAATAATGGGGCGGCTTCCCGACGGATAATGATCTGGTAGGTGAATTGTTTTCGACCGTCTCGTCTTGAGGGTAGGTGCACTGAGCACAACCTGCATGTTATCGTGGGGACAGGAGTAGTGAGGCAGTCCCGAGGTCTTATATGACGATAAGACAATGCTTCTCACTGTAGCAGGTTGTAATAGTTCATTTAAATGGTTATCGAATATCGGCAGTCATCGTCGAGGACGGAGGCGACGATGGTTATGACAATTACTGTGACCAGCTGAAGTTAACTAAACTAGATTCTGGGCGAAGGGGTTTTGAAGGGGATCATGGTTCACGAACTATCACTATCACCCCTTCCTCTGGGTGCCATTGATATCCTTGGCGGTTTCTCCGCTCTGCTAGACAAAGTTTTGCATTCCTGGAGAGGGAAATTTCTCCTCTGAGTCTATTAAGTCATTATCGTATAGTGATAGTCACTAACAGGAAGCTGGAATCATTAACCCTGCTCCCGACTTATGAGACTGAATAGCCCATCAATTGACAACATAGAAAAACTACTCCCAGGACAGCCACCCAAATTGGAAAATAGGCCGAATTAAAGGCTATCTATGAGCGCTGCTTGACTGCCAGGCAATTCGAGTGCTCGAGCTGAGGCACCTGGACAACGCAAGTAGTGGGAATATGAATATATCGAGCACTGCGCGGTGGGGAAGGCGTCCAATTAGGGTACTCGAGTGCATTTTTAGTTGGGTTTCGCAACCGGAGTCCATTATCGCACGTGGTGGTGGTGTTGGTGTTGTTGTTTATCTGGACGAACCATGTTAGTCCCGATTTGGGAATATCAGCAGCGATCACTCGGTTACGACGGATTGACGGTGGATGGAGTTTTCACAATAGCCCTGCAGTCTACTCTATTTTGGCCTTCTTTCCCATCACAAACGGCCCCACCTCCCAGTCCGAGGGTGAATTCGATACGAGAGTTAAAAATTTGCATACAGGTAGTAATTTATTCTTTTTTTGAAAGCTTTGTAGATCTTGATCTTCAGCAAAGCAAATTGGCACATGGCTAATACCTGCGCCGAGCATCCGATGGTTCTTGTGCTCAAACAGTTCGATTCCTAGAGAAGGGTACAGCATCCTGGGCTACTACTATTGATACTGCCGGGCCATTTTTGATAGCAAGACCACCCGCCCTTAGCCTATTATAATTCCCCGAGGATTTCGATACTAGTATTTCTTTCCCAGGTTAGTGGCGATTTTCACCAGGTTCGTTTAACGAGTAGTGACACCCCATGACATCACCTTTCTCCATCTAGCTTTCCTTATCAAACAAACCTGCTCCTCACGCCTCTCGAGACCACTTTCACTCCCTCTCCTTTACAACTACATTCTCCCCCTTCCTCTATAAGCAACCTCCCTGGACGATATCTTCGCTCAACCGGAAGAATTTGAAACTCTTTGACCTCAGTTGCCACTAATCTTAGACAATGGGGCTCTGGAGTTCCCGAGGGCCTGACGTTGAGGTTGATGATGGGGACGCTGAATCCTCATATAGGCCCGGACCTAGCGATCCTGATGAAAGGAGCAGTCTGCTGCCTCCTGCAGGGCGCCGCCTTCTCGATCCAGATGATCCGGCCGTCACACCATACAATCTTCTGTCTGTGAGATCACTGAGATGGGTTTCTCTCGTTCTCCTAGTGATCTCCTCCCTATGGTGGATTCTTCTTCTGATATCTACCTTTGTAACTCCGCCAGCTATGCACTCGCGGGGCAGTGGGTTCTTTGATTTCGCGTTAGTAGCTCCCTTCAGTAGACCCAGACTAGTCGCTAACGCATCCCTCTAGCTATACGACGCTTGCTACTGGAAGCTTAATGGTTCTCCTCATATTTTACGTTACGCCTTCCCGATCAGAACAATATTCTTGGATTGTTCTTTCCATCCTGCTCTTAGTAGACACTATTATTATTTTGTCGGTACCACGTATCCGCGGAGAAGAGGGATGGGTGGGAATTGTGTCCATCGTAGGGGCGACCTTAGTCAGTGCCTGGGCTGTATGTGAATCTCCTTCCTGTTTCCGGATATCTGGTGGTGGTGGTGGTAAGCTAGACTAATGTGACCGGTTTGGCAGGTACTTTGTGACCGCGTTGTGGAGTATGGCAAGGTTGAAGAGGAGGAGCGCTTGACAGGGCGTAGGGAAACAAGGAGGTCATTGAAAGAATGGCTTTCCGTTTTCGCCGTTACCATAATCCTCATGGTCTTTATCGCACTAACTGTGTTGTTCACCGGGAATCTGATAATTCGTGCTCGTGATTTATCTCTTGCGCCCCCCGGAACGAGATATTTTGTGGACGGCCAGAAGTATGAGGTCCACATATTTTGCCTTGGTGATGTAACAAATAGCCGTGGAGAGAAAGCAACTACCGTCTTGTTGGAAGGGGGTGAGAATACCGTTGAATCTGGGCTTGAAGGTTGGGCAAGGGATGCAGTTAAAAACAAGACGATCAATCGTTATTGCTATTGGGATAGGCCTGGCATGGGTTTCAGCGAAAATGCCCCTAGTCCTCTATCGGCGGGCATGGCTGTGGATGCCTTGTCCGAGGCACTTTCGAGGGCTGATGAATCTGGACCCTGGATCTTAGTTTCCCACGGTGTTGGAGGGTAAATACATCCTCTCTCGCTATTGGAATGATTTATAACTAACAATTGATTAGAATCTATTCTCGTATATTTGCTTCCCGCCACACCACGGAGGTTAAGAGTTTGCTCCTAATTGACGCTCTTCCCGAGTCCCAACTTGATCGTATAGGGTCCGCTGGTCGAGGCTTCGTTTTGTGGTTACGCGGAATCATAAGTCCCCTCGGAATTGACCGTTTGATGGGGGCGATTTTCAAAGGACGTTCACGCAACGATCGTGTGATTGGTCGGTCTGCCTATCAAAATCCCAAACAGATCAAAGCAAAACTTCAGGAAAACCTTGTAGCAACGACCTTCACAAGGAATGAGGTCGTTGCTGCGCGCGCTATTCTACCTCGCGATGTCCCCTTGGTGGTCGTGAGCTCTGGAAAAGCAATAAAGGCAGACAAAAGATGGGATGATGGTCAAAGAGAGCTCACCGAGCTGACAGACAATTTGGTAGCCTGGGATGTTGTGGACCATTCGCCGCACGAAGTTTGGAATGATCCTCAAGGACGTACGCTTTTAGAGAAGAGAGTGGGTCAGCTAGTGCGCCGGAAATGATAATGTTTCAATGACAATGATATTTAGGGTGGGGGTTGTCGGTCGTTTCTCATTTGTATAGCACTTTGCAGTCATCCTTTTTCTTCTTCTCTTTTCTTTCGAGCCTCTCATTTTCTATATCTATGATCACTCCATTTTTATTTTTTTTGAAGCTAGCCGCATGAGATTGGTATTATAATCTGGAAACATATGGGAATTCTACCCTGCTTAAGAGGCTGGCACAGACATCTTATTGCTTTGGATATGGGGGAGAGAATGTCGCATAAGTTAGTCCCAAGGACTGAAAGCCAATGCATAGTGTATTATTTCGGTACTATGATCTAAAGTGTTTTGCCACCGTTAAGCTTGGTCCTTGTTAGCCGCTATCCCATATCAGCAGAGGATGGTCAGATAGAGAGCCATAGGATGTTTAATATGTTTTTGTTGTATGATACCGTAAGAATTTTGGAAATCCACCAACTTATCACTGCCAGCCCTGTAATCCTTAGATTCAGAGACAGAAGCCCCCGAAAAGGGATAGAGTTTTGCCGGCACTACTCGTATAAGATCTGCCCACTAGGCGTCATTGGTCTTGTTAACTGGTGTTTGCAATTCTACTAGCCTATCAAACCAAACCTATCGTAAGACGGGCTACTTTTTGACCAATAATCCAATAGTGTATCCCAAGAATTTCGCGGTATTGCTACTGAGCTTTCTTGATGACTAGAGCACACTCTGTCACTCGTTAAACCAGCTCAAGCCGCCAAATCGGTGATTTAGTAACACAGCGATTTAGTTATCATACTTGTTTAACATCAAAAAACGCAACTAGTTTAGCTCCAATCGGATCCCTTCACCAGAAGAAAGATACCGGTAGTTAGAAGCCTAAAAGTGAAGGGATAGGCTTCGATTTCATGTTAGTCACGAGGGTTTCGCACGATTGAACTATCCGAGTACTTGGAGATCAACGGGGGTTTCTACCGCGAGCTAAGCCGATGCCAACCGGGGAAGAGGCGTGACAAAGGGGGAATAGCAACCAAATCAGCAAGTACAAGATGACAGCCCAACCAATTTTGTATTCCAAAGTACCTAATCGGCTTACAAAAATCAAGTTAGAACCGACGATGGCCGTTGCATATCTTTGACGTGGTGGCCAATTTCTACCCCACAACCAAGTCCGTACCTAACCCTACGGGAGGATCGGCGAGAGCTCTCTTTGTTTTGGTATGTATGATACGGGGTGAATTGCGGGTATTCTGGGGAGGAAGGGGGGGGAGACGATGCTGCCCTTGGTCTTGGGTACAAGGCAGTACTCCACAGTACAACAGCAGCAGCGGTTTTTCGGCTTTCATCCACCCCCCCCACCACCTTCCAACTATTCTGTTCGCTCAATCTCCCCTCCACCATCTATCTAGCTCCCCGGTAATCGGAATCTTGTAAGAACGAAGCAATTTCCTTCCTTCTATCCACTCATCCCTCAATTTCACCCTTATCCCCATTCCCTCCTCTATACACTTCTCGAGGATAGTACTTTGTTGTCGTCTTGGTGGAGTTTCCATCATTCTGTCTATCAGCACTAAGCCGCTCCTGTATCTCTAACTCCCCTTACCTCTCCACCCCCCGCCTCCCCAAATACATCAACTATGGCATCACGAATATTCACCCGCACACTCCTTACAGCTAGACCCCGCATTTCCAGCACAGCGATCCGCCCACCCCAGAACTTAAAATACCTAATGGCAACCAAGAAATACGCTCTCCATGGCTCGGCCAGACACTCAAGTGCTGTATCCTACATAACAAACCACGACAAAATCGTCTCTCCTGTGGACACAAAGTATTTTCTTGACAACCAATTTGTCGACTCAAAGACCACAGAATGGATAGACCTGCACGACCCCGCGACCAACAACCTTGTCACGAGGGTGCCGCAGTCCACTGAGGAGGAATTGAAGGCTGCGGTGGACTCCGCTGCTAAGGCTTTTCCGGGTTGGAAGGCTACTAGTTTACTCGCCAGGCAGCAAGTCATGTTTAGGTTTGTTGCGTTGATTCGTGAGAATTGGGATAGGCTTGCTGCTAGTATCACGCTCGAGCAGGGGAAAACCTTTGCGGATGCTAAGGGGGATGTGCTGCGGGGGTTGCAGGTTGCTGAGGTGTGTTATTGTTTCGGTTGGGTTGGCTTGTAGCTTTTGCTAACTATATTTGGTGAAGACTGCTTGTGGGATTACTACTCAATTGACTGGTGAGGTGCTTGAGGTCGCCAAGGACATGGAGACTAGGAGTTATAGGGAGCCTTTAGGAATTGTTTCGGCAATTTGTCCTTTTAGTAAGTTTACTTTGATACCCGGACGAGTATTTTGTGCTAATTTTGAGCGCAGACTTCCCGGCAATGTATGAGTTTAATTCTGGATTGCTGAGATTGAGGCTAACAACTGTTCAGGATTCCTCTGTGGTGTATTCCTCTTGCCGCAGTTACTGGTAACTGCTTAATCCTCAAACCTTCCGAGAGAGAGTAGGCTGCTTATCCCTTATCCCAATTTGAGGCGACAGCTAACGGAGTATAGTCCTGGCGCTGCCATGATTCTTGCAGGGCTTGCCAAGGAAGCTGGTCTACCAGAGGGTGTTTTGAACATCGTTCACGGTGCCGCCAAGACTGTTAACTTTATCATCGATGAACCTAGAATCAAGGCTATCAGCTTCGTCGGCAGTGATAAAGCCGGAAAATATATTTACACTCGCGGATCTGAACAAGGAAAGCGTGTACAGGCCAATCTTGGAGCGAAAAACCATGCATGGTATACCCCCAGATCAACACGGTGGATTGAGTGCTAAGTGTGTTCTCAGTATCATGCCCGATGCGAACAGGAACGCTACCGTTAATGCACTCGTTGGCGCTGCGTTCGGGGCCGCTGGACAGCGTTGCATGGCACTTTCCGCCTTGGTGCTTGTTGGAGGAGCCCAGGAGTGGCTTTCGGATATGGTCGAACAGGCGAAGCAACTTAAGGTCAATGCAGGGTTTGAGGAGGGTGCTGATCTTGGACCGGTCATTTCAAAGCACTCTAAGGAGAGAATCGAGAGCCTTATCCAGAGCGCTGTTGATGACGGCGCCACATTGCTCTTGGACGGCAGAGGGTACAAGCCTGAGAAATACCCCAACGGAAATTTCGTACGTGATTAAGTTCAACCATCCCCGTACGCCACTGACTAGTCCCAGATTGCCCCAACAATCATTTCCAATGTCAAGCCTCACATGAAGTGTTATACCGAGGAAATCTTCGGCCCGGTTCTTGTGTGCATGAATGTCGACACATTCGAGGACGCTGTTGACCTTATCAACGCCAACAAATATGGTAACGGGGTTGCTATCTTCACCAATAGCGGAGCTACCGCAGCCAGGTTCCAGCGTGACATTGAGGCCGGCCAAGTTGGAATCAACACTCCTATCCCCGTTCCACTACCTATGTTCTCATTCACTGGAAACAAAGGATCTATCGCGGGACAGGGTGGAAATTACTTTTATGGAAAGTCAGGACTCAACTTTTACACTCAGTTAAAGACTGTTACCTCGTGGGTGCACCCAATTTTTTTAACCTTTATTTTAGCCTTACCAAGAGCGGCACTAATTGGCGTGTATGCTAGATTGTGGAGAAGCTCCGATGCAATCTCGACCAAGGCTTCCACAGCGATGCCCACCAATTCATAAGGCAACCTTTTCGTTATGGTTCCAATGATTCCTGGGGGCCTTGCGCATCGTTCCGTTTTGTTCTGCACATCGGAAAGGCCATTTTCCTGTATTCTGAGACAAAAATTTGGAGTTCTCCTTCGTAGAGGCGACAGTTCTGTAGCAGTAAATATTAAATGAAATTTCCTTCCTTCCGGCACGATGCTCCAACCGCCCCCGCCGTGTCCCGCAAGTATTATACTGGTTTGGTAGACTGAAAGTCCCGCGTGATCGAAATCGGGTGCACAAGTACTGTGCTGTGTTTGTGTGGTACTGTCGGGTGTAAGCGGCCACTACGACCAAAGTGTGCGGGCTGCTTGTGGGACGCGTATACCGGTAGATGGCATTGATGATGTATTTAAAGCCGCTCTTGTCTCGTGCAGTAACTCCTGTCAACAAGGCCTCTTCTCTGCTATCCACGATGAGCCTTCATGTCGTAGTGCCCGAGTCCTTTCTCGCAAGTGTACGCACCAGCATTCGACAGGGCTAAATGCCATTCCTCCATCCGTTGCCGTACTCGAGTATATGATATATATCTGCACAGGTGGGTTGGGAATGGAAAAAATGAGCATACCGCAACTTCACAAGATACTCGAGTACGGTAGATATTCTGCATAGGACATTACCCTAGGCGAGATCCGACATTAAGAGTAGATTACTGGATGACCGCACCTGTTTGATAATACCTTCCTTCCCTCCCACCAAAATTCCCCGAAAATCTGCTCTTCTGCCGCCCCCAACACGGGCTAGACAATGGACCATCAAACGGCGAGCACCTGGGCTATTGTTACACTACACCATCTTCTCTCCCCGGCATGTATTGGATCTTGGCCGCGCACTTGTGCGACAGTATGTCCGAGTATGTTAGTCCAATTACATGAGCTAAACAAGGCATACGATGGCTGAGAGAATCACGCCAAAAGAGCCAAGAATCGGACGATAATGGCCTGCCTGCTTGACAGGTTGGTATCTGTCATTAAAACCCTTTCTCTCACAGGGGGGTGGGCTTATCGGATGGCAGGGTTTTAGATAAGGGTGTTTTTATATCGTATTCTGTTCCTAGATGCCTGATATGACGTGACACAACATCATGTGGGAGGGGCAGAACGGACGTAGAAAGAAAGGTTAAAACTACGAGGCCCCCCCCCCCCAAGAGCAGTGCTTTGCTTTGCTTTGCTACTGCTTCCATTTTTTTTTTTGGGCTTTCGAAATTCTACAGCAGCATCATACTAAACACTACTCTACTTTTTATCACCATCAGCACAAACATGTCTATCTCCCACGGCCGCGGCGGTATAATACTACTCCCCTCTCCCTCTCCCTTTCCCTCTCCCTTTTCCCTTCTGCAGTCCTAACCAACCAAACCAAACTCTAGGCACGGGCAACATAGGCCCCGACCCGACAGAGTACGTCGACGGCGAAATCGTCCGCGCAGGCGATCCCACCAGTGCCGGCGGCGCCTACAGCGCGGGCGTACAACCCCCCTTCCCCCCTTCACTCCCTCCTCCTCCTCCTCCTCCTCCTTTGCTAACTTTTACTAGCGCGGCGGTGCCGGCAATATCGGCTCTCCGCAACAGCAACCGGTGAGACCCAGCATGGACGAGGACGTAATACCCCCTGTGGCAGAGGTGCGGGGGCACGAGAATGAACCCTATCATAGTGGGCGGGGAGGGGAGGGCAATGCCCACATTCCGGAAGGGGCGGAGAAGGCAAAGCCTGTAGGGTTGGCGGAGAAGTTAAAAAGGAAGATTTTCGGGTGGATGAAGTAACGGTAACGGACGGGTGAGGGAGGGTGTTGAGGGAACGGGTAATGCAGGAAAGGGGGGAGGAGGAGTATGTGGTGGTTTTTAATGAGTAATGATGGAGGAAATGGGTTATTCTGCAGGGTTTTTTTTTCTTTTCTTCTTTTCTACTTTTGCTGTTATCTTATTGGATTGGATTGGATGTCTTTTCTGCTTCTGCTTCTTCTTTTTCTTCTATTTACCCCCCCCCTTTTTTTTAAGTTTATGATATTATTATTATTTAGTAGTTAGACACGCTCGTTACGATACGATACCAAATCGCTCCTTTTTTATTTTTATTTTTATAACTCTCTTTTCATTATTATTATTATACCATTATCTTTGGTTCTCTTCCCCTTTTTGCTATCATACACCCGAACGAACGAACGAACGTCCCGTCACGTTTAATGCCACACAAAAACGCGGGTTGCTCTGCGATAACCATAATATCACACAACTACACAACGATATTAGTGACTCCTAACCTTATCTCGGGAGCCACCGGTCGTCACGCCAGGCACAAGTATTATCGCATGGCACGGCATGGCATGGCGTTGCTGAACGCGGGGTTGGCCGGCCGGCCGCCTGGGTGCGCCCGCGCGCGCGCGAAAGAAAATGAGCGGTAGTGGAGTCAAGTTTTCGTCGGGGGGGGGGGGCGGTATGATAATATGATGTGAGATTTAAGTTTTAGACTAAGAGTAAAGTACATGTTGTTCCAATTCGATAATCTAGGTGAATACGAAAAGTACTGTAACAGCAGCAGCAGTAGATTTCTTGGTTTTACTTTTTCTTCCTCTTTTCTTCCTCTTGTTTTACGCGGTTGGGGTGCCGTACTCTACCCCGATGATAGCGGTGTAACCCATTTCTTGGTGTTCGCTTCCTTTTTTGAGAGGGAGGTTGGTGTACGTAGGTGGTCTTGCCTGATGGTATGGATAACGGTCCACGGTTACATATACATATCCGAAACCTTTGGCGGCAGCACCAGTGCTGATCGGTCGTTCCGTTTGTAAAACTCTACCAACTATTCCCACCCACCTCGTACCAACCTCATTCATTAGCCCCCCCCGCCCCCTTCCATAGAATGAAGTGAAAAGAAATGAAAAGACTCACGCTGCTCGCCGTCTTCGCCGGCGCATCCTCATGCAAAAAGTGACCCACCTCTGGCAGCACGACGAGCTGGTACTTCCCTTGCATCTGGCCGATAATCAATTCCCGATCCAACCTGTCCGTCCCAGCAAGAATGAGTAACTTGCCCCCCCGGGCTTGCAGGAACTTCTTACTGAGTCCCACGAACCAGCCTTGCCAGAATGGCTGCGTCTTTGCCAGGTCGGTGCGCCAGCGCCAGGGACGTGGGGGGGAGGAATCTCCTGATGATTCTGACGGTGTTGCGTCGGAGAGGAGGGCGGGGACGGAGACGCGGGCTGAAGCTGGGTTTCGGATTGTTCTCGAGCGGGTGCTGGGAAGGGTAGGTTAGCTTTTGGAGGAGGTATGAGGAGGGAGGGAAGGAAGGGTGAGTGGGGAGACAAACTGCCATTCGATTCCTTGCGCTAGTGAGGTAAATCTCGAAGGTCTTGTGGAAAGGTAGGTTTGCATACTCTGCAAAGCGTCGATAGCACTTCCCTCCACAACGTCCATAACCACATACCCGAGCACATTCCCGCCCAGCTTTCCGCCCATCGCTACGTCCGCTACCACTGCGCCACCAAGGGAGTGCCCTATAAGGATTAAATCTGGCATCTTCCCCCATCCGCATTTCTCCTTCACTAGCTCCACTACCGTGACAAAGTCTTGTGAAAGCGTGGGTAGGCTGAGGTCCTCGTCATTGGGGGTCTTGGTCTCGCCGTGCCCGCGCGAGTCGAAGGATAAGACACCGGCTGCTGGGAGGATCTTGCGAATCTCAGAGGCTAACAAGGCGAATGAGAGACCGGACGAGCCGGCGCCGTGATGGGTTACGAAGAGAGGACCATTGTTGGTAGGGCTGGTTAGGTAGGCATGAAAGACGGCGGATGTGGGCTCGTGCAGGAGGTACAGGGAGGAGGAAAAGTATTGGTTCCAAGGGAGAGGTTCTAGCGAGGCTTTCTTTCGGGGTCTGAATTGTTTCGTTCATTCATTAGCACGTTCGGCAGCTAAAATCGGTAGGAAAATATTGAGGAAGGAGGGAAAATATACTCCGGCCGTGCGAACAATGGTCTAATAGTGGACGTTGAAGAAGCTGATGAGCACGGAGATGAAGGGGTATCCGTTCTTGAATCTGTGTCGTTCTCTTCTCCTCCTAGATCATCCTGCTCCTCCTCATCGTCGACTTCGTCGAGCGCGCCTAGGTTTGAATTTAGAGGCATTGGCGGTTCAAGGGGAAACCTTGCAAGCATGGATTTTTGGAAGGAGCGTTGGAGTTCACTCATTTCGAGCGGGTCACTCGCTCGGTGGAAGTGGGTGGATAGCGGGGAGTTATCGCATTGGCTGGGTTGGGGGGGGGGGTTGATAACTGGAGGAATAGAATGCAGGTCGAATGACAAGGCAAGGGGGGGCGACTGGAAGTGAATTGTGATTTATGGGAGGGTGATGTATTTATTGAGGTGTAATATTGGAGAGCACCCGGTAAATGGATGGGTAGTCTACTCGTGATTAAAAGGGGGTCGCATTGGGCGTTTGGTGAATTTATCGATTTTTGCTGGAGTTCAGGGACGAGGGGGTTCTTTGGGACGAAGTTACTGTAGATTAGTGGATTGGTGGTACCGGCAGTCGTATGTTTCATCACGTTGCGCGCATCCGGGGAAACATATGAGCACGAAGTTATCATAACGTTTTCAACATTCCGACGTGGCTGTGGCGTCCGAGTGTGTGTGCGGTATAACATGTGCGGCCAAGTTACTGTGCTCGAGTACATCTCAGCATCAGCTCTGCCCTATTGTTGACGACAGTCTACTGGTGCCGTGGGGTACTGTACTTGTCAAAGGGTATGCTGTCATACCACATTATCATACCGGCGAGCGCGGGAGAGACAATATAATCCTGAAATTACAGAATAAAGAAATAGACTTCGGTGTCTCGATGCAGGTCTTCCAACTCCTCGGCCTATTGATAATATTCCCATAGTTTTCCCCTCGCAGGTTGAATTAAAATTAAGTGATAGACTACCCATCGACCTCTCTGCCTTATTGTGATTTCTTCGCTTCCTCCTGCTCCCTGGTATCCTCTGCCATAGCTACCAGGACGTATGTGATCATGACAACGTTCGCAACAACTGCCGCCGTAGCCCCAGCGAATGTAGTGTTTCCTGCACGAGTTAACAGTGTTTTCGGTTGTTGTTTGCGCGCAAAACGTACCACTGAACACGGTGTTCACCGTCAAGAAATAGGAACCCAAGGGAGCAACAACCATTGCCAGAGTGAATAGGAGAAGTTTTGCAATGACAGATCTGTACTCGATTAGCCATGCTTGCTTCTCGCCGACGAGATGGATAGCTCACCCAGGAACAGCAGGGCCTTTGGTGTCATTTTTAGGGCCGGCGCCAGGAACAATGGTAGCGATTTTCTCTTTCTCGGCTATCTTCTCTCCCTTTAAGGGTCGCCTGGTAGCCATTGTTTTCCAGATGGAGATGTATAGTGATTGAATTGACAAAGAACACGGCAATGCAAAAATGCTTATTGCCAGGTATTCGCAGGGTGACTTGCTCGTAGGTTATGATGAGAAGCTATTGAATAGGTTTACTGTAAAGATTGGCGCTGGACAGTAGATTTACGGACTAAACCAGATTGGGGAGTAAATTGCAACAAGGATCGCTTGTATATAGTCTTGGCAAGAATCGCGTCCTGATGTTCTCTTGTTGCGTCCGGTTGCGCCTGGTGCGTCCTGGTTGCGTCCTGACGGTCCTGATCGTTGTTCTTCTGCCTCCTGATGCCTGCTGGTGTTGTCGTCGACATCCGGGCGCGACTTCCTCACAATCTTAAACTTTCTCAAAAAGATCTCGAGATATTCATTGGATATTAAGGGCTCGGGGTCACGGTACCCAACTACGAGATCGTATTTCTTGTTTCCCTCTCGGTCAGTAATTACAGACCTACCGGTATCTCATCCATCCACTCACCACGTTCCTGACAAGCAGTGGGAAAGAAAAGAAAAAAACTTCGTCCTTGCCCTACCAGCCTTTCTCATCCCCCATCAACGGCATCAGTACTGTACTTTGGGCAAACATCATACTCTACCTTGACCCTTTTCTTTTCTTTAATACTGGTGCGTTTGATCCCCCTTACGTTGTCCAAGAAACGTGGTTGCCCTAAATTTGATTTCCACCGCTAACATCAAAAAGAGGAGGATGGATTCCATCCCGAACAATACTACAACTACCGCTGCTAACGAGCTGCCCATTCCTGAAGAGGCTACTTTGCCCGCAATCACAGCTACCCCCACAAAACGTGGGAGACTATTCCCCTTCGGCCCTGGGAGCGACTTCAGCCCGAAGCGCCGCAAGATAGATGGGCTTGACACTGAGACCTTGGCTACCGACCAGGGTGAGGATGAAACTGCCTCTAGTGAAGTTGCTACTCTCCCGTTGAATTCTTCCTACTTTGATAGGCGGAAAAACGGTGCGACGGCAGCTACTCCTCCACCATCTGCGCTCTTGGTCACCTCCTCGCCCATTACGCAGCCTACGCAGCTGCTGGATCCCAACAGGACTCCCAAGGCGGTCCCTCCCGTTATCCAAGTTGCGGCATCGTCGCCTTTTCGAGAAGAGCTTATCTCACCGGTCAGGGCGAAGCCGTTCACCAAGGCGAAACCAACCTCTGCTGCCCTTCGACCGGATGGCTCTGTCAGGCCTTTCGACTTTTACCCTTCAAAGCCCAATGGAGCAGGGAGTGTTAATTTGACTGACGATGGACCCCACTATGTTGGCGGGTCCTCAGATGAAGGATCAGACCATGACATAAAGCCAACATTTGTGGGGAGTGCACTGGCCAACAAAGCTGTACCTTCTGTCAGCTCTATACGTGGCCGCCGGGATAACGCTAAGCCATCTGAGGGGCCCACCAGGGTTGAGGAGTCTCCCGTTTCATTTCGCAGCCATGCCCAAAAGTTCCTTTACAACCCGTCGGCTAAGCCTCAAAGCGCGCATATACCTTTTCAGGGCCGACTTGACTCTGTTAAGAGGCCAACAACCACATATTCTTCCGGCACCGCTACCATTGCAGGCTCCCGCCCTCGCGGCCAAACCAATGGTTACTTAGGAATTGACATCAAGGTCTCCGACATCGAGAACAAGGAGTATCAAAATCATGTTAGGCGCATGTCAACCGTGCTTCCCTCAAAGCCCATTAGAGTGCTTTTAAACGCTCTCATGGAGAAGAAGGGAAATTACGATGACGCAATGGCTATGCTCACAGACGATGAGGATACCATCGACCTTACCATATCCAGCGATGAAAAACCTCCCGGTAGGGTCGCTCAAATGAAGACATCAAATCGTGCTGCAGCTGCCCCGAGAGGGACTATCAGAGATAAATGGTCATCCACACAGGCACAGACCCAGGTAATCGCCTCGCCAGAGCCCCCACCCAAACCAAGAAGACGGCTAGTTAAGGGCTCTTCGAGAGAGGTATCGTCCTCGCCACCTGTACTTGCCCACTCTGATGATGACACCGACTCGGCCGCACAATCCGATGGCAATTCGGACGAGGAACGAGCTCTCGAGGACAAGGTTTTAAAGTACGTTAATACATGTACCTTGAAAGAGCTCTCAGACATATCATGTACCGCTGCAGAAACCGTCAAGATTGTCATCTCACAACGACCCTTCCGCTCTCTCAACGAAGTCCGCGCTGTCACAAGTGATATCGCCCCAATCAAAGGAAAAAAGTCCAGAGGAGCACGCACTCGCGCTATTGGAGATAAGATTATCGACATTTGCTTAGAGACTTGGAGGGGGTATGACGCGGTGGACTCTCTTATCGCGAAGGTTGAAGAACTTGGGAAACCTGTGGCGGAGAGCATCAAGAAATGGGGTGTCGATATATTTGGCTCCGCCGGAGCCGGCGGCGAGCTTGAAATCCTAGATGTTAGTCCTGACTCTGGAGCTGCACCGCTGAAGGATTCCGCCATTGGCACACCTACCGACTCTTTAGATGATGGTGATGAAATAAAAGGCAGCAGGAGAGAGAACCAAATTGGCAATTTCTTCAAGCAGCAGCCCAAGAACATGGCAGAAGGCGTCATCCTTAAGGATTACCAGGTTGTTGGCGTTAATTGGTTGAATCTTTTGTATGAGAAGAAACTCAGCTGCATTCTAGCTGACGAGATGGGTAACTTTTCCCCCTGAAAGTTACAAATATAATATGCTTACACTTATTAGGCCTTGGAAAGACTTGCCAGGTCATCGCATTTCTTGCGAGATTACTAGAGGGCGGAATTAAAGGTCCCCATCTAGTAGTTGTTCCTTCCTCCACTTTGGGTAAGCCTAGTCCTACGTTTAAGCATGATCAGTACTTGCCCCAAGCTGGAAGTACTCGAGAACAGGCGGGCATATTTTGTATTGGCACTCGGACACGCATAGATTTATTTATTTATACCACATTTCTTTAATCCCTGTTTTCGAGCGCGTCTGGCCTGTGACAAGTAGCGGTAGCAACTGACGATTACCCACACAGAGAATTGGCTTCGCGAGTTCAAAAGATTTTGTCCAGCATTAGTTGTAGAACCTTACTATGGGTCTCTTAAGGAACGAGCTGAGATGCGTATTTCTCTGTGCAAGCGGAAAGATTGGAATGTCTTGGTTACCACATACCAGCTAGCGACTGGCGATAGGATAGACAAGAGGTTCCTCAAGGATCAGTTCTTTAATGTAAGCTCTTGCCCCTCTGAAATACTGTATGCTGACATCCCAAGGTTTGTGTTTACGATGAGGGACATCTCCTTAAAAATAGTTCGTCCAATCGTTACGATGCACTCATGAGACTACCTGCTGTTTTCCGGCTATTGTTAACCGGAACACCGCTTCAGAACAACTTGCAAGAACTTGCCTCTCTTCTAGCATTCATCCTCCCAGAGGTTTTCAATGAGAAGCGCGAGGATCTAGCAAGCATATTCAAGTACAAGGCCAAAACCACCGACAATGAGGAGTCGAATAGTGCTCTATTATCCATACAGAGGATTAAACGTGCCCGTGCGATGATGACACCATTTGTGCTGCGAAGGAAGAAACAACAGGTTTATTTCCGACACGCCCTTTTATATATATATACTAATTATGCTAATAACATACGCAGGTTCTCAAACACCTGCCAGCAAAGACGAGCCGCGTCGAATACTGTGTCATGAATAAAGCCCAACAAGCCATTTACAAAAACTACCTCGATCTAGCAGCAGAAGCAATCGCAGCACGAGCCGCCGGCAAAAAGGCCTCTAAATCTAGCGCTAATGTGATGATGCAGCTTCGCCAGGCTGCTATCCACCCGCTATTGTTTCGAAAGCATTACACGGATGCAAAGATTCTCCAGATGAGCCACGCAATCCTCGGAGAGGACATCTACTCCGACTGCAACCAACAACTTGTCCTCGAAGACATGGAAGTCATGAACGACCTAGAGCTCAACAAACTCTGTGTAAACAATCCAAAGACGATGGGGAAACACACCTTGAAGCGAAAGGAATGGATGGCATCCGGCAAGGTTGAGGCACTGACAAAGCTACTGATGGATATGCGCGAGAAGGGCGATCGGGTCTTGATCTTCAGCCAGTTCACGCAAGTTCTCGATTTATTGGAACTCGTGATGACAACTCTTGGATTGGGATTCCTTAGAATTGATGGATCGACACCGGTTGATATGAGACAGGACATGATCGATCAATATCATGAAGAGGAGGATATCATGACTTTCTTGCTTAGTACTAAAGCTGGTGGATTCGGCATTAATCTTGCCTGTGCGAACAAGGTTGTTATATTCGATAGCAGTTTCAACCCGCATGATGACGCGCAGGCTTCAGATCGGGCGCATCGTGTGGGTCAGACTAGAGAAGTCGAGATTATTAGGCACTCCCCCCCCCTTTCACTAGCCACTTAGTCACTAACAATGTATATAGACTTGTCACCAAAGGCACCATCGAAGAGCAAATTCTTGCGCTGGCGAATACCAAGCTCGCCCTCGACCAGTCCATATCCGAGGATGACAATGCGATTGAAGGAAAGGCTCAGGAGATTGTTGCCAAGATGCTGCTCAAGGCTGAGGAGGAAAGGGGGAAGAAGGTTAGGGAGGGTGAGGAAAAGGCTGACAATGGCAAAGAGAATGGTGGCAAGGACTAGCCTGTCATAGCCTGGCTAAGCTCTTCTGTTCCTCTTCTTCCCCTTTGCGTTTTTCTTGGGTTTCATTTGGGTTGCGATCCCGCTTGATTTATTCACGTTTCTTGTTTTATGTTGACCTTGCTTGGCATCACTTTGGCTTATCCTACTATTTACCCGCCTCCTCACCGGAGCATACGCATTAGAAGGGCAAGAACCACTGCGGCCCAGACTCCTTTGCTTAATCCCCTTCTCCTCCTACCATTTTGCTCTACTTGACTTTACTCTGCGATTGTTGAGTATGTACTGCTTCCTTTTCGTCACTACCTTTTTATCTAGAGATCGTCTCCTTTTTCCTTTTTTTTCAACTAGGTCTCCGGGTTTGAGTTTTAGATTTCTTTTGCTTTTGCTTCACCGGAAAGGAAAACGAATACATGATGTCGGGTGGATACAGTAGGTAATCAAGAAGAGAGATGGGGGTGGATGTATAACAGTCTAGTTCGCTGGGGCATTTGGTTTGCTTTCAATTCTTGTCTACCCTTGTTTTGCTTTATTTTGCGCGTATGGTGAATTAGAATAAAGGTTCTTTTTTTTTTCCTTTTTTATCTTTCCTTTTCTACTTTTCTCCTTGTCAGTTTGGATAGACGTTGCTTTGTTCAGAGTGGGACGACGACGAGGGAATGCCTGAGTGGGGGGAGGAAAGGGGGGAGGTGTAAGCTGATAGACTAGTTAGTAGGGAAGAAGCAAAGGAAAAGGGGGGTGATGCCATGAGAAATTTTTTCATTTTCATTAATTTCCCTGGAAGGTCTGATGAGAAAATAGGTTGGCGGTCTGCAGTTGGCATGTGAGTGAGATATCGTGATGGGGTTAGTCGCAATCGCAAGGCTTGGGATGACGAGGGGGGTGACACCTCCTCAGACCAGAACTACTAATGCAAATTCCCAAAATACGGCACACAGTACAGTACCAGTCCAGGAAATGTAAAAAGCAACACAAATAGTGAGCATTCCCCCCCCCCCTTCCCCGCCCCACCTCCGATATAGATAACTCGGAACATTCAGGTAGAAATAAAAAGAGATAGGACGTGAGGAAGAACATACAGGTTCCGCACCCACCTAGCAGACAGTGACAGAAATCCAACAAGCCCCGGACGATTGCTGGTTGGGGGTGTGGGGGTGAACTTGAGAACCACGGAGAGGGGAGGAGAGGAGGCGAGAAGTATGGAAGTATGGATGCATGCATGCAAAAGAGCTGTTCAAGGTAATGTATAACACGGTACAAGTACAGTGCGACAAGCGCGCCGTTTCCTCCGCGTGAGAATGTGTGAACACAAGTTTATCGTGAAAAGAGGAATGAAGGAATGAATAATAACACTAACTTTTCTCTAAGACTTATGCTTGAAGAGAGAGAAATAAATTCCTCACATACCGTATGCATGAATCAACGAACGAATGAATGAATGAATATCACAACAACCTTAGGCTACCCACCACCAGTAGGCAAGAATATATGCATCGGGTCCTGGTAGTATAATAGTCGTAGCCTCCTGCCTGGCCCAGCCCAGTCCATCATCATCACCTTGCCTTACCTTACCTTCCCGTCCCTTCCAAGTTCCAACAATCCTTTTTTCAACAATGCAGGGGAATAATAAGGACGCCCTTCACGAGTAAAAAATAACCCAGTATAATAAGTAATAATAATTACGTAGCTTACAGTAAGTAAAACACGAGGTCGATGATGGGGAGAGAGAGAAAAGGAAAAAACAAAAAGACATAACGAATAGAAACCACCTTTTTCTGGTGACTCATCCAGCCGGACTCAACTCACTCACCCACCAACCAACCAATCATGGGCAAACGGGCATAATAAAAGGTTGCACGATCATTACCCGCTGCCCAGTGAGAAACTACCTTATCCCCTCCATTGCCAAAACCAGCGATATAAAGGCCTCCGCAGTCACGGTCATGGAATCAACAACGCGTCTTCACGAGCGAATATAAAAATAGGAAGCGAAAAAAAATATATATATAAAAATAAACTCATAATCGAGCCACTTCAATTCAATAATAACCTCTAATCGATAAAAACTAAAACTAAACCAAGGTGATAATAGTACAGTACAAAATACAGTATACACAAACATTTACAAACCCTCTCCTTCCCCCCCCCCCCATTCCCCCCGGACCCTTTCCCTCCAGTCATCCTAAAGACGCAAAAGAAAAACATCTAAAATAGTCGGTGATTTTAGCACAATGCAGCCCCCCACCTCACCAAGTGGGAATGCGATGCGAGCGACACAAGGAGATAATTAATGAAGGACTCGGCGGAATGAACAAAGGAAGTATAAAAATAAAGCCCGAAAGAAAGGGGAAAGAGTCTAAGCGGGGCGAACACCAGTGCTCCCAAACCCATTAGCACCTCTAGTAGTTTCATCGAGTTCATCGACCTCGACGACTTCCGGGGTGGCGATCTAAATGAATTAATCAGTTAGTTGGTTCCAGGTCCAGTCACAAGACAAGTGGTGGGAGAAAGAGGAGGTATATACCCTCTCAAGAATCAACTGCGCGACACGGTCGCCCTCCTTGACGACAAATTCCGAGTCGCCATGGTTGAAGAGGAGAACCTTGACTTGACCGCGGTACTATTCCCCTGAATTAGTTTCACTGCCTGAATGGTAGAATGAAAGGTGGGGGGTGTATACATCAGCATCAATTACTCCAGCGCCAACATCGATAAAGTTCTTGGAGGCAAGACCGCTTCTGGGTGCGATTCTCCCGTCTACCAAAAAACAATTAACGACCCATTAATCGCCAGATGAGAAAGAAGTGGGGACATACAAGTCCCGACAGGAATCATCATCTGTATATCGGTATCGACGAGAGCCTTTCCACGGCCGATAATTGTGGTGTCGTGCGCACTATCCATTCACTCAGCCATCTACACATCCACACATCACAAAAGGAAATACCAAAACACACCTATACAAATCATATCCGGCCGCAAGTGCAGAGCCCCTCTTCGGAATCCTAGCCTTTGTGGAAAGCCTCCTGATACGAAGATTTGGGCTCGACTTCTCCCCCGGCGAAAAAGGAGTGAGGATCTTCGCTGGCATGGCAGGAGTGGATTTAGCAGGACCAGTAGTCTTCTGCTTCTTCGGGGTTTGAGGGAGGTCCTCAGTCGATGGGCGCTTTAGGACACGTGGAGATGTACTAGTGATGGTAGTAGTGATAGTTGTTGTAGCTGTATCAGCAGTAATAGTGTCAGGGAGAGGACCGTCGACGACAGGAGCCTTTGTGACGGCGGGGGTAATCATAGGAACAGAGACAGGTTCTTCCTGGGTCATGGCGATAATTTTAATTTTTCTTTAATTGTCTTAAAGAATAGTCGTGGTGGTTGCTGAGGTCGAATATTTTATTCTGGTACTTCAGTGTGGTGGTTGCAAAAAAGAAATCGGGAGGGAGACGCGACGGCAGAATTTATTGGGAGGGAGGTTGGCGCGTCGCATCAACCCGCCATCCTTCTCAGATGACTAGCGTGACAGTTTTGGGTAAGGTAAGGCCAGGCAACGACAAAAACCCCAACATCACGTAAAAGCAATTATGAGTATACCAGATACCCCATTAGAAACTAGTTCTTCCAGTACACAACGCGTAAAGTGGCCTGGAGAATTATAGTAAACCAGCGTAGAATACTGTATATCGTCTATATACACAACACAGTACAAGAACCAGATGGGAGCCATCTATCAATTGGTATAGCCGTCATAAAAACAATATCTACTGTTTGTGTGTCGCGAAGGCAAGGAACCAAAAAAAAAAGGCTGCGCGAAGGTCATCTCCAGTCTCTCCTCTAAAGGACTCACTTTAAGAGAGCAGCCTCATACCCAATCTCCGGATCCTTTAGTTCGCTTTGGCACTGCACGAGCCGTAACTCTGAGGCCTTGGTAAGCCTAACAAATTCCTCACTCCCAACCTCAACCTCCCCCACCTTAATCTTCATCTTCCTTAGAATCCTATCACGGGCCAATCGAGTTTGGACAAGTACCAAGTGCATACTCCCCAGCACCCTTCCGATAGCCTTACACAACGGCAGTTCCAAAGGCCCCACTGCATCATCGCACCTCCAACTCTGCGCAACCTCCAAAGCGCCCTTTTCCGCCTCCTCACGGAACCTGGCCAGCGTAAGCGCAGCGAACATGTCCCCGGTGCCGGAGAAGAAGCCATCAATGATCTCGACGTTGAACACGAACTTCCGCGGGACACCTGATGAAGTCGCAGAGGAGCCAGCGCAGAGCATCTTCTCGTCACCGTTGGTGAAGGTCACGGAGGTGATGACTACATGCGGGACATTGTAGATCCTGTGGAGCTCGGAGATGGCGCGAGAGAGAGAGGGGAGCGAGTCGACTTTTACGCCGGATAGAAGTCTGCTGGGCGTTAATATTCCACGGACCGAGGTGAGAAGGGAAAGAACCAGGGAAATGAACGCCTTACTCGGCTTCGAATTGATTCGGAACGATCAAGTCCGCCATCCCCACCAGTGACTTGTAAACCGGTAGTACCCCCTCGCTAACGTAAAGCCTACCCTGATCTCCCATGACGGGATCAAGTACTATTCCACCCCATCAGCTCCTCCTCCCTGTCCCCGATACACAAGGGAAGACACATACGCCAAAAGCAACCTCCCTCCTTCTCCTTCATATCCCTCGCAATCTTCCCCACCTCTTCGACACACTCCTCGCTGGGTATGTACCCCGTGAGTAGCATGCCAAAGTCATCTAATCCACAGCCCTTGAGCCCATCATACAGATCGGAGATCTGCCCGGCGGTGGTCCGAAACCCCTTCAACCGGCGATACCCGGAATGGTTCGAGAATTGCACCGTGTTGAGGGAAGCGACATCCAGGCCCATCAACTGGAGAACGAAGGTGGTCACTGAATTACCGACGTATCTGAGAATGTCACCGTCAGTTTACTACCCATCGCGACAGCGATGGCGGTGATAATCATAATGATGTTCGTTAACTGACTCACCCAGAAACAACCTAAACAAAACAGAACAAAAACAGAAACCCCCATCAGCCCCCAGAAGCAAAGAACCAACAGAGGAGGAAGGAGAGAAAGAGAGAAAGAAAGAACCCTCATACATACATGACTAGCAATCGTCAAAACCCTCTTGTCCTCCATGATTGTCATCCCTTCCTCTTCTTCCTCTTCTCGGTCAGCCTCAAAAAATCAAGGCCCCAAAACCCGTCCGCTGAGGCTGACAAACACAACAGCACGCCCAAAAAGGGGAACAGAAAACGTTACAGCGCTTTCTCACCTCCACCGCCAGCCACCGAGAGTAAGGGTAAGGGTAGTAAGTAAGCTTAAAAATAAAATAAAAAAGTGCCCCGACGCTGGCGTGTGGGGGGGGGGAAGAAAAAGAAAAAGAAAGCCAAGTTACTCGCTAATCGTGCACGATACTATGATTCTGGAGGAGAGGAGGAAGCGAAGGAAGCGAAGCAAAGGGTAGAGAAAGGAGGGAGGAAAAGAAAAGAAAAAGCCACAAACGGATAGATGTCGTATCTCATCGTATCGCCCGGCGGGCCGGTGCCGGCAGGTAGGTTAGGTAAGTACGATCCGAGTACGACGGTAGTCAGCAGAGTTGCCCTCCCCAACCGTGACACGATGAGTTCCCAGGAGATGAGTGAGCGATCGTGTACCGGCAGGAGGAAGGGGAGGATGATCTACAGGGTCCTGTAAAGTTATTTTTGTCTATGATATTTATTTATTTATTTTATTTATCCATCTATCCTACCTTGTTTCAATTAGTTAACTTACTGCAGTTAGGAAAAGAAATAAGAAAAGCATTATCACGATAAAAATGTAAACGAGGATGAAAAACCCCATTTGCCAAAAATCCCCTTGTTGGGCGACGGCGGCGGCGGCGGCGGGGGGGCACCGTCAACTATCACCACTAGTACGATAAGTTAGGCACAAACAAATCTCTATTACGAGTATAATATCATTATACCAATAAGATTGGGAAGAACTTGCCAATTCTCGCGAGGCAGAACAGACTGTAGTCTTCAGCGTTGGTGCCGGTATTTGGTTTGCCCGATTCTGCATATAAGTACTTCGCCACCTTATCGTACCAGCCACACAGCCTTGATTTCCTGAGCCACACCCCGCCGCAGCAAGAATACGGTACCGTAATGCCGAAAGGCAGCCCGGTAGGCAGATATCGTGTGAGCCACTGACCCTGACCACCCCTCTCGAAAACTAAATCAGGCCCCCTCCCCCCCCCCCCCAGCGGGCACGCGTCATATCATATCATAGCCACTGGGGCTGATAAAATCACATTTTCTCGCCTGTGGCCGTACAATATTGTGGATAGAGGCGGGGGGATGCTACGATATCATACCTCTATGTTTGGCGGATAAAAACAATGATGGCGAGTCTTCTTCCAAGCATCATAATATCATACTACGGAAGCCCCTTTCTTATCTGTCATTTGTTTCGCTGCCTGGCTCGATGACATGGTGGGAGTCTCCGTGTGCGGTACTGTACTGCACGATACGGTATCTGACCCTACTGTCCTGGACCAGTCTGATAGATAGTGGGCTAGTCCCCACCCCCCTTCCAAGATCTTGAGGTACTAGAACCGTAGCTCGGCTGGACGCAGCCCTTTCACTTCCCCTTCCCTTCCCCGCCCTTCCTTCCCTTCCCATTTATTTCATTTTTTCCATTTTTCCAGCTTTGTGGGTGATGGGTCTCATTCCCTCCCTCCCTCCGAGCGAAAGAGAGAGAAATAGAGTGGAGTGATGACATTGCACAACCCGTATCGCACCCACAAGACTTGTATGGCTAAAGTCCCTCATCGAGCATCAAGAGCTAGAGAAAAAATAAAATATTTTCTGCATGCTGGTGCCAGTAGTACTCGTAGGCCAACTTATCATACTGGTCGAACGCGGTAGTATCCATCCATCCATCCATCCTCCTCCAATTAAATTACAGCAAAACTGAGCATGGTATGTGCGAGTAAATAAGCAAAAGAAATAAACAAACGAACAGGCAGGCAGGCAGGCAGAAGAAATCAGTCAGTCATTCCAATCATAATAATCATCCTTGTATCACGACAGGTTTTTTCTCTTTCATCATAGCAGGATCCGCAAGATATTGTAAAGAAGCAGGGTAGAAAAAAGAAACTAGTATACATAAATAATTCACAGCTTGCTTTCGCGATTCCATTTTCCCCAACCCCACCCCCCAAAAAAAAGCCCAATGCCGTAGGCTATCCTTTCCCGGATAGACCTAGCGGAAAGGAAAAACAGGAATGAAGTGAGATGGAAAGAAATGCACACCCAAAAAGCAAACTCGATTAAAAGACAAAACAGAAGGGAACAGCAAAGTTTAATGAGCAGATTAGGAAGGGAAAAAGAAAAAGAAATATCGTAATGACCAGACACCCAAACCCGGTAACGACAGAGCTAATGCACTCCCAACCAACCAGAACAAGAGACCCTAGAAGGTACAAAGTGTACATAAAAAATAAATAAAAGTAAATAATAATGAGCACGCTCCCAGAAGAAAGATAAAAAGTCAACCGTGGATGGAAATCATACATACACCAAGCGCCAACAACCCAAAACAGGCTCCTGTCACTTGATGCAAAAAAGCAAACACAAGAGCCAAGTAAAAGAATAAGGGGTAGCCAAGAGAGAAAATGTGAACCCAAATCTGCCAATACCTCTATTGTATCGCTACCTCCGTAGGTCCGAGACAATTTTTCTGTAGCAATTTTCTCCTCCCACTATCGGAAGGAAGGTTATAAAAAAAATGAAAACCCGATCATGGAACCAAACCCCAGTCGGCAGAAACTATAAAAAGAATAGAAAACACTTCCAGTACAAGCCGTAATCCGAATTTTTTCCGAATTCTCTGCAGGAATGAAAAAGCGAGTGAAACGGCTCAGTCACGGGTTTTTGCTGCTATGAACTTTCTTGTGCCGTCTAAGATTTGATACGACAGAAAATTTCCGGCCACAGCCATCGACCTCACAAGCAAATGCTAAAAAGACAGTTGTCAACTTTGTAGTCCTTGGAAAAAAGGAAGGAAAGGAAAAAAGTATACGGCGGAATCAGGGTGCTTACGCTTTTCTCCAGTGTGGCTATATGTGTGGGTCTGTAGCGAACTAGGTCTAGTAAACCTCTTGTCACAAACCTTGCACTTATGCTTCTTCTGTGTGCTCGATGTGATCTTAGAGCTAAAGGTAGTCATGAGTGCGCCTTGGACAGGCACAGAATGTACGCCAGGACCCGGTCTTGGGAGGGTAGGGCGTGGAGCTTCTGGTGTGAAGCCGGCGGAGTCTGAGTAGTCTGTTGCAGAAGAGTCCACAGATCCACCACCGTAATATCCGTTATACGATCCGGTCGACGATATGGATGAATTGGCCGAGTGGCTGGGATAAAAGTTGTGTGAGCCATCAGTCCGCCCTCTAGGTTGGCGTGATGCCTGGCTCATGGCAACCATCCCACGAGCAGAGTCGAGCGTATCTGAAAATTGGTGATGATCCGTGCTTCGAGGCGGTTGGGCCAACGGCCTGCTACTTGAAGTCCATTCCATCAACGAGTTTTGCCGCTGTCGTGGCGGCTCCACGGGTGAACCCAAAAACATAGTATTAGACATGGCTGGCTGTGACATGCGCCGATCATTGTTACTCAATGGATACGATGTTCTGCTGTGGTGGGTAGAGAAGTCTATTGTAGGTGCAAAGGAAGGCACGCTGCTATACGAAGCAACAGCTGTAGGGGAAGGTGCCGATGAACCGGACATGCTTATGTCTCCCCCAAAAGCAGAGTTAGCGTTGAAGCTCAACATGTCGCCCTTCATAAAGTCGCTGTGGTGTGAAAGAAGAGTAGGGGAAGACATGTTCCGACTAGGGTTAGATGTGGGAATGCCGGAGGTCGTTGGGATGGTCTGATAGGAAGTGGAAACACTGCTGCTGCGCAGGTCCGGTTTTACTAACGAACCCAGGCCACCAACATCGGGGATGGAAGATGCGATTAGGTGGCTTTGAGGAGAGGCAGATGTCCAAGGGTTTGTAAACTGCACTCCCAATGTTGGAGGCTGCAAGCCGCCAAAGGTACTATGATGCAGCGAATGGTGTCGTTGTCTGTTGTCAACAGCCATTGCAAGAGTGTATTTATGGAACGTGAGTAGAGGGGAAGAGACAAAGGTAATTGGTGCAAGGTAGCAGCTAAGTTACTTCCGATGGTCTCTAACGATATCTAGACGAGGGGTAAAGATTGGATTGCGCAAAAGACCTGACGATGCTCAAGATCATCCAAGAACAGAGCGCAGCAGAGTATAGCAGGTGAACAAGTGAGTGAGGAGGAAGGCCGATCAGATTGTGATTGCGCAGCAGGATGGGCAGGCGAACGACGGGGAAGACAGTGTCTTATGACACAAGAAGTTCGAGGTGCAAGTCGATGGGTGGTGGATAGATAATATTAAGACGAGGAACCGTATGGTAGTGGATATCGGATGTGCCACTGGGGGGTAAAAATGTACTCTGGTAGCTATCATGCGTAAGCCCGGTTGAACTTTTGGAGAGGAGTGGAGCCTGGCCAGAAAAGCAGGAAGAGAAGCACGGTACCTTCGAAGAGAAGTTTCCTGCTCCAGCCCAAAGGATATTCGGTGGATCGTCCAAAAAGGTTGACGAGGGGAAGAAGACGCAGAGATGAGGGACGATCACAACGCAGCTGTCAAACGTTTAGCTTTGGACAAGAAATCTTTCTTTTTCCTTTTTTTTTTTCCCTTTTCCCTTCGGTGCGGGAACCAAGCAAGATATTATTCTCAGAATAAAAAATAGTAGATATATATATCTCTTTTCCCTGCTTCTTCCTTTTTCTTTTTCTTCTTCTGAGTTTATTCCCTTTTAACGGGGAGGCTGCCTGCGTGCTTATGCGCCCAGGTAAGTTAGTTTTTGGAGGAGAGCAAGTACCAAGAGCGACCTTAAAAGTATGGCAGCCGAGAAAGAAATCAGACAGGGAGAAATCAGCAAAGCAAAAAGAGGGCAACCAAGCAAACTGCCGTAGGAGCAGCAGAGACTGAAGAGTAGGGTACAATACAATGCCAGCGAACGGTTGCCCTCCCCCCTCCCACCTCTACGGCAGGGATTGAGGGAGGGTGGAGGGGGGTGGTGATGGATGGATGGGGGAGCAAGTGGAACGTAGGGGAGGGATGGGAGTGATGCCTGTTACTGTAGTGTGTGGATGCCTGTGCTCTTTGGCCGGGAACCGAGAAGGGGCAAGCGTTGTGCTAGAGCAACGGAGGGAGGGCAGTTTCCGGTTTGCCCTCAGCAACCATTTCTGGGAGTTCAAGAAAAGGGAGAGAGGAAATGAAAATATGAAATGAAAAAAAAGGTCTAAAAAAATCATTGAAAATGAGCCCCGTCCGCAACGGTGAGAGCAATATAGGAATATGCCTATGGTAAAACAAAAAATGTAGAACAGAACAAAAACACAACAGAAAAAAAGTGAGAAAGACAAACAAAGTGAGGCAGAGCAATGAAGTACCGTAGAATTCAAAGCAAAACAAAGCAACAGTGGTGAAGGAAGTCACCAAGGCCACAAACAACAAATATTCCCAAAGTGGTAGGACGAAACAGGTGAAGTATATTTAAAAGGGGTAAACATGAACACGAACGGGGAAATTTACCTGGCTATCTTTTAAACTGGTCCAACTATTGGGGGCTGCGACGCAAGGAGACACCACCGAAATTTAGCTCTCGGCACCTGTCTGTTTCCCGACAAGAGGGGAAAATCAGAATAAAAATAAATAAAAAGAGGCCGAAAAAGAGAGAAAGCGAGTCGCCGTTCAAGATACGGTATTCGAAGGGAATAATTAAAATTAAACGATATGGTAACCACAATCTAATCCGTTCCTTCTTGTAGATGCCGATATCTTGGTACCTCTTGGTTCACCCTGAGAAGCTTTTCTTCAATAATGGAACCGTGCTGTAAGGTCAGGGATGTTGTTTGATGCCGGAGATGTTGACCGCTTCTGATGATATCCGGCACCGCAGCTGATGACAGATTTGAGATGTTGAATGTGGGCAGATGGAATGACGATGTCCCATAGGATTGGAAGTCGGTTCTCTGGAATGCTGAAACGATGGACACTCTTGGGCAAGGTTTGTACGTCCGCTAAAGACGATCTCTTCTGAAAGATTGGCAAGAGAAGAGGGGGATGGGAGGGAAGCTCGAGGATAAAAAACCTTGACGGTCTCCTTCTTCCAGTCTTCTCGAATTTCCAAGTCTTGATCCCTCTTTTTTTTTCTTTTCACTTTCCTTCTTACAACTTTTTCTTGTTGAACAGACCCCATCAATGAGCACCCACCGAGACTTGCCCGTTCAATGTCCTGAGAGACAACATTTTCCGAGGTGGACCCTATCATTGTCCCCCTCACTCACATTGCACCACCCCATCATCCATCATTCCCCGTCCCACCCCCCAGCCATACCTACCAGAATTTACCAATACTCGAAGCAAGTTTTTCAAGTATTCGCGACAAGGAGACAGGTCAGACGCGTTATGCGACCATGGAAGTGCTGGGGCGACCGTAGATTCCCTCATCTCCAGGTTTTTGGCCTGTTCTTTGCCCAGTGTCTGTGCTAATTTTGGTCAGCCAAGCAAGCGACATCGAAATAAAGGGTGAGAGGGCGGTGGTTGACAGGGCTGTGAATGACGATGGGTGCGGCAGGCACTATCTCAGAAGCAGGGGGTCCCCCGAGGGTGTGAGACCCTATGACGAAGCGGGCGGGATGGAGGATCAATAAATGCGGGCGCAAAGAAAGGGTGGAGCCGACTGCAAGCCCCCCGGCAGGTTAGCCGTTCTGTGTTAACGCCAAGATCGCCAAGGACTGCATACATCTTTCATCCCCCCAATCCTCTTTTTCATTCAGGCACACACACCACTCATTCGTGCATTTCATTCACCCATAATGTCACCTATGAAATTATACCCAGTACACACACCCTCTCACACCTCACACAAGCTCACCTACCGATACTTTCCTGCACATCCACTCACACCCACGCACCACACACCACTCTGATTGTACCGTACTCGTACTGTAACCACACAGAGAACACCGCCGCCGCTTTTTCAGTCCGCAACCGCTCGCATTTAACTCATATCACAAGTACTCATAGTACCGATACACAGCACATCATCTACGGTACTCGTACTGTAGACGCAACCTTTGCGCTATTACCCTTCGGATCGCCTACAACGAGCCCCGTAATTTTATTAAATATCTAGCACTGCATAACCCCCCCTCATCCATCATCTATCATTAGCAGCCTTCAACGGAGCCCCATCTTGATGGGAGCAACGGATGAAGGATCAAACAAAAACGAAAAAATAATAAACAAAATATCGCAAATCTTATCCCGGGTTTTTGAGGGCAAAAAGCTTTTTTGCCACCGATCAAATCGTCATTCGTAGAACATGACATCATCTCATCAAGGTTATCCCAGTGCGGCGCTCGAGTACTTGTAACGGGACCTTTCCCGAAAGCCTTCCCTCCAAATAACCTTACTTAAATAAGTATATTTCCAAATGAACCAACAGCACCGGGATGTTTTCTTGGCATTAAGCCTCCAGATTTGTTATGAATGAATCCGTATTGGTCCTCTGGCATTACTAAAAAGAGTACCCCGGTGAGTTCTAACCTCACCATTGTAGATCTTTCCTTTTTGTCGTGCCCCGTCTAAAAAAGTCAGCAGAACTGTTGCCTATTTTTGCCCTGCGTCGGACCTCATGCCCGTTCCAGAGCTTCGAGAATACCACACTGAAACAAACATGAAACACTTCTCACACGTCATAGCACATCGGGAAAGGCCGTGCTTTTTTTACCTATTATTATTATCTCTCTCTCCTTTTCCTACGAGTATTCCATCCCCCCTGACGCATTGCCATTGCGAACCAGGTCTAGCAGAAGAAGGGGACCGTAAACAGCAAAAGATTTGCCATTATTGCTTCCTCTTTTTAATAAACACTTGTGGCCCGCTAGAAGGAAAGGAAGAGCTCTTGGAGAAAGTGTCTCGATTGGTTCGCCCTTCCGAACTACCGGTATTGTGATAGGCCTGGACAAAAATGGATCCCAGATTCTCCCAGTGGAAGTCAACACCCAAGAACTGCGAGAAAATAATATTCCGTTCAGACCAAGCCCTATCCGAACAAGAACAAGTTAATTGCCGATTGCGCTATCGACCACCGCTCTCTAGTCTAGCCTATCTGGATACTCTACATCCTCCCCTTCCCCCCTTCGACCTCCGCTCCGCATCTCCACGCCCGCCCTTTCGTCTGTTTCCCTCCCCACTCCCCGTTAGTAAACTTTACAATTGGGTAATGCTGGTGCATGCCTAGCAAGCCCTCTACCGGTATCTTTCTTTTTTCTCTCCCTTTTGCTGGACCGAGAGCCCAGGCTCATCAGCTCTCGGACGACTACTACTTTTTACATGACATGTCCGGGCGCAGGGGGCGCTTGTTTGTGAAAAAGGCATATTCCGAAATATAACAATTATATCCGATGTTTTACGATTCCTTGCATCCGTGAAATGAAAAGAAAAGAAAAAAGAGAGAGAGAGAGAGAAGAGACCTTTACAGAAGAGTATGCCGTAAGCGTACCGTGCCTACAATGGGGGATGTCGAGGATGCAAGGTTGCTCAAAGGAATTTAGCGTTGTGATGTGAAGATCGTTACATATAAAGGGTATAGCGTCAGTGACCTTGTATCTCCTGTTAGGATCGAGGCTGTTGGGGGCTCTGATTTGTGGGGTATCCGTCCGTTTTAGAAATTGATGAGAGATAAAGATACGGAACAAGGGCTCTTTACGGAATTATGATCTCGCCCTTTGCTTTTTTGCTTCTTTTATGGTTTTTACTTTCTGGGAAGAGGAATGATTTTGGAGGTTGTTTTCTTTCCTTATTTCTGAATCCACTTTTTTATTTACTTTTTGGTGGTGTGGATGGTTGGTTGGGAACGAAGGATGTCAATGGCGCGGAGCAAAGACCCGGTGCCTAATGACTAAGACACTCAGGGCTACGGAACTGGATCGCGGTTTATGTCTTGGGGGGCGAGGATGGCTTTTTGTGGCGTGCCTCTATTTTTTTGTTTTCGAAAAAAAAAAGGGGGGGCTTTTCCTAGCCCGGTAGACCATTGGTTTTTCTGCCTTTTTGACGATTACCGATATCATACAAAAGCGATCCTGGCATATCAATCATTTCTGTCTACCGGTATCGGTAGTATACACACTTTTTCTATTTTTTTATACACACGTCGTATCATATATCCTTTAGTAGCAACCTATCGCCCAAGCAGTGATCCAAAACATACTACCCCCTCCGGTTGCACATACATATAAATCTCCCTGGGCGAGCCTCACTCACCATGGATACATTATTGTGAGAGGAGAAAAATGCATGGATACCAATAATGCGAGGCAAAGTAGCAAGGGCAGAACAGGCCCCAAGAAAAATGCATCACCGTACACTACTGTACACATCCATACATCCATAACTTACATACACACATATATGCATAGATGCTCGAGAAAACATACTCGAGTACACAGCACCCATGCGCACAATCCTCCGCCTCACAAAAGCGCGGTATATTTACTTCACCATGAGATCTCTTGTATCGAGGAGTATTAATTTCGCGTAGGAGCTGCTACCCTGCACAGCACACACACACCCTCTTCTCACCGCATAATTTATTAAAGTATCCAAACTCGAACTCTCACCGCCTCACTTCGACCACATCATCCCACAACCTTTTATCGCTACCGTTCCCCCAAACTGTTGGTCCGAGTACAGTACCGTATGTATCCAGCGGAGGAGAGAGCAAGATTTCATGTTATGAGCTCTCATCATATGGTACGCGAGCCACCGCACTGGCACCGTTCAAGCAAAGAACCCCAGCACACTTGTTTCACCACCAACCATCCGGCAGTTGGATGACAACTCACGGCATTTGAGAGGAGAGGAGAAAATAAATAAAAAAATACTCGACTAACGAGGTACCAGATCTTGTGCACATCCGTCCCGAACCAAAGCTTCGTCAACCAAACGTCAAAAAAAAAAGCAGAATATATACTGTACATTTTTAAGCCAGATCCCTTCGCCTCGAACCAAGCCAAAACCTCCCACATTGGACGAACAGGCCCTCTACTTGGATTGTTTTCCAACTCCCGGGCTTTAAGGTTTTCCCAGCGATGAGGCAGACGAGGCGAGGAGAAAAAAATAAAATAAAAGGTAGAAAATAGGGTTGCCGGCAAGACCAGAGGGAATTCCCGATTATTCTACCTGCAACCTAGTTAAGGAATACTCAAGTAGAGGAAAATGAGGCTTAATGACGATGCTGTTTGGGTAAGCTGAGATCCACTCAAACCGTGATTTCGATGAACTTCGGTACCGGTAGTTGTTATTTCACTCATGGTATCGTACCCTTACTGTTGTCTTTTGGTTTCCGATCATACATCACTCATTCCTGGTTTTGATTTTCTTCCTTTCCCTCCTTTACCGTTTCCTCCTTCGGTACATGGATGATACTCGAGTCCGATATACTCGTACAGATGTCATCTGTTTAGTATCCAAGGGGCCCTGAGGTTACGAGCAAGCGAAATATGCAGTACCCGTCTGCATCGAAAGGGATTCCTTGTCCCTATGGAGAGCTCTCCTGGTCCTCTGCGACAGTCTTTGCATGATCATAGACATCGCTCGCTCCTGTCAATCGATCAATGCCAAGACCACCTGCAACTGTGTTCACTTACAACGGCCGTTATGGAATTGGTTTTTTCTTTTATTTCCTTTTCGCTTTTCCCTCGTCATAAATCATGATGAAGTATAAAAAATAAGAAACGGATTCCCTATGTTTATTTTCCTATTCCAGGTTCTATTACTAGTATCGTACCGTACCCCCAGAAAAGGAAACCTCAACCCACTAGCTAGGATTATCGCAATATTGTAACATTCAAGAGGGAAGCTTTTGCTTTGTGGTCATACTCTCTGGGGCCTTCTAATAGGCGGCGATGGTAGAGGTGTTTTTCCCTTCATATCTGCCTTCTTCTCGCGGACACTCTATTTGAAGCCCTATCGTGTGATTAAGTTATGATATCGGTGCGTTTAAGCCTTCTCCATCATTTGGACATAAAGTTGGAAAGGCTGTAACATACCTTACACATCATCATCGGTGCCTAGCCTCTTTTTCACGAATCATCACTCTCCTCCTCGCTAACGGCGGGGAAAAATCAAAACGAAACCTATTTCTATTATGCACGCCTACGCGCGAAGTAGAAATAAAGCTCTTGATAGGGAGCCTCATTAATTAATTCCGACTTGCCATCGGAGACAACATCGGAGAAAAACAATTACCGGCCATGTGAGAAGGGCGCTTCTGTACTAGTAAGTACGGTACTCGTACATTGTCGTCTTCGACAATTCCAAGACTTGCGGGTTGCTTTTTCTCTTCTGGGATAAACTTCGGCTCTAGAATATCTAGTCGAGCCGATAGTACCCCCATCATATCGTAATTATTTGCCTCCGCTGAGATAATGAACGAAGAGATGATGTTGTCTACGGGGTTGGTGTCCAGTACTGGTGTGCTGGATACCAATCAATTTGTTTCGCTCAACTGCTCGCTCACACTCGCGATATAGTGCTGTGGCTTGCGCTGGTATTCCAGGCCATGGTATAGTCTGTACAATAAACATGATAAGGTGTTACTGTATGAAATTTAGGCTTTACCTTACTCTGTCTGCGAATGGGTGAGAAAGGAAAGCTTCTCACAGAAAAGTCATTCGCTCTCGAAACCAGCGTCCGGCTAGATGGGGCCACAAGGCCAGCCTATCGGGAGTGATATGATACCAGCACGATGGGTTTCCTGAAGTTTGCGCATCCCCCCCCCCTTTTTTCTCTCACTCTTTACCTCAGAATGAAATTTTAAGCAGAGCCCCCAGCGAACGCTGTTGGGAACCTTTAGGAAATTCGCAACACCCTGCAATTATTCCCTTGCTGAAAGAAATAGTCTACCTTGGGGCGTTCATTCGAATGCAAAGCTTGGCACCAAGGCTGCAACATGACATGGCTTGATGTGCCAAAGATTTTGTTTGAGGCTCGGGGGTTTTTTTTAATGTATTACAGTAATTACTTGTAAACTAAGCTAAAAGCTTATCTATCCTTCCCCTTTATCCTTCCACTAAGATGGATACTTGAGTATCTTGCGGCCAACGATTTTAAGAGCAACAATTTTTCCAAGTAAGTACCTGTCCCAACTCATGCAGTAAGTACTAGTATCATACCCGGAAACAAGGAAGGTGGGGGGGGGTATATTTTATATATTTTATATATGTGCGCTCGAATGCTCACCTCAATCCCTGTTTTTCCTGGTACTTAATACTTATGGCCCTGGGAGCCAATAACAGCAACACGAGCCGGTTATTAGACTATCACTCGATCAGTCTGAAACGGCCGGATTCGTAACCAGGCACCCCATCCAGCGCCAGTGAGGACCCCTCGTGATTTGCTGAGAAAATATTTCAACCCACTTGGCACGCTGAGTCATCCACCACTCAGACCAACCAATTTTCAGAAACCAGGGCTTAGCAAACCATTACCAAATAACAGTCCTAGCGAGCCCGACTGCCAATTTGACTGTTTCACACTTAATACTGACAAAGGGGTATAGGTGACATATCGGCTGGAGAACGGGGTTTTGGCTTATCTATGGACAAAGTTATTTGATGAGCTTCCACTTCCACTTCTTCCTCGTCCAGTAGGAGGAGGGGTTGAGAGATGGTTGAACCTCCCAGCTAAGAAACTGGGGAGAATGATGTGGAAGATGGGGGAGGAGGGCAGAAAAATAAAATAAGTCTTTTGGTCCTCCATCCCCCCCCTCTCTCTCCAAAGATAAATGAACGGGGGAAATGTAATGGGCTTCATTAGGAGTGGCAATTTCTAATGCCCTAGCCCGGGGGGGGAGGGGGTTGGGTAATAGTTCTTGCGGTGTAAAACTGCGCAGTATGGTACCGTGATGGATAAATACAATTCAATACAGTACTGTTAGTTTTACAGTAGCTTTATAATGCGGTGCGGCCCACCTGCCAACATCGTGTTTTGGCGAAGCTAAATTCTGATTTTTTGGCTGCGGAGGACTTATTTGGTCTTTAGAGTATACTGTACTGTACCGTACTAGTACCTACTGTATTATACATTAGGCCGCTACTAATAAGAACTCAGAAGATACCGTACTTGTAGTAAATTATAACACTTCCACGTTTTCATAAAATTTCCCTTTCTGGGTGTAACCGTCATAATTATTATGCCCTTGGTATTTAATTATTTTTTTCCACTTGGGAAATCTAGCCAGGATTTTTTTATTTTTTATTACTTCACATTAGCCAGATAGGCTCACATTCCTCCTATGATACCATAGCATTCCTTCCTTCCTTCCTTCTTTCTTTAAAAACGGCCATTCCCAACCTCCACCAACTACCGAGAAGGCCCCCCTTCTCGGGAGTTCAGAACTTCACGTTGTAATGCATCTACGCCCGCCAGAAGCCGTGGAGGGGGGGGGGAAGTGTGTAACCAACCTCCCTCCCTCCCTCCCTCCCACTTGGTTATTTATTTATTTATTTATATTTTTTTATTGTCAGAAGAGCAGTTCACCTAGGCCACGGTAGACCATTTTGAAGTTTTCAAAACCACAATGACTCGATATTTGTAGATCAGACAGACGAGCCACTCTGTGAGGCTTCCGGCGCCATACAGTATTTAAATTTTTTGCCCCAAACTTTTAGTCTATCGTAATGGATCTATTATGCGTGCGTGTCGAGCTTTCATGGAATCTGGGTTATTTCCCTCAGTTTTGGCTCCGGATGTCCTTTTCCTGTCTGATGATGTGTGTGCTGTACCGTGCTCGAGTGCTTTTGCTTGGGAACCGTTACCTCAGTTGCCGCGCTTGTATCGTGCTTGTCCAAAAAACGCTTGGGATCTATCGGATTATTGGGGGGATTCGGTTGTGTTGGATCATGATGGATTTATATGATACCAGAATTAAGAATATCAATTGTGAGATCTAGCGCTTCTGGCGGGTTAATCCTTCCCGGGGGAGTTTTTTTTCTCCTGAACTTTCTCTCCAGTTTCTAGGTCCGGGGGCCGCTGGGCTGGCGGAGGTATATAGGTGGACTTTGTGAGTGTTTTTTTTGTTTGCGGTAATGGGGTTGTCGTGAATTGCGAATAAGTTATGATAGCTTGCTGGGGTGAGTGAACAATGGTTGGTGCAAAAACCGTCGCAATTCATATCGCTTCACGATTACTGGTATAGTATACCTCTAGTTGGGTTAAAATTACTTACAATTATTACTGTGGGTATGATACACTTTTCCTCTCGCATTTGGGTCACGGAATCTTGGTCATTTTTGGTAGGGAATACAAGCCATGAGGCATGCAGGGGTGCAAGGTGCTCTGCGATGTCACGCATACCTGAGAATCCATCCATCCCATCCCATCCCGCCCACCAACGCCAGTGAAGCATGCCTGTAGAGGCCAGGTTACCTTGTTGAGTGTATGGGTACCGTAGTTTCTCTGTTTGAGTTGGGTTTGGTGTTGGGGTCATAGGACGGGGAGGCGCGTTTCCGACTTCCGGTGGAGTTGTTGCTCGCATGATGGGTAGGAATGAAGGGCTGTATGGTCTAATGTTTTGAAGGAGGAGGTTGTTTCAAAGCTTTCTTGCTAACTTGTCGTATCGGGTTTAGTAGCGGATTATTTATACTCGAGTACTAGATTCTTGTGTCTGAGCCAAGGATTGGCATCCCTTGGCCCTATAAACTTTCCCAAGGTACTATTAACTTCACATATGCAGCGACTGTACCAATCTGTATTCCTCACGCTCGCCAACCCGCCACTACCAGCACCGTATAGTACGTGCAGTACCAGCACCGTTCGTACCTTAGAGCTAAGAATTGGCACCCTCCTTTGTCAAGACCACTGCAGGCCCATGGTATTGGCAGATTGTCTACCGTACTCGAGCACAGTGCGAGCGCACTCGAGTACATACAATACCATGAAGTGCAGCGCTTCACAAGGCCTCTACAACCGCTCCACCACACGAACATAGTACATGAGGGGCCTAAGCACAAGCACAAGCACGAAACCCTCTTTCAACTGCCCACTCTAGTAACCTCCATCCTGTGGTTACCCTGATCGTCTATCTTTGCTTGCTGGGAAGAACGAACAAAATAACACCAAGGACGGCGATAATAACAATAACAATCATAAAAGGGTTTATTCCTCCCTCCCCCCTCCCCATAAAACCTCGGACCCTGACATCGCTCCACCACCCCACTGCGCCCCTTGATATCCAAACATCATATCAGACACCTGGTGCAACAAACTCGACGAATTTACCAGATCCTAGTGACTAAAGTGCCAGGATCTTGTGTGTGGGAGTTGCGTGGGGGATCACGTACAGTACATGATACCTGGAGCCGATGTGTAGGGTAGGACGGGTAGTGAACAGTGCCGAATGTGAGAACTGCCGGCCTTGGGATTGGGGTTGAATAAGTGTAGTACTGTACCGGTATTAGGTCGGCAATATGGGGAGTAGGAATATCTGTGATTGGGATAGCATATGATAGGCTACCGTAGGCAGAGTGCAGTACTGTAGGTAAACGGCGGTATTGGAGTTCTCGGATGGCCTAATAGGGCTTTATTGATTATTGATTGCCGCGCTAAGCTGCCCCTTATCTGATATATCTACGATTCAGTATCATTTCCGCGTCTTTTCTGTTCAAACCAAATATCATGATCTAACGGCCAGGAGCTAGGGGGCACACATTTGTAGTCCCATTGGAGGTCTGGATAGAGTCAAAGCTTCTTCTACCCCCACTGCCTCAGGACCCCTCAGGAGTCATTCAAGTCCTACTCTAGAGTGCAACCAAGAAATTGCAAGCCAATGTTCCAGCAGGTGAGCCACAATCACCACTCCCCCAGACCACTACCATGCTAGGCACAACTACACCACTGCCATTCCCTCCCATCACTACACAGGACAAAATAACTCTTCAGTATGCGCCATACAATCGCAAGGAAAACCCTGCCAAGTCACGAACTTTCCCACCCGGGTCCCAGAGTTACTCACTCATGCATACTGGCCTACACACTCACCCAATGCATTGATACAGGTACAGTATATACATGTATACATACAGGCACGAAATCCCATCCTAGGCACTGAGTGATGGATCTACAAACCGTTTTCTGATTGTAGGATTTTGAGAAGCATCTTTTGTTCTGTTTATGATGCATGGCATGGGAGGCAGGGAAAGGGCAGGTCGGAGGTGCAGGACTGCATGCACGGAGCTCCACGCATCCGCTGATTATTCTTATTTTGTTCAGTGCCAGGGTGCTGCGTGACTGTAGAATTTGGAGAGCTTTCTTGATCCCTTATTTCTTTTTTTTTCTTTCGCTTTTCAGGATGGATGGATGGTTGAACGATCACCTGCAGTTCCATCTTGGTTTCCGGGTTGACTTTGTCAGGCTTTTGACATTGATGTGGGGGTTTCGGCGGTTTGCATTGCTTGCTTGCGCTATTGTACTGTACTCGAGTACAAGTACGGTAAGGGGATTTTGTAGCACATTGAACTCACGTTTTTTTCTTCTTCTCTTTCCCACTCATCCTTGTTCTCTTCTCGCGCAATGGCTTAAGGCAGCAATTAAAGATTGGGGAGCTTTTGGACTTTTGATAGTTTGGGCTGGGTTACGATACGAAGCTTTATCGCGTTGACGGGGGAATGGTTATTATTATGATGCCCTTTGTGGGATTAGTTGCTTGATTAGGGGGGGAAGGAAGGTTTCGGTTTATTGGTTGGGTGGTTTATGTGTGTGATCTGGCTTATGATATCTTTCTTTCCCAGGGCTGAATGGGATCAATCGAGATTGTTCGATTGATTCCGTTTAGTTTCGAATTCGACTGCCTAGTGGTGGTGGTGGCGATTGTGGTAGTACTCGAGTACCAGCAGTAGCAGCACTGTAGTAGTGATGTGGAAGTGGGTTTCTCCTGTTCCGGTTGTTTGGGTGGGGTATGTGGGTACTTACTAGTAGGGGTGCCTAAGATACCAGAGCATTCCAGCCTACCCGATCGATTGAACTCTGCGCGACAGCCGGAATTACGGTATTCGGATGGTGGGATCACGGTGCCGTACTTGCACTGCACAGGCTCAACTTCACCCACCAATCGGTACATTAGAGTACTGGGGGACCCCACCCTATTACTTGTCCATCACGTATGATACAGCACTGTCTTACCAGGAGCCCTGGCAACCAATTTTTGTTGCTGAGCACTGATAGGCCCCCTTTCCCTTTAAATCTCGGTACTTGATATTTCTTCTACATCACATATAGTGAATCCTCATCGCTATGTTCGGATAGTCCGATACCGGTACAGGGCCGCGAAGAAGCAGACCCAGGATGAGACAGAGAGGCTGTAAAGCACGATGAGCTTTCAGCCAAAGCTGCACTAGCCTGCTTAGTTTTCAGTCAATACGAGCACTCAGAACAACTGGATGAGAAATGATGGAACCCTAGCCTCCTCCCCTCGGACGGCCGGCAATCTGGCATGCGCGGGAGTGAAGGTTTATCCACTCTTCCTAGTGAGTCGTTCTAGAGCTGGAGAACTGGCCACTGCCTTGGGTGATGACCCTGTCCGTCAATGATTACCGAATTTACCGACAATTCGAAAGCTTCCTCCCTTGAGACCCGAGTTTTGGATTGCTCGCGCTTGCTGGATGGAGATTGCCTCCTTCTCTCTCTCTCTCTCCCTTTTTCTTTCTACTTTCTACTTTCTGATATCGGTGGCTGGTTCCTGGGAGATGGGATTGTTATCGTTATCATTATTGATTTGGAAAATTATTATTGCTCTGTGCTCTCGATGCCTGACTGTTACGATACCATCGCTAACCAGTTCTAGTCTCCGGTATGCTTACTGTATAATGCACGAATAGGGTGTCAACATATTTCTTGACTTCCACACGAGATAAGCAGTAGTTATTAAGCATGTGCGACAAGAAAGAAAAAACCTCCCCAAGGAACGGCCGAGAAGAAGAAATCATTACCCATGCCAACTCAGACCATGTGAGTAAGCTTATCATAGAAGTTCCACATTCTCCCGCGCTCCATTCCCCACTCTCCTGTCGTATTGTACTAGTACGCAAGTACTAAACTGTATTCCCCACTCTTCCATGGGATCGATATCACAAGGGGTACAGGTATAGTAACGAGGTTTCTAGCTAGGCAGAGCCCACCGTCTATATCCCTGCCCCTCGATAGTGCCACCAATTCAACCTCCACCTTGGCAGTACCATTACCTACAGAACAAAAGGAAAAAGCGAATTCTCACTTGTCGTATTATACGAGGAACCCACTCGCTCTAAACAATAGGCCAAGTTAACGGCCGGGACATATTTTTTGGGTTCTTCTGCCAGTGCAAGCTAAGCCTAACTAGCTACCGTAGCTGTGTTTATGCTGAACTGGTCATTGGGGTCCATTCAGTCCAGCTCTTCCCCCTTCTGGCTCTACAATTCGAGACAGCTGCAATATACTGCACCCTCTGAAGTAGAGACTTTGGCATTAGGCACTTTCAAGGTCTTGGCATTTATTTCGCGAAGGTAGGTTGAAGTACTGCGCTAGTCTAAGTGTGGGGCTGGGGTGGTTGGGTGTTTTCTTGTGAGCCGAAAGAGTCGCTTGGCTAAGTTTGAAAGGGAGGTCAAAAAAATTCCCCAAAAAAATTCCGAAAAATTAATAAAACTCTTGACCACTAGTAATAATTTGTGTAGAGGGTGCTATATATAGTATCGTATTGGAAGATAAAGGAGAGAAAATACTGATGTGGAAAGAGTTGCTTTTCCTTTTTCCTTTTTCCTTTTTTTTTCTTCCTCTAAAAGCTTTTTGGGCGTATGAGGGGTGCAGTACCGGTAGGCTGGCGGAAATTTTCAGGTTAGTTTGTTAGCAGTGCTGTGGGGCAAAGCCAACTAACCTAGAGAGATGGTGGGGGGGGGTTACCGGTAGGCATAGCAAGTAACCTACCCGTAAAATCTCTTTATAATCCACTATCTCCGTAGCATTGGCTAATCTCGGCACTCAGAGACAAGAACATCCAAGAGGGATTAGTTTTCTTAACATGGTAAAGCCTGAGTGTGCTGAGTGTGTTAGATCTCATTAACTGGTATTCGCAATTCTAGTAACCTGCTAGACTAAACCTATCGTGGGTGGGCTGGAGATTAGCCCCTGCTGCGGAGATGATGGATTATAAGAGATTTTACGGTACTATACTGGTAAGTTTTACGAGGGGTGTCAATTGGCTTGGGCGACTGGGTGAAAGGGAAAGGAACGTGATATGTGGACAAATAGAGCATTGCACAACGCTCTACGGAATCCTGCTCTACAGTGCCCGTGGGTAGATCGCCATGTTAGGTCAAGTGAATACAGTAAGTAGGTAAGTATTTTAAGTATCATCATAGCTAAACATCTGAAATCTCTCACAGTATGATACGGTACAAAGGAAAAGCATACTTAACTTATGGTCCCCGGATATTGACTGAGGGATCGCGACCGCAGCCGCATGAGCAACCACAGCGGAAGACATGGCAGCTGGGATATGCCAACGACCTGCGTGGCACAGGGTAGTATGTTTAGCTAAAGGGTTGATGGGGGGTGGGGTTCGCATTCCAGAAGTATGCTTCCGTGTCTACTCGAGTATCTGCCTTGAGCGGGAGAGCATCGCGGCTGGGGATGTGAGCAGCAAGAAAGAGAAGAGGAGGGGGCGGGAGGGGATTGCCGGTAATGCACCAGAATGGCCAAGGTGAGGTAAGCATGGCGGTCAAGATACGGTACTAGGCACCGGTACAGCAGAGTACCGGATGGCACTGTGAGTTCATGCATGCCCCACGGACCTGTCTAGCCTAGAGCTTATTGTTAGCAATCCTTTACCCTTCCCGTGAGTACCATCATCGATACCATGGTAATAGCTAGCGGATATCAAACCACCAATGGAACCAAACCAATGGCGTGGGGATTCTTTCGCGGTATGATACCAGTACGTCGCCGTCAAATTCTAGGTGTAAAAAAAAAGACTAATCTACAAGGAATACTGGTCAATTGTAGAATCAAAGGGGAAATATCCCATTTGTCCGGAAACCTAAGACAAGCTTGCGGTAAGAACTGAAATAATTGAGAATCTCGCTCGGACGTTGAAGTTGCCTGTCCTGGTAAGGCCTGTTGCACTTTTCTTTTTATTTGTTTCAACCGAGGGCTGAAAGATCTTTTCCTTTAATCCGAAGGGGGAAATTCTAGACGTCCTAGAGTTACTTTCAATTATTCTGGGTCATTCATGGTACTTGATGTCCCAGTGCACAGAGCAGTAAGGTATGATAAGTCCCTCATTGGTCTCACTGGTTAGACTACTCCCCAGTCAAGCTGTGCTTGAGATATTTCGCGGGGCCTCTGCTAATGGAGAAGCCGCATTGCCATAAACACGTCCCGTTGCATAACCTCCTATCTCCTCCTCAGTTTCTCGTGTGCTCGTACCGGTAGTCTACGGTACCTTACCGCTACCACCCAATGTAGTAATGTCTCTTTCTTTTCTTTTCTTTTCTTTTCTTTTCTGTTCCTTTTTATCCGTCTTTCTCGGGGCTTGATTCCCCTCAGCTCACCTCCCCAGACCGCCCGCCTGGTACCCTCCCGCTTGTCATCTCACCGCGCGTACGCGCTGTGCGGAGGGTTTTGTTTTTGTTTTTGTTAAATCCTTGGTATGATTTTAGGTACATGACTAGCACTCCCCAGGGTCCAACCACTGCATTCGGGAAAAATCCCATGGCAAATGAAAACCCAAAACAAAACACACCAAAAGAAATAATATCATAAACAAAACCAAAATTACCTAATTGTTAGGCATACCGGAAGGCTTAAGCCTTCCTTTAGTGAATAAAGACCTAGAGTTACCCTACCTTAGGATTCTGAGTTCAAAAAGGACAAGCCAACACCCCCCTCCCACATCAGCGTTGGGACAGCGCTACATCGGCAGATGCCGCCATAGTTGCGTCCCCTCACCAAAGACATGGTCATTGGAGCCCTCCTCATAACCCCGTATACATCGCGGCCAACAGTACGGTCAGATCCCGTTCGCAGGATATATGAGGGAAGACCTTTGGTGAGCTTATGCAAGTGGTTCGAGCCAAACTGGTCGACGTCGCATAAAGTTACGGAGCACTAAAGACGAGAGTCACGAAAGTGGTCATTAGGTAACGGGACGTTCTTACGGACAATGGTTAAACAACACATTCTATACTCCACGCTCTCGCAATGAAAGTCGCAGAAGTGAATGTTGTTGTTGGATGAGGTAGTTTGAGAAATCAGGCATACCCGCACTCACACACGTCAATAGTATTCTTCGGATACTGATGGAACCATACGATAACGATATAACTATGAAGGGATAATGGCTATTGGTGCGATTATCGTGACAAGTTTATCTTATGCCTCGCAGCTGTCAGGTGCAGGATATATCTGCAATGCTGAGAGGTTCGATAACAAAGCTGGCCCCTTTGTTGGTTCGATCATGGAGACCATTCTGGGTATGCAGTGGTAAGCAAGACTCTATGATGCCGAAGATGGATCGTAATGAATGAACTGATGTGTGGGAGCACCGTCAGGGAAAACTCATGGTGTTGCGATTCGGAAGTCAAGTGAGATAACAGAATTGTCAGGGACAAATGGTGTTGGCACTTTCAGAAAAAACTGAAGTTTGTTAGCAGGTACTTAGTTAGTATGAGAACTAGATGAACCTGCGACCACCCAGACACGGCATATAAATATCGAGATGCCTCCCGAGCTATTGGAACATCATCAAGCAATGGAGAAGAGATCTTATCAATATGTAACAACCCTATGATAGGTAGCTACAATAACTACCACCTTAGCCCAAATGGTATACCAAGAGGTAGTCAAAGGTGGTATGGTCTGGTATATTAGTATACAAGAATGCTGGTTTGCCTAAAGGCAAGGCCTAGGGAACAGTAGAGTGGCCTTAGGCACTCTATTAGGCAGGGTAACCTTTCGGGAGAACATTCGCATAAGATCAAGAGAATTATGGGAATGTTACACGGATCTCTGAGATGACTTCTGTGGTCGACTGGAGGACTTCATGAACGGTTAAAGGCATAAGAGGGCAAAGTTACCCTACCTTGGGAATTTGGTTATTATGCCCATGGGTCCCAGTTACCCTACTGAGGAACCCAAGTTACCCTACCTTCACCGGCAAAGTCATCCTAGAACTTAGAGGTCAATTGCCTCACATTCTATGGGCTCTTAGATGTTCTTGGGCACACACGCATCTGCGCGGGGAGGCCCCACGCCTGTGTAAGGGTGGCCCGAATATAGTATTGAACTTGGGCGGGTTTAGCTAACACCCCCCTCTGGCCCCAGCGTTGGGACAGCGCGTCATAGGCAGATGGCTGTGTAGTTGCTCGTTTGCTAGTTAAAAAAGGTCATTGGAGCAGCTGCCGTAACACCGTATAAGTCGTTCGCAGGATATATAAGGGGAGTATGGGTAACCGCCAAAATGGGGGTCATCCATAAATGGTCTCTCCGGCACCTAGGAGTCTATCTTAGCCTACGGGTAGTACGGTAGTCTTCCTAGTGGTACTTAGGTAGTCCTAGGAGGCCTGAGAGCTTTCAGGACAAATACCTCAGTAACCAGCCAGGACCTTCTCCCCTTGATTTGTAGCATTACTACGGGTTGTTATTGGACTCTAGAGGTATGAGTCTTATCACGGTAGAGTATGTCCCGAGAGGCTGGCTATGGGTAGTGCCCACTTAGCCAACCATCGGCTACATCTCACCGGGAGCTTGCATGTCAATTTATCACATTGGATAGTCGCGTAGATTAAATGATGGACTGCATAGCTTGTATAGACAAAACTACCACTGGGCCAGTGAGTCCACCACCTAGGTATTGACTTCGGTTGTTGTCATAACAGTTAGCCACTGGTATGACTTCGATAGAGAGAGTTTTTCCACCTGCGGTTGTATTGGAGATGCATTGCAGAAACTCATATCCTATTGACGGAGTTAAGTATACCCAAGTTGGTCCGATAGTTCCGACAGGATAACTCCTGATGGAGGGTAGACCTCGGACAAACCCTGAGTAGGACAGGGTGCTCGCACAAGGTCAGAAGTAGTGGTGAATGTCAAAGGCTTAAATCTGATATCTACTTAAGTTTAAGCGTTTGGCATTCTACTTCGACAACCAACTTTTCCTCGAGAGAACTAAATTGA
>Ga0307509_10000911_pt1 | contig 50545 bp, 55 predicted proteins | sample 10_EM_MG_FD_202245 | JGI IMG/M metagenome (GOLD analysis project Ga0307509, IMG submission 202245) | Populus trichocarpa ectomycorrhiza microbial communities from riparian zone in the Pacific Northwest, United States - 10_EM | ecosystem: Host-associated > Plants > Roots > Unclassified | place... | reverse complement strand
TCGTTCCAATCAGTTAGCCATATCTTGAAACGTGAACTCTTTGAGGTTCCTGAGTAGTCTCCCAGATGCCTCCGGGAAGTCCCTACTCAGGAAGCTTGGGTTCGGATATATGCTCTCCCCTATGGTGACATATACCTCGCGCATAATTATGCAAGCTATTCCCGCTAGGGTAATAAATACACAGGAATCGATGAAGTAATATTATGACCGGAAAGCGACCGAACAACCCGACATCGAGGTCCGAGACTTCGTAATGTTGAATGCGAGGAACATACGTACCAAACCACCGTCGAACAAGTTAAGTCCGAACCTGTATGGCTCAGGCAAAGTCTTAGAAAAGAAAAGAAGTCAGGGATACAAGCTAGAAATATCGGCTAGGTGGAAAATTCATCCGCTGTTTGATATTTTGCTGTTGCAAACATACCGAGCCGCGAACCAACCAGCTTGCGACAACCGCTCCGAGCTCCTGAAGACATCGAAGGAGATTTAGAGTGGGAGATAGAAAGCATCTTCAAGAGTGAGATCATTTCCAATACGCGAAAGGTTCAAGGCAGGAATAAACCGATTCAAGAGCATCGCTATTTTGTGAAATTTAACGGCTGCACGGAGGATCAAAATACATGAGAGCCACCCAAAGGTAGAAAGAAGATGCAGTAAAAGGTGGAAAGGTTTCATAGAGAAAGCCCGGAGATGCCGGAGCTGCAGGAGGTCGAATAACATGAGAAATGGTTTCCATCCGTGGACAAGTAAACGCCGCTGGTTTTTACCCTTACTATTTGGAGCTAGAAATGGAAGATAGATTGTATAATAGACATAGAGTATTCAGGACGAACACTACGAAGAGGGGAGCACGTGTTAGGCGCACAAACTTCCTGTAAGGATTTACAAGGCAAGGTTACGCTATCTTACCACGCACGAACTTTGAAGGCAAAAGATAAGACCCCCCTGCAGCCCCGGTGGTGGGATGGCGCGTCATCACAGGCCACCTGGGTAGTTGCGTCCCAACACCAAAGGCCACTCTCAATAGAACACATCTTAGAACACCGTATACGTCGCAGCCGTCAGTCCGACCAGGCCCTACTCCCAGGGGGTATGAGGGGAGGACCCCGGGCACCTTATGCAGGTGGGTGAAAGGGAATCGGGCAACGGCGCATAAGGTTACAGACACTAGAAGACTGACAGTCCAAAGAGTAGGTCGAAGGTAACAGGACGACTTGCACGAAAGTTAGTCCCCTTGTACCTACAAAGACGTGTAGAGTATGAAGGAGGTAACTATGGCCAGTAAGTGGATCGGGTGCATCCACAAAGGACTGGTTGGTAAAAGATGGAGGCCAAGGGAAAAAAACCATAGGTACGATCCCGAGAACAAGTTGTGTAATGCCCGAAGACCAGAATACGACCTTCAGTTGCATGTCGAATTCTCGACGGAACCAACCAAAGAAGATTGGCAATCTTCTGTCCTGCGAGTTAGACTACCCTGGGTGACCACGAGTACAAGATAATTCATAACCAAAGCTGTCAACGGATAAACCGATGTGCTGACACCTGACCGCGTCTCGACACCACCAGGAATAACAGAAGCACAGACCGATATGTTGGCCATGGGAGTCACAGGTGTGGTAGAGAGTTTTCAGGGTCAACTGGTGTTCGCACTCAGGTGAGGTTCGCAGAATTGTGAACGAGATACTGAGTTAGTATAGGGATAGCATGTATAGCACGATTGCTCAGACGCAGAATATCAATATCGAAGCATCTTCGCTGCTATTAGACACAACAAGGACGGAGAAGACATCTTATCAATATAATATTTTTTTTATCTTATCGTTACCAATACTTCGACTATCTATCCCAAGTGTACCATTATATTGAGCATACATTACTCGCCTCTTCTTAGCGTGTTTTCTGATATAAAGGGCTTCAGGTCCTAGCTGTCAGAATTCCTCACGCCGAAGCTCCCACGTAACAGATGGTTTAATGTCAACTCCTAAGCAGTAGCCATTGTGGGAGAAGAGACGTGGGTGGGGGAAAGTGAAGATAATTCCTCGGCGGGTTGAGATTTCAATCGCTAGACGTGTTGTTGCACTGGTTGGTGTCCTATATCTTGGTCCTTCTTTATTTTTGTTTTTTCTCCTTTTTTTGTTGCAATCATGCGTTGTTTGTTTTAGGTACAAAAAGCCTTATGCAGCGCCAGCTATCAAGAGAAAAAACACTATAAATCCAAATGTCTTCCCACCCGCTCCACCTCCCCATGGGAAAAATCAAACCACCCCCAGTCCATAGCAAAAGTCTCCCCCTCCTAGCACCTAAGATTATATACCCAAGACATGTGATGAAACAATACATAGAAACGTACATGTAGAAAGACCCAAACGCCTCCGCAGGCCCCCCAATAGAAAAGAAACGACTGCTTCGCTAAGACCCTTTTGGGGTCTGATCGTAAGATGGTTGACCGGCAACAGGAGAAAGCACCGAAGCCGTGGGCCCACTATAACTGCTTGTGCAGTCTGGCAGGTCATTACATGGATCCAAGGCGTCGGACAATAGCCAGGGAGGCAGTGCTATACCACGACTAGGCGTAACCGAGGAAAAGTGCACCCATCGGAGAGGGAAAAAGGTAGTTGAGCGGAGCCACCCGATAGCGGGGATGCCAGCCAACCAGGACCAGTATGGTGCCAGCCAGGGAGAGGAGTGTAGGAGTACCGTGCAAGGGGACAGAACCGGGAGGAGCATGGAGGAAGGATCGGGAGCAAGCTGGCGGCAGCCTACAAACGGGCCATAGCAAGAGGCTTTTGGACGACGACCAAACTGGGACGAGACCGTGACGTTACTAACCGAATGTAACAATCCTATTGTTAAGCAGCTATGTAACAGGGAACAACAGTCGTCGCCTAAGTAAGCGAATCTCTCTATTCTGTAATAGGGCAGGGGGAAATACTATCTCTTCACATACTACGGAACTGGCTTGCTTGTCTTGAGTGATCCGGCGAGGGAAACTATCTTGTCGGATAGTACGATGGGTTGATTGTCGTGCTTAATAGAACTATCACAATAGTCCTATGTTCGGGCAGCCTGTTGAGACTATCACAATAGTCTCTGGCTTCTTAGAGCGTAGACTCTCATAGAAGAGAAGGATGTGCAAAGTGAGTAAATAGGAATTGTTAGGCGCACGGACTCCCGTAAGGATTTACCGGGCAAGGTTACCCTACCTTAACGCACACGAACTAGCGCAGTCGGAATAACACGTGACATCTTTCAGAGGGTCACGTGTTCGACTCACACCCCCGTCATAGTTATTACAACAACACAACGGATCGTCATCAGTCTCTACGCAAACGCACAAGCAATGCGACCGCGGGGTTTTCGCCGATTACTATAGAAGAAATATTTCTCCATCAGTAAGAAGTTGAACTGTGAGGTGCGAACGGTTGGATAAGAAGTTATGGCGCTTCATAGTTAAGCCGACCAACATATGTAGTCTGATATGTAAGACGTAAGCATATGATTACCCTGCATGAGAAATGTTGATCACAACATGACCGGAAGGAACGACTGGTATGATAGCGAGCCAGGCTGCATATAGAGACCAAGTTCATATGGTATAAGAATGGAGAACCAGTAATTGGACGCAATTACTTGGGCAATGATTAAAGCCAAAGTAGTGTGCGAGAACTCAGGGTCAAACAGTGTTCGCACATTCACGGAAACTAGGAGAAGTTGGAAAAGGTACTGCGCTAGTATGATAGATAGTTGTACCTCGGGAAAGGGTATAAGAGGCGGGCAAGAGCCTGGAGTAGATAGAGATCAACAAGCACGGAGAGGAGATCTTATCAATATAATAAGTTTTTATCTTATCGTTACCAATACTTCGACGATCTACCCCAAAGTATCCCATTATATCTAGCCCTCATTGCTCGCGTCTTCTTAGCGCGTTCTCCGATAAAAATCGATTCAGGACCGAGCTGTCGGAATACCTCACGCCGACGCTACCACCTAACAGTATATGGATACTTCTCATTGTTACTGAGACGAATGGTTGGCAGAGACAATCATGCTCCCAAACCCGGAAAACCTTTCGAACCAAGACCATTAAGGACCATCTCAATAGACAAAGTCCTCACTCCTACACCCGAATTAGGGACTCAAGAGCCCTACCACGAATCTTATTTCCGGTGGATAAACCCAGAAAAATGGTTACCCTTGAAGATATCACCGCACTATACCAATACCAGTACGGTGAAAACTTTGTCTACCACACACCCTCGGAGAAATCAAACTCCACTTGGTACACCTCATACCCAAAAGACGATCAACACTCAAGTCAGTGTTTTGAGATACCAATAGTCTGGGGAGGAAACAAAAGATAGGGTTTCCTCATAGAAACCACAGAGATGGCTTCTGACCCCAAAGCGCCTGAGGCCATCGAATGCCAAGAAGGAGAAGCAGCAGACGCGGGAGATGAACTCTCCTCCGTCCAAGCCCCAAGTGTAGAAACCACCGTCACCCACCTAGCCCGAACACACTTGGCAGACCGCACACCTCGCTCTCCTGTCGGATTAGGCTTCCCAGACAAATATGGGAAGGGACAAAGACGAGGAGGTCGCAGAACGCCTGAACCCACCGAATCCCTCATGGCCATTCGGATCCAAAGATTAGATCAGATCCTCAGCTGATTTGACCCAAAGCTCACGGTCAGTCAAGATAGGCACCATCTTGCATTCAGCTCCCTCCCGACCAACATCTTATTAATGGCCCGAGAACTGGTGACCGTAAAAAATGAGTTGAAGTCTGGGGTCCAGATAGTCGGTCGAGAACTCACCCACATAGACGAACAAGTTCAGCTTTTGGACTTGGAATCTCAGAAGGTCCAAGAAAGCTTCGCCACTCAAGTCGCGGAACGAGTTCGTGAGACAGATGAGCGACAGACCAGACATGTGGCTGTCACCTCTCACCTTCACGAAGCAGTGCAAGGAACTGGCGAACAGTCCATGCATCGGGACATACTCCTCGACCAAGAGATTGTTCAAATAAACGAACAACATAAATGGGAGCTGGAAAATCACGAGATGAGCATTAATATCGTAAGGAATGAGCGGCAACGACAACAGGAGTCTAGAGAAGCCCAAGATGGTGAGATCGCGGTGCTTAAGGTTCTGGTGGAACAGTTGCTGGGACAGGTGAAGGGAAAAGGCAAGGTATCAGATCCGACACCAGAGGCTTCAGGAGTGGGTGGAGGAAGACCACCACCACCACGGCGACACGGAGAGACAGGAGCGCCAGGCGGAGGAGGGAGAGGAGACCCCGATGATGAAGGGGAAGGATCTGGAAGGAAGCCTGATCAGAATAGAAGAGGAAGACGGGACGAGAGACCCGCACCACAGCCAGAAGGGGACGACTACGACATCGAGAACGATGAACAGTTTAACCTGTTCTCGCGAGTCATGGCCAACGCCTTGGGACAACGAACGAGAGTCCCAGCGGAACCACCTGCCATGTTTAGGAACGAGCAACACCAAGATATCCGCATGTGGCTAATGACATGCACGGATTATTTTGATTGAAACGGTTGGCAGTGGGAGGACGAGGCGCAACGAATCCGATACGCGATAAGCGAAATCTATGGAAAAGAAGTCGCACCGTTTGCGTTAACCTACCGACGACAAATGCCAGGAGAAATAGGTTATACGAGACAAGAGGCATACGAGTTCTGGCACGTCTTTGCAGAACAAGCCCTGCGACGCTTCGGACCCACCCATGAAGCGGAAAAAGTCCCTACGAGAAATGAGATCGCTCAAATATCGCGGTGATGTGGCTAAATTCTTGATAGAAATGGAAAATCTCAACATCCATGCAAGAGTCACCGGGATAGCCTGGAGAAAAATGATTGAAGACCATCCTGTAGAAGCATTGCGGCGGCTGTCATATAGAGAATATGTCGATGATGGGGAATGGTTAGAAGCAGTCAGGACCATAACCCGAGCAGAAGAAGATTTCAAGGAAAGAAAAGATGTTCGAGAAGGCGGTCCCTCCGGCGAGACACAAGGCGAGAAAAGAAAGTTCCAGGATTCGAAGCCAACTGTCACCGCAAAGCGTGTAAAAAGGCAGTACACGGCTAATGAAAAGGTGGACTACCAGAAGAAAAAGGCTGGGGAAAGAAAGGTGAAGAAAGAAGGGTCGGTGGCACCAGCGGGGAAGGTTAGACACCCAGTGTGGGCAGAAGCTCACCAGGGCGTCGATCAAAAGGTTGTCGATAAACGGAAATCTGACAATGAATGCACACGATGCGGGATGAAAAACCACGCTTGGAAATACTATCGAAAACCGATACAAGTATCAGCTATATATCGAGGCCAATCAAAGCCCAAGTGACAGTCCGCATTCACGCCGAAACGAGGCCCCCAGGTAGCGACTGTGGCCGTTGATGGCCACGGAGAAAGCTCACGACGAGCGGTTCAAAGGACCCCAGCTTGGGCTTTTGAAGATGACGAAACTTTATGAAAAGTCGTCAAGGTACCGACAACGACGGTGATCGGGTAGTCAGGTTGCCGCCTCCAATCGCAAGGCCTGCGGCGTAGTCGGTGACGATATCCCACTGGAAGGCTAAAAGACTAAAGGATAGCGGTTGCCACTTTACGTCCCAAAATGGGTAGTCTGTGCTCACCACAGGAGCCATAAAAAATTACAAGTGAAGAAAGCGGTAGACGAGACTAAAAGGGAAAGAGAAGACTATCATTTGTCGGAATGGAACTTGAGTTACACGACACGGGAAGGAGGGTCGAAATCCAGGGCAACCTGACTTTCTCTGCGGGTAAAATGGCCGGGCAAATTGAAGCTGGGGGCGCCTCTATTGGGCACAAGGTTCATGCCCGACGAATGCTGTCCGAGGGGGTCTCGGGAGTGAGACCAAACTCGAAGGGGAAGGTACGGTGGACTTGTCACAGGGGACAGTCTCACATGAGGGCTAGGTCGAGGATAAAGGACCGCGCATCCTAGTCACGAACTCGAGAGGTACTCTAGTGAACCACCACCCCTGTGATAGGGGAACTCCTCGGCAGGAGGTAAAGACCGCAAGTAGTGGGCTGCCCGATATCAAAATATTAGACACTTATTGTAAAGGTTTGTCTGAGGAGGCTTTAAGAGCCGAAACTGCGCAGGCGCGGTAACAAACCCCCACACTACTTGTAACCGCGACGATGAAAAGATTTCATCAAGAACCGAGCGAAAGCTCTAGACCCATTAAAAAGCATAAGCATTACGCCTGCTGTCAGGGGAAGGCATTTATTGAATTAAAAGGACCAAAACACGCGATAAGCGTACTCTTAGATTCCGGTTCAAACATCTTTCGGATGAACCAAGACACCGCACGACCGCTGGAAATCCCGACCGAAGGTAGGGATTCACTCTTAAAAATCACAACCCTCGACGGCGAAACCGCGCCTACTGGAGGTATATTCTATACGCATCCCATTCTCCTAGAAATCAATGCCAACGGCCACCGAAGCATCATATCCTGCCAAATTGCGAACGCAGGAAGATATGATTTAATCATACCCTTTGGGTGGTGGCATAACGAACACCCCCTCAAAAATATAACAGACCCAAGTAAATGGGCCTTTGAAGAAACAAGGTGCCACGCTCATATAGAAGATGAGGCGGTGGCGGATATGTTTGAATGGGATGAAACTGTGGCTTACGATGAGGAAGCACCGTATGTGGGACGGATAGAACGAGAGGAAGAAGGGGGACTACAGTTGGAGACTCTGCCAAAACCATATTGGCAGTATAAGGAGCTTTTTGAAAAGAAAAAAGCAAAGATGTTGGCGCCTCGAAGGACTTTCGATCACGGCATCAACCTTAAGGAAGGGGCCGAAGCCCCATGGGGTCCGATTTATCCAATGTCGGCACACCAGTTAAACGAACTGGATAAGTACCTCAAGAAAATGATGGCTGAGGGAAAAATAGCTGACAGCGAATCCTCTTACGGTGCCCTACTCCTTTTCTTTCTGAAACCCGATGGAAGTCTACGACTATGCGTAGACTATAGAAACCTCAACAAATTGACAATCCTGAATAAGTACCGCCTACCGCTCATGGATGAACTACGAGACCGCGTTGCTGGAGTAAAGGTGTTTACGAAGCTCGACCTAAAACATGGATATCATCTTATTCGAATGAGCAAGGGCAACGAACACAAAACGGCCTTTCGCACACGATACGGACAGTAAAAATATAAGGTCATACCTTTCGGGCTCGTGAACGCTCCTGCAAGGTTTCAGACAATGATGAATAAAATCCTAAGGGAATCTTTGGACCACGGAGTAGTCGTCTACCTAGACCATATCCTAATATACTCCGAGAACATGGATGACAATATCAAACCGGTCCAAAATGTCCTTGATCGACTCGAACAACACGACTTGGCAGTCTCGTTGAAAAAGTCGGTGTTGCACCAAGAGGAAGTTGAATTCCTAGGATACATTGTCAAGACAAGCGGGGTCACAATGAGTGATAGAAAATTGAAAAGCGTACAAAATTGGGCACACCCAAGATCGGTTAAAGAAGTCCAAATCTTCATTGGATTCCCAAATTTTTATCGACGGTTCATCAAAGATTTCTCAAAAGTTGGCAAGCCAATAAACGAGACATTGAAGGGAAACCCGAAGGATTTTCACTGGGGAAGAGAGCAGGAGGAGGTGTTTGAGCAGTTGAAAAAGAGGTTTACCACGGCACCGATTTTATACCATTTTTACCCTGGAAGTAAGACGGTAGTGGTGATAGACGCTAGCGACTTTGCGCTCGGATGGGTACTATCTCAATACCAAGGGAGACGTCTTCACCCGGTAGCTTTCCATTCTCGAAAATTAATCAGCGCTGAAAGAAATTATGTGATACATGACAAGGAACTTCACGCAATAATGGAAGCGTTGAAAGAATGGAAAAGATACCTCCGGGGGGAAGAAGAACCCGTGACGGTATATACGGACCACCAAAATTTACAATCCTTTTTGACCAAAAAAGTCTGGAACCAGCGAGAAATTCGATGGGCAGAGGAGTTGACGAATTACAACTTCAAAATAGTCTACAGACTGGGAAGTGGGGGCGGAAACCCCGACGCAGTAAGTAGACGGCTGGAGTACCGTCCTGAGGAGGGAGCTCGTCACAGTGAACAGTCGATTTTGAAATCCGAACATTTTCAAAATTCAGTGTTTCATTAAAAACGAAGGGCAGAGCCAGCCCTCGTCCCAGAAAACACGAACCTACAAGTCACAGGATAATGAAACTTTCGGATAAGGCTATAATCCCGATGAAAGGATCACGGTTTGCGGCCGGTCATGACATCTACGCCCTGACAGACGGCCTGGTACCAGCAAAAGGACAGACAATGGTGGAGACCGGTATTCCAATAGGATTGCTGGAAGGAACCTATGGAAGGCTAGCCGCAAGAAGTGGTATGGCTAGCAAGATGGGAATAGCAGTGGGCGGTGGTGTAATAGATGCGGATTACACGGGAGAGATAAAAGTCATACTTCGTAATCATGGCGAAGCCGAATGCCTGTATAACGCAGGAGATCGGATAGCGCAGCTCATAATAGAGAAGATTGCCAATACCAACATCATGGAAGTAGACGATCTAGGAACCACCGAGCGAGGAAAAATTGGTTTTAGGTCAAGCGATCTGAACCCTAAGCGATCCATCAAGGCTAAAAAAGAAGAAGTCAAAATATGTTTCCTTCACGCAGACACAAGCGAAAACGAGATCTTCAGCGCAGCAGATATCGGCTATCACCCTCGGTTGATGAAAGAAAGAGAAATGTTATCAAGGACTCACCTCAATGCGGCCCAGACGCGGACAATGAACGATGCATTTCTAGACAAGATTAGGATGGCTGGAAAGGAGGACGAGAAATGGCAGAACCGAGGCCGTGTTCTGGTTATGTTAAAAGAAAGCGGAAAAAAGATCCCGGACCAATGGGTAGAAAAGGACAGGTTACTATATTACAAAAATGTGTTCTACATCCAGGAGAACAAAGCCCTTCAAACCGAGATAGCCCAAGGCTGTCACGACTCATTAGTAGCGGGGCACTTCGGACAGGAAAACACGATTGAGATAGTAACGAGGGACTTTTACACGACAGGACTCGCAGATTGGATCAGGGATTATGTACAATCCTGCGACGAATGTCAACACAGCAAGTCCCCACGGCATGCTAAATACGGGTTACTTCAACCTTTAGAAGTACCCTATGCCGCCTGGTCCTCCAGATCGACCGACTTTATCACACAACTACCAGAATCGCAAGGGAAGACCCAGATAATGGTAGTAGTAGATCGGTTCACAAAAATGGCCCACGTTATAGGCCTCCACGAAAATGCGACAGCAAAGGATGTTGCGGATACCTTCCTTCGGGAAGTCTGGAAACTTCATGGATTGCCGACCGAGATCATATCGGAGATGGACACAAAGTTTTCCGGCGAATTCGGGGAATCATTGTGCAAAATCCTAGGAGTTAAACCACGCATGTCAACGGCGTACCACCCTCAAAATGACGGACAAACTGAAAGAATAAACCCAGTGCTGGAAGGCTATTTACGGACGTTGGTCAATTACGATCAGAATGATTGGTACCAATTATTGCCATTAGCAGAACACGCCAATAACAACTCGGCAACTAATGCACACAAGATGACCCCATTCTTGGCCAACTACAGCTTTCATCCACAGACGGAATGGATCAAAGAATGAGAAGCTCATAACCCCGGGGCAACATTGTATGCTCACTGGATGCAGGACATACATCAACAGGCAAAACATACCCTAGCAAATACACCGGAATCGATCAAGAAATATCATGACTGCAAGGCGATGGAACAACCCAACATCGAGGTCGGCGACTTGGTAATGTTGAGTGCAAAGAACATACGTACCAAACGACCATCGAAGAAGTTGAGTCCAAAGCTGTATGGCCCCTTCAAAGTCCTAGAAAAGAAAGGAAGTCGGGCATACAAGCTAGAAATATCGGCTTGGTGGAAAATTCATGGTGTGTTTCACGTTTCGCTGTTGGAACCCTACCAAGCCTCGAACCAACCAAATCGCGAAGAACCTCCACGAGATCCCGAAGAGATCAAGGGAGATTTAGAGTGGGAGGTTGAAAGAATCGTCAAGAGTGAGATCATTTCCTACACGCGAAAGGTTTGAGCAAGAAATAAACCGATGAAAGAGTTTCGGTATTTTGTAAAATGGAAAGGCTGCGCGGAGGACAAGAACACTTGGGAGCCACCGGAAGGTATGAGAAACGGGCAGGAAGAGGTGGAAAGGTTTCATAGAGAAAGCCCACCGATGCCGGGACCGAGGGAGGTCGAGTAACATAAGAAAGGTTTTCCATCGGTGGACAAGTCAAAGCTGGTGGTTTTTACCCCTACTATGTGGAGCGCGAGATGGAATATAGAATTGTATAATAGACATAGAGTATTCGGGACAAACACTTCGAAGAGGGGAGCTCATGTTAGGCGCACGGACTCCCCGTAAGGATTTACAGGGCAAAGTTACCCTACCTTAAGGCACACAAACTTCGAAGAAAAAAGATAACACCCCCCTCCAGCCCCTGCGTTGGGACGGCTCGTCATCACTGGCAGCATGGGTAGTTGCGTCCCAACACCAACGACCGCTATCAACGGAACACATCCTATAACACTGGATACGTCGCGGCCGTCCGTCCGACCGGATACTGTTCGCAGGATAGATGTGGTGAGCCTTCCGGGCACCGTATGCATGTCGAGGCAGGTGAATCGGATCCTGGCGCATAAGGTTACAGAAACACGAAGACAAACAGTTGGAAGAGTGGGTCGAAGGTAACGGGACCTTGCGCACAAAGTTAGTCCCCTCCTACCTACTAAGTCGTGTAGAGTATGAAGGAGGTAACTATGCCCAGTAAGTGGATCGGGTTGATCCACAGAGGACAAGTTGGTAAAGGATGGAGTCCGAGGGCAAAAGCCTATAGGTACGATCCCAAGGACAAGTCGTATAATGCCGGAAGACCAGAATACAACATGTAGTTGCAGGTTGAATTCTCGACGGAACCAACCAAAGAAGATTGGCCATCTTCTCTCCAGCGAGTTAGACTACCTTCGGTGTGCACGAGGGCAAGATAATTGGTAACCATCGTTGTCAACGGATAAACGGATGAGCTGACACCTGACGAGGTTTCCACACCATCAGGAATAATGAAAGCGCAGCCCGATAAGTTGGCCATGGGAGCAAAAGATGTGGTAGAGAGTTTTCAGGGTCCACGAGTGTTCGCACTCAGGTGAAGTTCGCAGAGTTGCGGGCAAGGTACTTAGTTAACATAGAGTTACCATCTATACCGCGATTGCTCAGACGCGGAATATAAATATTGAAGCATCTTTGCGGCTACTAGAAACAACAAGCACGGAGAAGAGATCTTATCAATATAATAAGTTTTTATCTTATCGTTACCAATACTTCGACAATCTACCCCGAAGTATACCATTATATCTAGCCTACATTGCTCGCGTCTTCTTAGCGAGTTCTCCGATATAAATCGATTCAGGTCCTGGCTGTTGGAATACCTCACGCCGAAGCTACACCCTAACAAACGCCCGCACGTCACTGTTGCCTCCTGTGTTGAGCAGCAACCATCCCTTGCATCCGGACTGGACTTCCCCCATGTTCTCCATATCCCAGCGTCCGGATGCTTTCAATCCGCCAGCTCCTTCCGGAAGCCTTCAGGATTATCATACTCCTATCCCTAGTCTCTGGGCGTGAACCCTGTGCCAGCCCTGTGCCAGCCAACATCCTGTGGCATCTCTCAAGAGGAGTCATCACTGGCACGTTTAACTCATGTATTAATTATATATTTTCTTCATACTAGTACACACTATACACACAGCTTGCCGTGGCACCCGATACACCCCGTCTCCTATATCCATCATACCCCCATTTGTATAACTAATCAATCTCATTAAACGTCCTCAAGTCGATACGGCTGTTGCTTAGCCCGCCCCGGTTTCCCTCTGGAATGAGATGAGCCAGGCCGAGAATTGTCACTATGTCAACCAATGTAAACTCTCGCGCATCTTCTCGCAGCTGAACGGTAACGAGACTGTGTATATCAGATGACCGGCCTGAGCTGACAGGGCTCAACATCTGAATGCCTGCCAACCGCTATACAGTGTCTTACCTGCAGTCCCTGATTTTAAAGAGCGCCACGAGCTTTGCCGGGAGACGACCCCTAAGCCCACCATACATCTTCTCCCTTCCGCCCTGTACTCAAACCCAATCATTCCGATTTTCTTGATTCTGAAATCGGTCAGTTCCTGTGCATAGTGCCCGATGGATGTCATAAACATCGGTTTCCTGGAATGCCAAAACCTGGATTTCCAGTTGCGTTAGTAGTTCAAGAGGAAGTAGTTGGAGTATTGCTGGTTCTTTGGGAAGGCAGCATTCAGTGGGCAAGTTGTGTCAGCTGTATCGAAGCAATTCCAAACTGATCCGGTCATGGGGGATTCCTAACACCTTGCAAAAATCACGGACATGGGACACGTCGTCATGACGACCTTTCAAGATCCTTCGACCAGGGGCCGGCGTAGATACTGTACTTGTTGTTTCATCTAAATAGCCCTGGACCTCGTCACCGAGATTGGCTCCGCGACGTCAGAGCGAATCTAGGTTTAAAGTCTCATTCGGATTGCATGCTGAGCACTGTAGCTGTGAAGATTTTGTTGCTCGACATCGTTCTTATTTGAGCGTCTCCATCCATCGTTGATATGTTCCGTATGCGCGAGTTCCCTGAACTGGGCAGAATACATTGGGATATTGCCAAACTGGTGTATATGATCAGAGAAGTGACTTAGAAGAGGCATCTTGACAAAGGTGAAATGGGATTCCGTATGGATCATGTGGATATGGAGGTGGTTCTCCGCATCCCGATCATCTTCAAGGCGCTAGCGCCTCGTGGACGGTCCCACTCGCATGTTGGTCTGGGCTCTCTGATGTCGTAGATCCTTTTGCTGCTTGTCAACCCTGGCCCGTGTTCGTTTAGAAACTCAAAACTCCAAGAAGATATCCTTCATCCTGTGAAACGGGTCGAGATTCCTCCATATAGGCGATGGTCTCAGGGGTGTGGCCTTCGTATTGTGCCATCATATTGAAGTCGACCAGTGCCCAGACACAGTCTAGAGCATGTTTGAAAGGTATTACTTGCCGGCTGTCGGGCTGGCGCAGTGCTACAGTGAGAACCCCAAAAGGACTGTTAGGTGGTAGCTTCAGCGTGAGGTATTCCGACAGCTGGGACCTTAATCGTAATTATATCGGAGAACTCGTTAAGAAGACACGAGTAATGTAGGCCAGATTTAATAATTCACTTCGGTATAAATAGTTGAAGTGTTGGTAACGATATAAAAGTGTAGATAACTTATTATATTGATAAGATCTCTTCTCCGTGCTTGTTGATCTCTATCTACTCCGGGCTCTTGCCCGCCTCTTATACCCTTTGCCGGGGTACATCTAACTATCATACTAGCGAAGTACCTTTTCCAACTTCTCCTAGTTTTCGTGAATGTGCGAACACCGTTTGACCATGAGTTCTCGCACACCCCTTTGGCTTTAATCATTGCCCAAGTAATTGCGTCCAATTACTGGTTCTTGATTCTTATGCCATATGAACTTGGTCTGTATATCCAGCCTGGCTTGCTATCATACCAGTCGTTCCTTCCGGTCATGTTGTGATCAACATTTCTCATGCCGGGTAATCATATGCTTACGTCTTACATATCAGACTACATTTGCCAGTCGGCTTATCTTTGAAGCGCTATAACTTCTTATCCAACCGTTCACACCTCGCCGTTCAACTTCTTACTGATAGAGAAATATTTTTTCTATAGTAATCGGCGAAAACCGCTCGGTCGCATGGCTCATGCGCTTGCTTAGAGACTGATAACAATCCGTTGTGTAGTTGTAATAACTATGACGGGGGTGTGAGTCCAACACATGACCTTCTGACAGAAGTCACGTGTTATTCCGACTGCGCTAGTTCGTGCGTTAAGGTAGGGTAACTTTGCCCTGTAAATTCTTACGGGGAGTCCGTGCGCCGACCACGCACACCGCCCAAGGTTCCTCATCTCTTTTCCTTGCCACCGCGTGACCTCGCGATAGGCCTTGTTGCGCTCAAAAAACCCCTGGTTTCGTGGTAGTGCCTTCAAGGTGTCGTTAAAGGCCTGGAGCCGCGCCGGTTTCTTGAGAAATCCTGAGATCCAGTCCATCATGTGCTTGAATAACTCACGATAAACAGTGTGGAGCAAATCTGGCTTGTGCAGCCCAGGCGCCGAAACATGGTGAAGCCCGTGAAACATGCTTTTCTCAAGATGAATACCAACAGTTTCAAACAAGGTGCCGGCGTCGTTACTGGCTGATTCACACCCGCAACGTTCCTATCTTGCATAATCTCCGGCCTGGTGACTGTTTCTGTCGGATCGTAATTCTCCTGGAAGCACCTCGCGTTTAGGAGCAACATTCCATTTTTTCCCTTGAAGCGCAACGTTTTCCATATGGTCAGCAATCCACGCGGACAATATTGGAAAGTATCCCCGCTCTTTCCCGTCGGCATAGTCAATATTGACACCCTCCAGCCCCAGGTTGTGCTAGAGCTCAAACAGGAGTTTGAGGATGCCTCGCAGTATGTCGGGATTAATTTGCCTCTGCAAGTGGTCTGCGAAGGACTTTATAAGTTTGGGGAGAACCGGCCAAAGGGCAGGAAGCAGAACTGCAAAGGATCCGTGTCTATGACGCTGGGTTGCTTGAAGATTTCCAAGAGTCAATTAGACCGGCCATGCCTTCTTGTCACCCGAAAGGTTGCTCAGATTCGTCTGATCGGACATCCCAATGATTGGAACAACAGTTGCGCCAGACGGAGGTGTCTCCTATAATCACTTGGCCTGCGCTCCCAGGAAATAGATAGAAAAACTCTACTTGAATGTCCCACCACCAGTCTTCTGTATGCATCTCTGCATACACCCATTGTCCTGTATGATTGTATTCATGCCGTGGTGCATAAACAAAGTCATCTTGGTAGGCTATCTGGCGAAGGAGATATCTGACACAATCTAGTATGTTGCGATAGAAGAATGATAAAAATCTGTTTCCATCTTCTACCTGTCCTTCAAACCATTGTAGATATCTAGTGTACAGATCCAATTCCCGGAGGTGCTTCTCGGGCATATGCATACAGCCATAGCCGACAGACTCAGAATTGCCTAGGCCACTCGCAAAGTATTCGTCGATTTGTGACTTCAGTACTTTACTCAGAAGAAGCCAAGCGGCAAGCCTGAACCCTTGCCGGCTGGGGAATGGTGCCCATGGGTTGTCACACAGATTACTGATTTCTTGCTCGAACCATTTCATGTCCCCAATTGGTTCTCCTGCGCCCGGAAAATGAGTCTGTTGGCCGCTGGAAAAAGAGGCAGTTGTTAGGTGCACGGACTCCCCGTGAGGATTTACAGGGCAGAGTTACCCTACCTTGACACACACGATCTTCGAAACACCCCCCTCCAGCTCCAGCATTCGGACGGCTTGTCATTACTGGCCGAATTGGAAGTTGCTTCCCAACACCAAAGACCACTATGAATGGAACACATCTCATAACCCCATCTACGTTGCGGCCCTTCCTCCGACCGGATGCTGTTCGCAGGATATATGAGGGGAGACCTTTGGGCACCTCATGCAAGTGGGAGTGGGTGGATCGGACCACGGCGCATAAGACTACAGACAATTCAAGACAGACAGTCTGAAGAGTGGCTTGAAGGTAACAGGACGTTGGGCATGACAGTTAGGCCCCGCGTACCTACAAAGACGTGTAGAGTACGAAGGAGGTAACTATGCCCCGTAAGTGGATTGGGTGCATCCACAAACGACAGGTTGGCAAAAGATGGATTCCGAGGGAAAAAACCCATAGGTACAACCCAGAGGACAAGTCGTGTAATGCCGAAAGAGCAGAATCCGACATGCTGTTGCAAGCCACATTCTCGACGGAACCCACCAAAGAAGATTAGCTATCTTCAGTCCAGCGAGTTCGACTACCCTCAGGGAGCCCCGGGACAAGATAATTTGTAACGATGGTTGGCAACGGATAAACGAATGAGCTGACACTTGACGTGGTCTCCACACAATCAGGAATAACGGGAGCGCAGACTGATAAGTTGGCCATGAGAGCAAAAGGTGTGGTAGAGAGTTTTCTGGGTCTAGGACTGTTCGCACTCAGGTGAAGTTCGCAGAATTGCGGACAAGATACTTAGTTAGTATCGAGTTAGCATGTATACCGCCATTGCTTATACGCGGAATATCAATATCGACGCATCTTCACTGCTACTAGAAACAACTAGTATGGAGAAGAGATCTTATCAATATAATAAGTTCCTACCTTTTATCGTTACTAATACTTCGACTATCTACACCGAAGTAAATATTATATCAAGCCAACATTACTTGTGTCTTCTTAACGCGTTCTCCGATATAGTAACGACTCAGGCCCTAGCTATCGGAATACCTCACGCCGAAGCTAGTGCCTAACAGCAGTGTTGATAACCATTTCAGTATCAGACTTGTACACAACATCACACTCAATATGTTGTGTGCGTGTCCAGTAGGCTCGGGATCGGAGTCATAGTCAGCATCCGGACGTTCCCCCACGACATCAGTTTGCGTGTCAAGAATATCGCTGGCCAATGATGGATATCTTATAGTAGTGCAGGCGAAGATAATGTTCCCATTGGCATGGGTAGTTCGTAAATGTTTCGCATATGCTGCTGCTTGAGTGTATCTTTGTTGACAGAATGGACCTTTGCTCAGCATGGCAGGAGTGCTTAGTGTTCATCCTAACGCGTGTGGATCCCAAATAGGTCCAAGAGGCGTTCACGCTCTGAATGTTAAACTGTTAATAGATGTCAATCCGGTTTAGTGCCCTAAATGTAGACGTCATATGGTCTCAGCTATGGTTTCTTTCATGAATGAGCTTGGCAAACTGCATATTTCACGATGGTCATGGTTCACGATGGTCATGGTTCACGATGGTCATATTTCACGATGGTCATGTTTCACAATGGTCATGTTTCACAATGGTCATGTTTCACGATGGTCATGGTTCACGATGGTCATGGTTCACGATGGTCATATTTCACGATGGTCATGTTTCACAATGGTCATGTTTCACGATGGTCATGTTTCACGATGGTCATGTTTCACGATGGTCATGTTTCACGATGGTCATGTTTCACGATGTTCTTGGTTCAGAGGGAATGTTTCATTTCTAACATAAACATGAATCAATAAAGCCCTGGCTATGCTAGTGTCAGAACAACAAATTCCTGAAAAGAATCAAGAGGCATTCAAAGCGTCAAATGACTGAGAGTTGTATATATAATCAGCATTGATCCTGATCGAATCAATTCATAGGCGGAATCAACCCACATTGACAACTTCAACGAAATCCACACAATTCATACTCAGAACTAACTGACACTCACAACGTCCACCATATTGACCGAATTCACACTGCAGGCTAGTTTCATCCCGGCGGCAATCTATACACCCAAAGGTCTAGTGATATGGCACATAATAACGTAGAGTACCTCTATATGCCAAATGCGGGAAACTTGCAGGCTCCGGCAGGCCAAACCTATCACCATCTGCTGGTATCTCTGAGACGATATATAAGTTCATGACGCTCCAATTATTGAAAGATTGTTGATCACAAGTTATCAATGGCCATACCCGACGACAACTACTTGTATGGTGAATGGCGGCAGGCGGTGAAGGATCAGATGCTTGCAATGGGCTTTAGGAAAATCCACACATTCCTTGACCACCATTTCCAGCTCATCGTTGTTGGTATGAGGACACTGCGCCCTGCCTGGAACACTATTGTCACAGCTGCAGCTGCGAATAACAGGGCTGTTATGCGCCAGATCGATGAGGCTGTAGTTCAACTGGTTAAGGACTGTGGGGTGAGGTTGAGAACCACGGTGAAGAATCATTCTACAGGCCTGGCACCACTGGGCCAGAATGGGGTCTTCTATGATCAGCTCATGCTGAGCGATCGGTTACTACCCGCCAACGCCCCAGACCAGTGGGGTCCCCCAACGACTGTACGAAACCCAGGTCCAGTTTCCCAAAACGTTCCACCGGCTTACCCCCCTCCGGAGCAAAACGTACCTGCCTATCATGGGAAATACCTCCCGCCGGCACATGGTGTAGCGGTTCAAAACGTACCTGCTCATCATGGGAATTACCTCCCGCTGGCGCAAGGTGTAGCGGTGCAAAACGTACCTAATCATCGCGGGAATTACCTCCCTGCGGCCCAAGGTGTAGCGCTGCAAGGTCTAGCGGCGCAAGGTCTAGCGGGGCAAGGCGTACTGGCGCAAAACGTACCTGATTATCACGGGAATTACCCCCCTCAGGCGCAAAACCTACCTTCTCATCATGGGAATTACCTGCCTCCGGATCAAGGTGTACTGGCGCAAAACGTACCTGATCATCATAGGAATTACCCACCTCCAGGGAAAAACGTACCTTCTCATCCCGCAATTTACCCTCCTGCTGGTCAAAACATACCGGGCCTTCCTTCGAATTACACTCTTCGGGTCAAAACACACCTGCCCTTCCCTCCGATAACGCTCTTCCTAATCCATTAGTACATGCTCCTCCTCTAAACCATTACGCTCAGAATGCCGCAAACACAGTAGATGCACCTGCGAGTTATCAGATGCACACGCCAGACCCATCGACAGAGATATCAACTCCATCTCTGGTAAGGAGCAATGCGCCGACTCCAAGAGTGCTTCCTAGGGGTGGGCATTACGCGGCTCCCGACCCTGTGCCACCAGGTTAGTTTCTTTGATAACCATTAGGGCCTTTGGTGTTTTTACTTACTGACTGATGATTATTAGATTGGAGTGCTCTACTTGGAAGGCCCCATCGTGTACGCATTGTTTGGACTTAGCCTGCCAGACGCGGCCAGGGTGAGACACCAGAACGGAGGGCGAACTTAAATTTTAGGCCTGACTATATCATGCGGCATTGGCGTCCCCCCCATATAAATGGAGTCCAGTTCGCCGAATTAGATTCCTATGACATCCAGAGGCTGTCAGCTATGATTTCGAGAAAAGTACCGAACGACAGAATTCGCTATATACAAGGTGCCAGTGGAGAAGGCTGCAGCAGGCTCCGCAGGGTTCCTTCCGACCGGGTATCTTGCATTGATTATGTTTTCATCGATAGTAATGATACTGTAAGAGCATGGCTCCTGTCGAATCTAGTTCTCGATGACGCACTCGATCTCATGATTTATTGGTACCGCGAGGTAGGCGACACACGACTGGCGACCCCATTGTTAAGGGGACACCAATATCTCCATCAGGATGCCATCACCGATTGGGCCGATTCCGCAGTAGGACATATGTGGTACATGCATTACCGGGCTCCATATATGCCGCCCAGATTTGATTACGTGAACGCCAATCGATCAGTTGATTACCAAGATGGAGACGCCCCAAGTGTTTCCCTCCCAGGATTATCCGGCTCATCATCTGATGTCGCAGATACCAGGTGTAAGGGTCAGGACAGCCCTGGGATGCCGCCAACCCCTGTCGGCACCACAGTTGAATCTGCCATGGCTCGTACCCCGCCCGCTGTCAACTCTTTGAGCCGACTGGATGTCCCAATGACTTCTGACTTACCTGGGGGTCTAACACACGGGAGTGAGACTCTCAAGCGCGGTGCTCTAGATGATGAAAATTTGAGCGTTCCTAAATTTAAGAAAACACACTTTGGAGTGTCGGAGCATGAGTTTATGAAAGGGGTAGAGGTATGCATTGGCGGGAATCCGAAGGGCGACAATTGTGAGGAACAGATATCGAAGAGACTTCAGGGGGGTTCAATGGCCAGGGCGGGTTCACAAAACGTGATGGATGAGACCGTGGGCCGATTGCTAGTGGTGTCTAAATAGATTTATTAGTTTATTAGTTTTGTTTATCGTAGTGTTTCATGTATTCAGGATTGGAATTTAAACTTATAGATTACATAGATCAACTCTTCAGGGAAATATGGTAGTATTGGCAGCCTTGTCAATGTCGAAGTGTCGCTGAGAGTCACTGGGTATTGATGAGAGTCGCTGAGTATCGATGTGTGTCGATGAGGCCCGATGTCAGCCGCATACAAGAACAAGTGAGAGAGCGGTTGATCTTCCCAGATGATCGCATCTTATCTTTTAAGCTGCATGATACTGGGGTCTTCCGCGAAGAGATTGACATCAATGTCTTGTAGCCAGGGCAACGACAGGTCTTGGCATCTCCAGAACGACAACCCCCCGGCGTCAGGACCCTGGAGAGCCTTAAAAGGTTATTTCATGTATCAATGAAGACACACGATAAGCATCGATTTGAATTATCTATAGAACTAAATTTACAGCTTACAAATATCGGTCTTCATTTGAATAGTAGGTGCGAGATTGTGGGAGTCATGCAAACCCTACAAGGTCATCACAACGTAAGGTTCGATGTTTACACAACTCAGACGTCTGAGGGGTTTTTTGCGACGCACCACTAGCGTTCCTGATGTCTATAAAGGTCGTCATCTGCCCTCCTTCACTTCCTTCACACCTCCTTCATATCGTTCACCCCCCACCCTTGTTCATCACTTCGCATAGTTGAAATGCCCCGCGAGAGCGCCCACAGAGCCGAGGGCAAAAGGGTAGCGTAAGTACACTTCATCCAATCGTTTAATAGTGGGCAATACTAATATCGCATTACATCAGGCAGCCTGGCTTACCAGCCACAAAGAATAAACTAGCAAGCTCCGTGAGCCTGTTGAAGGGATGTGGTTGACTTTGGAAGATACAGGAGGGTCTGAAAGATTAGATAGATGCTTTCGGATGATTTAGGAGATTGAGATAGAATGGGTAATGATTTGAAAGAGATTAGATAGCCATGTCTTTCCTTGGCTTATCATGGGAGTGTACGGAGGAATAAAGGCATGGCAGGATCGAGAGATAGGTGTAGTGAGCGACGGAAGGATCATGAAGTGGTACTTATGTTTTACTTATACACTGGTTTCGGTAATGAGTTTTTTGTTTTAGTTGAGAGCCAATTCTAAGAGCTGAGCGAGATGTCTTAGTTCCGTGTGAATTGTCTTTCTACCGTCTACCACTGTGCCAAACACAACCTGCCTACGTTAATAGAGCCTAGAAAAGTACGTTCGCGCCGTGACACCATCGACCTGCGCTCAATATTAATATTCCAATTGGTTGTAGACATCCGGCCTGTGAGGTGGTAGCTTCAGCGTGAGGTATTCCGACAGCTCAGACCTTAATCGTGATTAGATCGGAGAACTCGTTAAGAAGACACGAGTAATGTAGGCTAGATATAATGATTTACTTTGGCATAGATCGTCGAATTGTTGGTAACGATATAAAAGTGTAGGTAACTTATTATATTGATAAGATCTCTTCTCCGTGCTTGTTGTTTTTAATAGGAGCGAAGATGCTTCGATATTTATATTCCGCGTCTAAGCAATCGCGGTATACATGCTAACTCTATACTAACTAAGTACCTTGCCCGCAACTCTGCGAACTTGACCTGAGTGCAAACACTCGTAGACCCTGAAAACTCTCTTCCACACCTTTTACTCCGAGGGTCAACTTATCGGTCTGCGCTTCCATTATTCCTGATAGTGTGGAGACCACGTCAGGTGTCAGCTCATCCGTTTATCCGTTGACAACAATGACGACGAATTATCTTGTCCTCGTGCTCGTCGAGGGTAGTCTACCTCGCTGGACAGAAGATGGCCAATCTTCTTTGGTTGGTTCCGTCAAGAATTCAACCTGCAACTGCAGGTTTTATTCTTGTCTTCCGGCATTACACGACTTGTCCTCCGGATCGTACATATAGGCGTCTTCCCTCGGACTCCGTCTTTTTAGCAACTTGTCCTCTGTGGATGCACCCGATCCACTTACTGGGCATAGTTACCTCCTTCATACCCCTCTCGACTTTGACGCTACAACGGGACTAACTTGAGTACAAAACGTCCCGTTACCTGTAACCCAACCTTCCGACTGTCGGTCTTCAATCGTCTGTAACATTATGCGCCGCCATCCGGTTCACCTGCCTCCACCTGCATAAGGTGCCCGAAGGTCTCCCCTCATATCCCCAGCGAACAGGACCCGGTCGGACCGACGGCCGCGACGTATACGGTGTTATAAGATGGGTTCCATTGATCGTGGTCTTTGGTGTTGGGACGCAACTACCCAGGCGGCCAGTGATGACGCGCCGTTCCAACGCCGGGGCTGGAGGGGGGTGTTATCTTTTTCCTTCGAAGTTCATGTGCGTCAAGGTAGGGTAACCTTACCCTGTACATCCTTACGGGGAGTCCGTGCGCCTAACACGGCCCTCCCGCATGATGCAAGTGAACTCATGGGCAGTAAACGCAGGGCGCCCCGCGTTCTGCCACCCACAGATGGAGTGCCGAGTGATGGTAACCAATGATCCATTGACAGTGTTATTCTTCAAACATCCTCCGATCTGTGGCTGACAGTTGTTATTCATGTCAGAGTAGCCCATCGGGATCCCATGAATATCCCTATTTCGTTCTGGCCGTTGAGGATTCCGGGTACGTCAACCACAACCAACCCATATATCCAAGAACCCTTTAAACTAACATATGACTCAGTGGGTGCTATGGTGACATAGCATATGCAAGAAGCTTGTGTGGATTCAAGAATGCTCGAACCAAAACTAGAGCCTACGACGTATGGCATTGCGATGGTTAGAGCTATATCAAGTCCCATCCGTTTGATTCAGGACGGCTAACTGACGATCAATTGACCGTGATCCTCGACTTTGCCAGTTATCTTCCACCAGACAAATCGCAGATCGAGTTAGGAAAAAAAGAACCACAGTGCTGACCAAGTCAGTGAGGTCAGTCATCAACTGAGGATTTTGGTGAAGGACACGGCTAAGAGACTATGGATGGCAATCGAGCATGACTACGCAGAGCAGGCTGGTGATAAGGTTGCTCGACCTCCTACTAAGTGATCAATCTATGCTAAGTTCTGCAGTCCCCCGTAGTAATAGAAATCTTAAGTGGCATCGCCGAAGTGGACTCCCACATATTCCCCAAGGGCAATGAGGGTCTATATTGTTCGCCAAACGGATACACCTCAACGTGAGCATGCGTTCCTTGGCTATCGCTGGTGGCAGAATGGCTCCGATCTGGGAATGGCCTGGGGAGTCCCAAATCGCCAAGCATAAAAAACTTGCCAGGCGTAATAATGGCGCAACGCCCTGAGGAGGCGATTCTGTGCCCTGGATATCTCATCGGCACAAGTCATGAGGGGAGCAATGCACTAAGTGTTGATCCTACAGCCCCACTTCCCCTCAAAGACCTCACCTTCGTTCACGAAGATGATGACCTTTGGGCGTGGCTCCTTGCTAACAATGGCAAACATCAAGTGGATCTCATGGTTCTGGAGTCATGCCTGGAAGAAGGAGGGGATGACTTATCAACGCCGGAGCCTGTCAGGGGCAGACACCCATTTTTCTACCGCAATATCTGGGATCATTCCGGGCAGGCAGAAGAGATACGGGGGGATCCAAGGGGTACGACAAGGACGACGAGGACGCCCACATCATGGTAAGAAATAGTCATATGAGGCAGCAATCGGGAGAGCGCAGGGATGAAATGGAAGATATGGACAATGACGAGGAGGATGAGGGGGCGGACGGCGAGGAGGGCGACACCGACGAGGATGGGGTGGAGGGCGAATGGGAATCACAGAGGCTGTTAGGTACACAGACTCTCGTAAGAATTTACAGGGCTAGGTTACCCTACCTTACCACGCACGAACTTCGATGGAAAGAGATAGCACCCCCATCCAGCACCGGTGTTGGGACGGCACGTCATCACTGGCCGCCTAGGTAGTTGGGTCCCAACACTAAAGACCACTATCACTGGAAGACATCTTATAACACCGTATACGTCGCGGCCGTCCGTCCGACCGGATCCTGTTCGCAGGATAGATGCGCGGAGACCTTCGGACACGTTATGCAAGTGGGATCAGGTGAATTGGATGACGGCGCATAAGGTTAGAGACACTTGAAGACAGACAGTCGGAATAGTGGGTTAAACGTAACGGGACGCTTTGCACGAAAGTTAGTCCCCTCGTACCTACAAAGACGTGTAGGGTAAGAATGAGGTAACTATGCCGAGTAAGTGGATCGGGTGCATCCACGAAGGACAGGTTGGTAAGAGATGGAGTCCGAGGGAAAAAACACATAGGTACGGTCCCGAGGATAAGTCGTGTAATGCCGGACTACCAGACTACGACATGCGGTTGCATGACGAATGTTCAATGGAACCAACCAAAGAAGATTGGCCATCTTCTGTCCAGCGAGTTACACTACCCTTGGTGAGCATGGGGGCAAGATAATTCGTAATCATTGTTGTCAACGGATAAATGGATAGGCTGACATCTGACATGGTCTCCAAACCATCAGGAATATCAGAATCAGAAGCCCAGACCGACAAGTTGGCCATGAGAGCAAAAGGTGTGGTGGAGAGTTTTCAGGGTCTACGAGTGTTCACACTCAGGTGAAGTTCACAGAATTGTAAGCAAGATACTGAGTTAGAACAGAGTTAGCATGTGTACAGCGATTGCTCAGAGGCAGAATATAAATATCGCAGGATCTTCGCAGCTATCAGAAACAACAAGCATGGAGAGCAGATCTTATCAATATAAAAAGTTTTTATCTCTTTTCGTTACCAATACTTGGACTATCCATCCCGAAGTATACTATTATCTCTAGCCCACACCTTACTCGCGTCTTCCTAGCGAGTTCTCCGATATAAAGCGATTCAGGTCCTAGCTGTCGGAATACCCCACGCCGCAGCTACCACCTAACACTATATTGATACTTGTTATCGTTACCGAGACCAATGTTTTGCAGAGACACTCATACTCCCAAAACCAAAAAAAACCCTTTCGAACCAAGACCATTGAAGACTACGGCAATAGACCAGGTCCTCAACCCCTCCAATATTTCCAAAATAGGGACCCAAGACCCCTTCTACAAATTTTATTTCTTGTTGATAAATGCAGAAACACCCTCATACTTGAAGACATCGCCGCACTATCCCGATACCAAAACGGTGAAGACTCCACCTATCACACGCACTCGAAGAAATCAATCTTCATTTGGTACACCCAGTACCCAGATAGTCAACAGCACTCAGAACAGTGTTTTGAGATACCAAAAGTGTGGGGAGGAAACAAAAGGTAGGTTTCCCATTGAGCGGTCGAAGGAATGGCTTCTGACCCAAAAGCCCCGGAAGTTATGGAGTGGCGACAGGACGAAGGCGAAGAAGGAAATGAAGGAGGTGATGAACTGTCCCGAGCCTCGGCCCGTAGTGTGGAGACAACGGTTACCCACCTGGCCCGATCAGATTCAGCTGACCAGGCCCGGGCCCCTTGATCCCACGTCGGGCTACGCTTTCTAGCAAAATATCGGGAGCCAAGACGAGCGGCCGGTCGCCGGACACCTGAACCCGCCAGCGACCCCATCATGCACCTTCAGATCGAACCAGTAGACAGGATTCTAGGACGCTTCGATTCTAGCCTCACAGAAAGCCTAGACGAGCAACATCTTTCTTTCAGCTCCCTACCAACCAATGTCCTAATAATGGCCCAGGAACTGGTAACAGTTAAGAACCAGTTAAAATCTGGAGTCGAGATAGAAGGCAGTAACGTATTGGACCCGGAAGCAAATCACACCTGGAAGTGAATCAGTACCCAGTAGTGAATCAGGTTACACAATACTAGAAGCGCGAGAAAGGACTGAGGAACCACATTCATGCTGGACTTGGAGACCGAATTGATTCAGGTTTGGTATCGGGAAACTAAATATACAGGCTGAATTTACTCCGAATTAAGGAAAGGAAATATGCACAAATGCCCAAGCTATTTCATCCTCCGCTGGAACCCACTCCCATGTACCTTGTGCCTTCGAGGGTGCAATTAGCCCCCGTTGCTTGCGATCCTTGAGCAGCCTTGGAAGAGGCATAGCACGATAATCCTCCTCCCGGAAAATAGATATGCTACTTGATGAAAGAAAAAAATCCGACTTTAAGCACTCAATCCACCAGGCAGCCGTCAGGTCAAGGAAGACATGAGATTCACCTTCCTTAGCAGCCGTCAATGCCTCATACAATGAACCTATTGGAGGAGACAGCATTGCCTCATGCAATGCCTTGTCCTGCCGCTTTTGCTCAAGCCTTTCCTGCTTTTGTAGCCCAGCTACCATCTTTTCCTCTGCCTTTTGTTTTCGCTCTTGGGCTTCGGCAATGGTAAGGACCCGAGTCCCTTTATCTGTGATTGCTGAGCGCCCTCCGGGGCCAGTACCTGATTTTAGACTTCCAGAGTTCTTTTTTCGGGTTTTTTGCCGCAGCTGGCGATTGGTTTCAAGCTGAATAGATTCCCTGGCCATTGACATCTGTGCTGATTTTCCCAGCTGGAGTACTCGGCTCCGAATTGGGGTATCAATGGAGACTCCATCAACTTCAAGCTCAGTCAGCTGATCAAGGATAGTGACCACGTGTGACTGAATCGTAGAGGCGTTATGTGGTGTTGTTGGAAATTGCGGTAGACTAGAGGGTATTTCGGTAAAATCAAATGTGGTAGCCTTCGATGGATTTTCCATATTTGAGTCCTGGGCAATAGCAGCAGTTCCCCCTCTATGGCTATTACCCACAGCACTGTCTACTCGGACCTCACTTTCAGAAATCAGGGCTGAATGTGTTCCCTGTTGCGGAAGAGCTTTTAGAACCAGCTCGGGATTGTAAGGGTAGATCCCGGTTGCTCGAAATGCACTCCGGCAATTACGAATTGTCATAACCTCCTTCCGCGCAGTCTGAAAAAGGTCCATAAACAATTCTTTATCAACCCCAGTTACTCCATTACGTGATGCATCGTCTAAAGCCTTTAATATATAAAGTTAGTACTAAGTCAATTGTTTTGCTTGTAAGAGAATCTGAATTACCTTTGAGTACGCAGTAGAATATGGTCAAAATATACCAACGTCCAATGGTTGCAGGAGATGAGTACTATGAGGAGGAAGACAGAGGCACTTTATCCTATGTGCCTCTGCAAACTCAATAAATTCCCATGTAATATGGGAATCGTGTCCATCAAAGATAAGAAGTCGATATTCACTTAAATCCTCAGGGCGAGTATGTGGCTCAAAGTTACGTACTAGCCACTGCAAGCCAAGATAAGCATCGGTCCAGCCATTTGGTGAAACTGCTGTTGTCCAATGGCCGGGCATTTCCCCATGATACCAACCATAAAGATGCTTTTCACCCTTCATAATGACCATAGGAGGAATATCCGGGGCAAATATTCCAACTGCTTCGATAACGGTAACTGTTTCTCGTGAACCAGGTTGGCGTAGAAAGGCAGCTTTTTCATCAGATTTCACAATTACCCGCAAAGAACGCTGCATGAGTCCGATTAGAAATCCTTTTTCGTCCATGTTGTATATATTGTATGGCCTGATCTTGAATTCCTTTATTACTTTGTCAAGTATAGTCAAGAAATCACGAAGGATGACAGGATTATTGTTCATTGCACGGTCATTATCCAGGGCTCGACTATAGATTGATTTTAATTTTTGGTGGCGTTGGAGAAATCGTTTGTGCCAATTCTTTCCTATAACTGAGAGGTCTGGTCCGTGATAGTTGCCTTTAAAGTCTCTGCGTTCGAAAGGGTGGTCCTTGTCAGGGCTTTGTATTCGCTGGAAAAAGTCGGAAGCATCCTCCATATTTCGTCGCTCACGATCCTCAAATACCGCAGCTGCCATTCCCCGAAGGATATCTATCCGTACTGGATACCCCCAAAAACTCATGTGCAGGCACCATTCCTCCAAAGCTGCCTCCTCCGGGATTGTGAAAATCATATCAACAGCATGGGCTTCAGAACGGGTTTTAATTTCCCCTCCTACAGCAATTGCGCGCTGCAGAGCCGAGAATGGAATCTGGTGCATGGTAGCGACACGTCGGATGGAAATACCTGGCCGTGCAACCTTCCGTGGTACTCCATCTTTGGCTGAATATAGTCGTATAACAGGGGTTTCGCGATTGGCATAGTAATAGGTAATAGCCAGTTCGAGGGGTGAAGGGCCCAGGTTGGAATTGTGCGCTAATGCTTTGGTGGCTATTTTACTCTGAACAGGCATGATTGGAGTTTAAAAAATCAGCAAAAGAAGGTAAGAGATGTATCGTGAACTTGTCACGTCGTGTGTTGTTATGAGTATTTTATTGATTTTCTATATCGCGAACTTTTGGTCATAGCTCAACCTGAACGCTCGAGCACTGATTCACTACTCAGTAGTGATTCACTTCCAGGTCTGATTTACTTCCACGTCCAACACGTTAAGGGCGCTCGAATAGACGATCAAGTCCACCTCTTAGAGATCGAGTCGCAGAGAGTCCAAGAAAGTTTTTCAGCCCAATTAGCTCAACGACTCAGAGCAAGATTAAACAAGCAACACAAAAGGGAGCTCGAAAACCATGAGATAAGTCTTCTTCTCATGAGGGCAGTGCTACGACACCGAAAGGAGGGGCAACAAGTCCGAGATGGTGAGATCTCGGAACTCAAACCCATGGGGGAAACATTGATAGGGCAGGTAAAGGGAAAAGGGAAGGTGTCAGACCCAACGCCAGAAGCCTCAGTGGCAGGAGGCGGAAAACCACCACCACTACCACCACCACAAGGATGGGCAGCAGGGGCCGCAGGCGGAGGAGGCAGAGGTGATCCCGATGATGAGGGGGAAGGATCTGGTAGGAGACCAGATGAGAGCAGGAAAGGAAGGTGGGACAAGAGACCCGGACCACAGACAGATGACGGATAGGACCCCGAGGACGACGAACAGTTTAACCGGCTCTGTCGAGTCAGGGCCAACACCTTGGGACAAAGAACGAGGGTCCTAGCGGAACCCCCTGCCCAGTTCAGAAATGAGAAACACCAAGATTTACGCATGCGGTTATTGACATGAGCGGATTATTTGGGTCGAAATGGTTGGCCGTGGCCAGACGAGAGACAATGAATCCGATACGCCATAAGCCGAATGGAAGAGAAGGAAGTCGTACCATTTGCGTTAACCTACTGGCGACAAATGACCGGAGAATTAGGTTACACCAGGCAAGCGGGATACGAGCACTGGCATGTGTTCGCAGAACACGCAGTGCGACGATTCGGCCCTACCCCTGCGGCCGAAAAATCGCTCACCCAAATGAGCGTTGTCAAATACCACGGTGATATCCCTAAATTCTTGCTAGTAATGGAAAATCTCAATATCCATGCAAGAGTCACCAGGATAGCCGGGAGAAAAATGATTAAAGACTAAATCCCCGAAGATGCATTACGACGACTCGCATTACGACAGTATATCGCCAATGGGGTATGGTTCGACGCAGTCAGGACAGTCACCAGAGCTGAAAAACATTATAGAAGAACGAAAAAGTCTGAGGAGGGGGTCCCTCCGGTGTGACAAAGGGCGAGAAAAGGAAATTTGAGCATTCGAAGCCGATAGTCGCGGCGAAGCAGGTAAAGAAGCAGTACACGGCTAAGGAAAACGCGGACTATGAAAAGAAAAAGGCTGGGGGAAGGGAGGTGAAAAAGGAAGGGACGGTGGCACCGGCGGGGGAGGTTAAACAGGCGGTGTGGGCAGCAGCCCACAAGGGCGTCGATCAGAATGTGGTTGATAAACGGAAATCTGACAACGAATGCAAGTGGTGCGGAATGAAAAACCACGCTTGGAAATACTGTGGAAAGCCAGTACACATATCGGTGGTATATGGAGGGCAAGCAAGGCCCAACCGACAGTCCGCATTCGCCCCGAAGCGACGCTCCCACGTACCCACTGTGGCCGTTGATAGTCAGGGCAAAAGCTCACAACAAGCGGGTCAAAGGCCCGCAGCATGGGTTTTTGAAGATGACGACATTTTATAAAAAGTCATCCAGGTACCGACAACAACGGGGATCGGGTAGTGAGGTTGCCACCTCGAATCGAAAGACTTGCGGCGTAGTTGGTGATGCCATCCCACCGGAAGGCTAAAAGACCAAAGGATAGCAGTTTCCATTTGACGTCGAAAAATGGGTAGTCCGTGCTCACCACAGGAACCATAAAAAGTCGCGAGTGAAGACAGCGATCAAAGAGGTTAAAAGGGAAAGAGAAGACTATCATGAGTCGGAACGGGACTTGCGTTGGAGGACACGCAAAGGGGGTCGAAATCCAGGGCAACCTGACTTTCTCTCCGGGTACAACAGTCAGGCAAACAGAAACCAGCGGCGCCTCTATGGTGTACAAGGTTCATGCACGACGAATGGTGTTGGAGGGGGTCTCGGGAGTGAGACTAAACTCCAAGGCGAAGGTACGGTGGCCTCCTTGCAGTGGACAGCCTCACATGAGGGATAAGTCGACGATTAAGGGCTGCGCACCTTGGTCGCGAACTTGAGGGGTACTCTCGTGAACCACCACCCCTGTATTATGGGAACTCCTCGGCAGGAGGTAGAGACCGCTCGTGGTGGGCGGCCCGATATTCAAATTGTAGACACTTATCGTAAAGGTTTCTCTGAGGAGGCTTTAGCAGCTGAAGCTGCGCTGGTGAGGTAACAAACCCCCACGTTACATAAAAATGCCAAGATGAAAAGACTTCACCAAAACCCGAGCGAAAGCTCAAGACCAATTAAAAAACCAAAGCATTACATCTGCCCCGAGGGGAAGGTATTTATCAAGACACGAGGGCGAAAACACCCGATAAACCTCCTTTTAGATTCTGGTTCAAACATATTTCTCATGAACTGTGACACCGCATGACTGCTGGAGATTCCGACTGAAACTAGGGATTCACGGTTGAAAATTACCACCTTCAATGGCGAGACCACACCCACCGGAGGAAAATTTTATACCCACCCGGTTCTATTGGAAATCGGTACCAATGGTCACCGGAGCATGATATCCCGCGAGCTAGCAAACACAGGAACAGATGATTTAATCATACCTTTTAAGTAGTGGCATAATCAACACTTGCCAAAAAATATGGCCAACTCAAGCAAATGGGTCTTTGAAGAAGGGAAGTGCAACGCTCATTTAGAAGAAGAAGCAGTGGCGGATTTGTTTGAGTGAGATGAAACTGTGGCTAACGGCGAGGAAGCTCAGTATGTGGGAAGGAGTGAGCGAGAAGAAGAAGGGGGAGTACAACTGGAAACCTTGCCAAAATCATATTGGCAATTTAAGGAGCTTTTTGAAGAGAAAAAGGCTAAGATGTTGGCACCTCGAAGGACTTTCGATGATGCCATCAACCTTAAAGAAGGGGCCCGATTTACCCAATGTCGGCACACCAGTCGAACGAGCTGGAAAGGTCCCTCAAGAAAATACTCGCCGCGGGTAAAATGGCGGACAGCGAATCCCCTTACGGTGCTCCAATCCTTTTCGTTCCAAACCCAGATGGGAGTCTACGACTATGCGTAGACTACAGGAACCTTAACCAGTTGAGGATCCTGAATAAATACCCCCTACGGCGCATGGATGAACTAAGAGACCGCGTTGCAGGTGCAAAAGTATTTACGAGGCTCGATCTAAAAGATGGATACCACCTTATTCGAATGAGGAAAGGCGATGAACATAAAACTCCTTTTGGTACAAGTGACAGACAGTACAAATATAAGGTTATGCCTCTCGGACTCGTAAACTCTCCCGCAACATTTCAGACAATGATGAACAAAATCCTACGCGAATTCTTGGACCACGGAGTAGTCATCTACTGAGATGATGTCTTGATATAGTTCGAAAATATGGACGATCATATCAAACTAGTCCAAAAAGTACTAGACCGACTCAAACAACACGACTTAGCAGTCTCTTTGAAAAAGTGGGTGTTTCATCAGGAGGAGGTCGAATTCCTGGAATACATTATCAAGAAAGGCCGAGCCCCCATGAGGGATAGAAAAGTGAAAAGCTTTCAAAACAGGGCACACCAAAGATCGGTTAAAGAAGTTCAAATTTTCATTGGATTCGCAAACATCCATGGGAGATTAATCAACGATTTCTCAAACGTTTGCAAGCCAATAACCGCAACGTTAAAGGGCAACCCAAAGGATTTCACTAGGGAAGAGAGCGGGAGGAGGGGTTTGAGGCGTTAAAAAGGGGGTTTACAACAGTACCAATTTTATCACATTTTTACCCAGGAAGAAGGAGGGTGGTCGAGACAGACGCTAGCCACGTTGGGCTTGGATGCTTATTGTCTCAATACCAAGGAAGACGGCTTCACCCGGTGGCTTTCCATTCTCGAAAATTACAGAGCGCCGAAAGAAATTATGAAATATATGATATAGAACTACACGCAATAATGGAAGCATTGAAAGAAGGGAAAAGATACATTGGGGGAGAAGAAGAACAAGTGACGGTATACACAGACCACCAAAATCTAGAGTCCTTCCCAACCAAAAAGGTCTGGAACCAGCGAGAAATTCGATGGGCACAGGAGTTAACAAACAATAAATTCAAAATAGTCTACTGACCAGGAAGCAGGAGCAGGAAACTTGACGCGTTAAGTAGAAGGCCGGAGTACCATCCTGAGGAGGGAGGTCATCACACTGGGCAGTCAATTTTGAAAACCGGGCGCTTTCAAATTTCTGTAATTCATCAGGGGTGCAGTGCGGAGACGGCCCTTACCCCAGAAAAATGCGAACGGACAGGCCTCAGAGTAATGAAGCTTTCGGACAAAGCTATTATTCCGACAAAACGATCACCGTTTGCGGCCGGTCATGACATGTATGCCCTGACGGACGGTCTGGTACCGGCAAATGGACAAACAATAGTGGAAACGGGTATTGTGATAGGACTGCCAGAAGGAACCTATCGAAGGCTAGCCACAAGAAGTGGTATGGCTAGCAAGATGGGAAGAGCAGTGGGCGGTGGGGTAATAGACGCGGATTACACTAATGAGATAAAAGTCATACTTCGAAATCATGGGGAAGCGGAGTGCTTGTTTAAAGCAGGGGATCGGATAGCGCAACTCATAATAGACAGAATTGCGGACGCTGACGCCATGGATGTAGACCAGCTAGGTATAACCAAGCGCGGAAAATTGGGTTTAGGATCAAGCGACCAAAACCCCAAGCGATCCATCACGGCTAAAGAACAAGTCAAAATAGGTTTCCTTCATCCACATCCAAGCGAAAACGAATTCTTTGGCTCAGGTGATGTTAGCTATCACCCGCAGTTGATGAAAGCAAATGAAATGTTAGCAAGCGCTCACATCAATGCAGCCCTGACGCGAACAATGAGGTGGCAGGACCGAGGCCGTGAACTGGTTAGGTTAAGGGAAGGCGGGAAAAAGATACCGGACGAATGGACAGAGAAGGACGGGTTACTAGACTAAAAAAATTGATTGTACATCCCTGAAGACGAATCCCCTCAGACCAAGATGGCTAAGGCTGTGACGACTCGATAGTAGCGGGGCACTTCGGACAGGAAAAGACGATTGAGATAGTAACCAGGGATTTCTACCCTATACGCCTGCGGCTCCATATGGATGGACTGCATCACACAGTTACCAGAATCTCGGGGTAGGACCCAATTAATGCTAGTCGTAGACCGGTTCACAGAGATGGCCCACGGTATCAGCGTCCACGGAAACGTGACCGCAGAGGATGTGGACACCTTCCTACGGGAAGTGTGGAAACTTCATGGATTGCCCACCAAGATCATATCGGATATGGACGCGAAGCTTTCCGGCGAATTCTGGTAGTCATCGTGCAAGATACTCGGAGTTTCACCACGGAAGTCAACGGCGCGCCACCATCCAAGGGATGGACAAACGGCAAAAACCAACCACCTGCGGGAAGGTGTTAGGCGCACGGACTCCCCGTAAGGATTTACAGGGCAAAGTTACCCTACCTTGACACATACCAACTTCGAAGGAAAAAGATAACACCCCCCTCCAGCCCCCGCGTTGGGACGGCGCATCATCACTGGCCGCCTGGGTAGTTGCGTCCCAACACCAAGGACCACTATCGATGGAACACATCCTATAACACCATATACGTCGCGGCCGTCCGTCCGACCGGAGCCCGTTGGCAGAGTATATGAGGGGGAGCCTTCGGGCACCTTATGCAGGTGGAAGCAGGTGGATCAGACGACGGCGCATAATGTTACAGACGCTTGAAGACAGATAATCGGAAGAGTTGGTCGAAGGTAACGGGACGTTTTGCACGAAAGTTAGTCCACATGTACCTACAAAGTCGTGTAGAGTATGAAGTAGGTAACTATGCCCAGTAAGTGGATCGGGTGAATCCACAAACGACAAATTGGTAAAAGATGGAGTCTGAGGGAAAATGCCTATAGGTGGGATCCAGAGGACAAGTCGTGTAATGCCGGAAGACGAGAATACGAGATACAGTCCCATACCGAATTCTCAACGGAACCAACTAAAGAACAAAGGCCATCTTCTGTCCAGCGAGTTAGACTACTCTCAACGAGCACGAGGGCAAGATAATTCGTAACCATTGTTGTCAACGGATGAACAGATGAGCTGACACCTGACGTGGTCTCCACACCACCAGGAATAATGAAAGCACAGACCGATAAGTTGGCAATGGGAGCAATAGGTGTGGTAGAGAGTTTTCAGGGTCTACGAGTGTTCGCACTCAGGTGAAGTTCGCAAAGTTGCGGGCAAGGTACTTGGTTAGTATAGAGTTAGCATGTATACCGCGATTGCTCAGACGCGGAATATCAATATCGAAGAATCTTCGCTGCTATTAGACACAACAAGCACGGAGAAGAGATCTTATCAATATAATAAGTTAGCTACAGTTTTATATCGCTTCCAATACTTGCACGATCTATACCGAAGTGAATCATTATATCTAGCCTACATTACTCGTCTCTTCTTAACGAGTTCTCCGATATAATTACAATCAAGGTCCTAGCTGTCGGAATACCTCACGCCGAAGCTACCACCTAACAGAAGGTTACTTATGGACATTTGTCAACTACGATCAGAATGACTGGTACAAACTGTTGCTGTGAGCAGAACATGCGTATAATAACCGAGCAACAAAAAAGGCGCATAAAATGAATCCATTCTTCGCCAACTACGGTTTCACCCACAGACGCAGTGGTTGAAAGAAAGAGAAGCTCATAACTCCGGGGCGACAATGTATGCTCGCTAGATGCAGGACATACATCAACAGGCGAAACAAATACTAGCGAATACACGGGAATCGATGAAGAAGTATTACGACCGAGAAGCGATGCAACAACCAAGCATCGAGGTCGGAGCCTTGGTAGTGTGGAATGCAAAGAACATATGTACCAAACGACCGTCGACGAAGCTAATTCCAAAACTGGATGGCCCGTTCACAGTGTTAGAGAAGAAAGCAAGCCACGCATACAAGTTGGAAATATCACCACCGTGGAAGATTCATCTCGTATTGTATGTTTCCCTGTTGGAACCCCCCTGAGCCTTGAACTGACCAAAGCGCGAACAACCCACCAGAGATCTCGAAGACATCGTGGGAGATTTAGAGTGGGAGGTAGAGAGGATCGTCAAGAGTGAGATGATTTCCTACACGCGAAAGGTTCGAGGAAGGAATAAGCCGATGAATGAGCTTCAGTCTTTTGTGAAATGGAAAGGCTGCGCGGAGAATGAGACAACTGGAGAACCACCAGATGATATGAAGAACGCGCAGGACGAGGTGGAAAGGTTTAATAGAGAAAGGTCCGGAGATGCTGAGCCCGGGAGAGGTGGGGTAACATAAGAAAGCTTTCCATCGGTCGACAAGTAAATGACAGTGGTTTTTACCCCTTCTATGTGGAGCTCAAGAAGGAAGATAGATTGTATAATAGACATATAGTATTCGGGACGAACACTTCGAAGAGGGGAGCTCAGGTTAGGCGCACGGACTCCCGGTAACAATTTACATGGCAAGGTTACCCTACCTTACCAAGCATGAACTTCGAAGGACAAAGATAACACCCCGCTCCAGCCCAGGCGTTGGGACAGGGCCTCATCACTAGCCACCCAGGTAGTTGCGCCCCAACAAAGACCACGAGCCATGGAACCTATCGTAAAACACGGTATACATGGAGGCCGTCTGTCCGACCGGATCCTGTTCGCCCAATATATGAGAGGAGACCATGGGGGACCTTATGCAGGTGGAGGCAGGTGAATCGAAAGACTGCGCACAAGGCTACAAACACTCGAAGACAGAGCATCTGACGAGTGGGGTGAAGGTGACGGGACGTTTTGCACGACAGTTAGCCCCCTCGTACCTACGAAGACGTGTAGAGTGTGAAGGTGGTAACTGTGCCCAGTAAGTGGATCGGGTGCATCCGCAAAGGACAGGCTGGTAACAGATGGAGTCCGAGGGAAAAAGCCTATAGGTACGATCCCGAGGATAAGTTGTGTAATGCCGGAAGCCCAGAATACGACATGCGGTTCCATGATGAATTCTCGCCGGAACCAACCAAAGAAGATTGGCCATCTGCTCACCAGGGAGTTACAGTACCCTTGGTGAGCACGGGGGCAAGATAATTCGTAATCATGATTGTCAACGGATAAACGGATGGGCTGACACCTGACGTGGTCGCCACACAATCAGGAATAACAAAAGCACCAACCGACAAGTTGGCCATGGGAGCAAAAGGTGGGGTAGAGACTTTTCCGGGTCTACGAGTGTTCGCACTTAGGTGAAGTTCGCAGAATTGTGAGCAACATACTAAGTTAGTATAGAGTTAGCATTTATACCGCGATGGCTCTGACGCGGAATATAAATATCGAAGCATCTTCCCTGCTATCCGAAACAACAAGCACGGAGAGATGATCTTATCAATATAATAAGTTTTTATCTTATCGTTACCAATACTTCAACTATGCATCCCGAAGTATACTATTATATCTAGCCTACATTACTCGCGTCTTCTTAGCGACTTCTCCGATATAAAGGGATTCAGGTCCAAGCGGTCTGAATACCTCACCCCGAAGCCACCACCTAACAGATGCCCCCGGAGCAGCAGACAATTGTTATCAACGTAAGTTTATTCTGTTTCAGCTATCTAGAAGAATACAAGACTCAATAACTAAACCGCCTGAATAGAACAACAATTCAGGCCCCTATGGGGCCTTGAGGCCATCCGGTGCCACGAGGTTTCGTCCATTGGACGTGGAGGAGCAGGCATCGGGCACTAATCCCATCATGCCAGTGTCGCCCTCGAAGCGCTCGGCGCCGTCAGATTCCGTGCAGCAGGGAACCGTTCTACAGCTGATCCATGGGACGCCATGGATGGCTGGTTGGCTGAGAAATCACTTCCGGAGAGGAACAGACTGTGACGCATACGATGGCGTCCAGCATAGTCCTCCTGCTAGACTGTCTGGGATGCTTCATCAACTTCCGGTCAGTGCTCCCACCCCCGTCAGCCCTACCGTTGTGCCATATCCCACGATCCCTGAGGCTGAGACAATTGAGCTGGCTCCCATCCCACCAAATGCTGAGTTTATCCCATGAACTCCTAGTACGCCTAATGTGGAGACTGTGCCGCCGGCACTGCAAACCCCGGCCCCTGCGCAGGATCAGGATATCACGACCTCCACAGGGCCCCCTCCATCCCCATCTCCTAACACTCATGATGCCCCTATAGCCTCGGGCCAAAACACGCAAACGCCGCCAAAGGGCCATGGATGAAGCACCAGTGTTGCTTGCAACTAATTCTTTGTTCTGTAGATTTTCTTTTACTTTTTCATTACCTGTCTGATTGTGCAAGCTTCATAGTTTAGATGTTGAATTTTCACCCTGGAATTTTCTTGGCTAGCATAAGATATTAATAATACCATTGAGCGCCCTTGCGTTAGCATCTTGTATGACTACCTATTTCAATCTCTTGTGCCTGATCTCCTTTTTTCCCTTGCATCTTAGACTCCCAAATTCGCCTTAGCCGAAGTTTAACCTTTACTAGATTCGGCCGACATCGCTTTATCAAACCAGCATGGTCTAGGGGCTGGGGGCGGTCATCGAGCGACGAGAGTGCTTTCTACATTCATGGGTATTGATTGGTTGGCTGGAGATGAGGCTCGATATTGATCGTCCGCCCCAGGTGTGGCTGATGTCTCACTAGACTTATTGTCACTAGCCGATACCTTTTGTGCCGACTACGCCGCCTCACGAACGCCCCCATTTGGTCCAAACCTTTAAGCCAGGAGTCTTGAAGTCTAGGAGTACTAACAGTAGGAGGACTACAGACACAATGTTGAATATTCAGAAACCCATTTTTCGTAAGAGCATATCTGCGTTCAATACCGAGTGATAGTGTATGATGCACCCCTACCTAAGTCCTAGCGTATAAGACCTAACGCGTCCTATCGAAAACAAGAAAACCACGCCAACTCCTGCTCTTCACAAGACTGGATATAGGTTGAACTATTTTCGTTGCTCCCAAAAATCAGAGTTATATTTTGGCTAACATCTGATTATCCAGTATTCCAAGATGGATCGGCAATGACAGACAAATTCACGCAGTCAGCCGACGAATGGAGCAGGCAATCGGATCGAGCGTAGACGCGACGTCCGACCAGCAACGATGCGATCCAGCCAGGCAACACCTCGAGTTGGTAATCTGAATGGACGTAGCCGCAACGTCGTATCAGATACCATGGCATCCAGTCAGCCATCACCTCAAGTTGGCACCATGAGTGTGATCGAGTGCAGGCGCGACTTTGTACCTAACGCTATTGGATCCAGATCGGGAATGCAGGCGAACCAATCTGGCATCTCCAAGCCGCTCTTAACCCACCAGCCATCCGGTCGAAGTCAATCACCCAGTTCGGGTGAGACTGGGGTTCTGGCAAGACGGTCCAAGCGTCCGCGAAGAAGGACAATACAAACCAGGGCGAATATCGAACCTGAGGCAGAGCCCAACGGGCATGGGCATTTGGAAACAGTTCATTTAAGCGACGATGACAGTGATGCATACCAAAACCCATGGAATGAAGATGAAACTAGATCGCAAGCTGAGATCGTTGTTGACGCCTCGGACATTTCGGAGGCAACAACATCCGGACGGCGTCACAAGTCGCAGCCCTCTCGCAAAGAGGGAAACGGTCCACGACCCATGGTGCGAATCTCAACCCCTTCCAGATCACAGGAGGTACCTCTCGTTAGACGGACACCAGCAAATCGTGGACGCATGATCTGTGGTAGAGCCAACACGCGGGCGACCTTTCTGTTGTCAAGCGTGGGATATTCGTCTCCGCTAGCCGCCCATAGTGCTACTACATCTGGTGTCAGATCCTCAAGTCCGGTAGGTGAACCCGGTATCAAACAACCAGGGCGGCCCAGGCGGGCGACTGATTGACGGCAAAATACCGTTACAGGGGCTGAGGGGACTATATTAGAGCAGGCGATGCCGCGGATGCTCTCGCACACACCTTTTGATAAGCCACTGCCAAACCCGGTTGCTTTGACATCTCAGATATACACAGTATAGGGAAAGGCGCTGGAGACCAGATCAGATGCTGAGAATATTGAGCCATCGGAGGAGAGTGTGAAGCAGGTAGATTGCCACAGCCGAAGGTGATACTACATAGAGACGGTCACTGACTGTCACAGCTCCCTCAAAAACATACTGCAGTGAGAGCGCAATTCTTGTATGATGTGAAGCATAATATCAGACAGCTATACGATCTGCCGCCAGATAATCCTACAGCCATGGCGTGCAGGATTGATTATCTGCTAGAACGGGACAGGTTCAAGTGCCCACCCCATGGATATGAGGTGGGTTCCAGCCATTGGACTTGAGCGGACATGACTAATTGCAGAACGAACGTAGGACCTAACCTTCAGGTTCCTTACCCCCCAGATTGCGGATGCTATAAAGGGCAAATATTTCCACAGAATCATAATGCAAGGCATGCTAGACCCTAATTTTCTGAAGCGCATAAACAGTACGATGGTCTATCTGACATGTGCAATACTCTGCCATTCAGTACGGGCATTGCAAACGAGGGTATATAAGAAACCCATCAACTTCAATCCTGAAGTAGTTGGAGGTGGGAGAGTCTCAATCATTTCCTGTTTTGTGATAACTGAGTCCACTAATTGAGAAAAATGCGAGATTGTTTTATCCGGTGGAAGAACACATGGCGGGAGTTCACCTGCGGGATACAGGACATGTTTATATTAAACCTTCGTCAGGAGATCGTGCAGACGCTCGAGAAACAGCATAGCATCCGGCAGGAGGGCCAAGAGCGCTTCTCTGACCACAACAATGCCGTTTATGGAGAACTGAAGCGTCAGCTAGGAAACCAGACTCTGGGAGATCCTGCCCTACTGAGACAGATGCCCATTGACACCCACGTCGGTGGCCTGGGAGGGCTCGAGGATAGTCAAAATTGGTCGCAGAAGACGGAAACATCACTGGATGTGACTCAAATGTCGAATGACTGGGAGCTAACGTTTCTGGATTCGGATGGGTGGGATCATGGGAGTCTTGACAATGCAGAGGGGGCCGTCGACTCGCAAATGAGCAATCGCTTATCGCGCAACCTGGAGGATTCCCAGAGCGGAGTAGCTGGGCCGTAGGCATCAGGGGCGCTGGAGGAAACCTGTGGCTGGTAGGATGGTGGGAATACCACAGAGGGTGCTTAAGAGGAGGTGGTATATGTAGGTAGATGCAATGTTTTTTGTAGTAATGGGACACGCAGAAGCGGGGGTAATAAAGGTCATATGCAATAGTCACAGAGTATTATAGTAGATACAGGAGTATAGGCCGTCGGGATGACGGCCATGAATTATGAGCAATATCACGATAACTTTGGGAAAACGAACCTGAATGTAGAATATGGGAGAGTGTGAGGAAGAGGTCTAGAATAGTGGCTATGTGATCAGCACGTCCGGATAGAAGGGGGGAGTATAGTGAGTCTGGAAGGGGTGACAAGAAGTAACCGGGGTCTGGAAGGATCAGGTAAATAGTCCGGAGGGTATAGGTATAGGGACAGGGAAGGGGCATACAACAGGCACTAGGATAGGGTCAGGACACAATGGGCTAGGGTTGGAAGGGGTCAGAACACGATGGCCTAGCGTCGGAAGGCGTCAGGAGATCATACCAGAGCCTCGGAAGACGTCAGGAAATAAGAGGCTAGCGTCGGAAGGCGTCAGGATGCACAGGACGTAGGGTGTGTTTCAGGACGTTGTCAGGACGCAACGGGACGTTGAGAGAATCATCTGGACGCGGCGTCGCATCGACGTCGCCTCTAGAATGGGAGTTTACGTCCTGTGCGTCCTGTGCGTCGTGTGCGTCTCATGGACAGGAAGAGGAATAAATCTTTTGCTGATCTGTGTCCTTCTATATCTTCGGGATCTCTGTGTGGTTGCTAATGATTTGGTCTGTGCGAGTATCGGTAGGGTTCAAATAAGGAGACATGAAATGCGGGGTGAATTTTCCTCAGTGACAATGCTTCTAAGATGTAGGCCCGACTTCCTTTTCTTTCCAACCCATTGAACAGGCCATACAGTTTCAGGCACAACTTCTTGGATTGTCGCCTGGTTCGTATGTTCTTTGCATTCAACCTTACTGTTAGATGGTAGCTGCAGCGGGAGGTATTCCGACAGCTAGGGCCTGAGTCATTGTGATATCGGAGAACTTGTTAAGAAGACACGAGTAATGGAGGCTAGATATAAAGGTCGCTTCTGGATAGATCGTCGAAGTATTGGTAACGATTAAGTAGAAAACTTGTTATATGTAGGAGATCTGTTCTCTGTGCTTGTTTTGTCGAATAGCAGCGGAGATGCTTCGACTGTTATATTCCGCGTCTGAGCAATCACGGTATACCTGCTAACTCTATGCTAGCTAAGTACCTGGCTCAAAATTCTACAAACTCCATCTGAGTGCGAACTGTTAGGTGGTAGCTTCGGCGTGAGGTATTCCGACAGCTAGGACCTGAATCGATTTATATCGGAGAACTCGCTAAGAAGACGCGAGCAATGTAGGCTAGATATAATGGTATACATCAGAATAGATCGTCGAAATATTTGTAACGATAAGATAAAAACTTATTATATTGATAAGATCTCTTCTCCGTGCATGTTGTTTCTAATAGCAGCGAAGATGCTTCTATATTTTTATTCCGCGTCGGAGCAATCGCGGTATACATGCTAACTCTATACTAACTAAGTACTTTGCCCACAACTCTGCGAACTTCACCTGAGTGCAGATACTCGTAGACCCTGGAAACTCTCTACCACACCTTTTACTCCCAGCGCCAACTTATCCGTCTGCGCTTTCATTATTCCTGATGGTGTGGAAACCATTTCAGGTGTCAGCTTCATCTGTTTATCCATTGACAACGATTGTTACCAACTATCTTGCCCTCGTGCTCACCGAAGGTAGTGTAACACGCTGGACAGGGGATGGCCAATCTTCATTGGTTGGTTCCGTCGAGAATGTGGCATGGAACTGCATATCATCTTCTGGTCTTCCGGCATTACACGACTTGTCCTCGGGATCGTACCTATAGGCATTTTCCCTCAGACTTCATCTTTTACCAACTTGTCCTTTGTGGATGCAAGCGAGCCACATACTGGGCATAGTTACCTCCTTCATACTCCACCTGTCTTTGTAGGTACAAGGGGACTAACCTTCATGCAAAAGTCCAGTTAATGTCGACCCACTCTTCCGACTGGCTGTCTTTGAGTCTCTGTAACCTTATGCTCCGTTGCCCGATTCACCTCCCTCCACTTGCATAAGGTGCCTGAAGGTCCTCACTCAGATATCCCGCGAGCAGGATCCGGTCGGTTGGTCGGCCGCCACGTATACAGTGAGACAAGATGTCCTCCATTGATAGTGGGCTTTGCTCTTGTGACGCAGCTACCCAGGTGGCCCGGGTTGACGCGCCGTCTCCACGCCGGGGCTGGAGGCGGGTGTTATCCTTTTCCTTCAAAGTTCCTGCTTGTTAAGGTAGGGTAACTCTGCACTGTAAATCATTACGGGGAGTCCGTGCGCCTAACAATTACCAAGTCACCAACCTCAATGTTGTGTTATTCCTTCACCCTGCTGTCGTAATATTTCTTTCACAATTCTTGTGTATTCTCTAGTATCTGTCACGCTTGTTGATATATGTGCTGCATCCAGTGAGCATACATTGCCGCCTCAGGGTTTTGAGCTTCTCTTTCTTTCATCCACTCCGTCTAGGGGTAAAATTCGTTCGTGGCACAAAAGGGTGTCATCTTGTGTGCCTGGGTTGCTGTGTTATTGTATGCATAGTCTGCCAAGGGTAATAATTGGTACCAGTCATTCTGACCCTGGTTGACAGAAGTTCGTTTGTAACCTCCGGGCACTGGTTTGGTTGTTTTGGTTTGTCCGTCAGTGTGCTGGGGGTGCGCGGTCGAGATGTGTAGCTTAACTCCTAACCACTTGCACAGTAATTCACAGAATTCGCCGGAAATCTACGAGTGCATGTCTGATATATTCTCCATCAGCATTCCGTGGAGTGTTCAAAATTGCGGAAGGAAGGTGTTTGCAATATGTGTTCTAGTCAAATTTTCGCAAAGGCCTATAAAGTAAGCCATCTTGGTGAACCGGTCTACAACTACTATTATTTGTGTATTACCCGGAGATTGAGGTAGTTGCAATATAATGATTGTGGAGATGGAGATCCAGACGGCGTAGGCTACTTTCAAATGTTGAATTAGTCTATATTTTGCATGCCGTGGTGATTTACTGTATTGACACTCGTTGCCTGACAGTATATACTCTTTGATCCAGTCTATGAGTCCTTTCCTGTAAACATCCCAGGTTACTATGTCAATTGTTTTTTCTTGACTGCAGTGTCCTCCTACTCAAGACTCGTGACATTTTTGGGCTATCTCTGATTGTAGGGGTTTGTTTTACGGGATGTACAATCGATTGTTGTAATATACCAAGCCGGTAGCCTCAGTCTCTTCGGTCGGGATCTTCTTCCTGCTTTCCCTCATCCTGACTAGTTCACGGCCTGGCTCCGGCCACTTTTGGTCCCCCTTCCCAGCCAGTCTAATATTAGCCGAAATGTTATCATTCATTGTGCGTGTCAGGGCTGCATTGACATAAGCACTTGAGAGCATTTCTTTCTCCAGGGTCAACGGAGGATGGTAGCCAATATCTGTTGCGCTAAAGAATTGATTATTGGTGGTTTCTGCATGAAGGAAGCATATGCATACTCCTTCTTCTTTTGGCATGATGGATCGCGGAGGGCTTAGCTGGGTTGATCAAAAGCAATTTTCTCCTCGCTCGGTTGTTGCTAGCTTGCCTACTTCGCTGGCATCGGCATCTCCACTTTTCTCCACTCTATGTTGCGCTATCCAATCTCCCTGTTTATAATGGCAATCTGCTTCGCCATGGTTTCGACCTATGACTTTTACTTCCATGGTGTAATCTGCGTCTATTACACCTCTGCCCAATGCTATTTCCATCTTGCTAGCCATTCCACTTCTTGTGGCTATCCTTCCCTAAGTTCCTTTCGGCAATCCTATCGCAATCCCCATTTCTACCATTACCTGTCCCTTTGCTGGTACCAGTCTGTCTCTTACGGCATAGATGTCATGTCTGGCCGTGAATTGTGATCCCTTTGTTGAAATTATTGCCTTGTTTGAGAGTCTCATTATACTCAGGCCTGTAGACTGGCTTTTATCGGGAGAGAGAGCTGTCGCTGCACTTTGCTTTTAATGAATCGCTTAAATTTGAAGATGGTGAGATTTCTGAAGTGACTGTTCACTGTGACGAGCTCCCTCCTCAGGACGGTACTCCGACTGTCTGCTTAATGTGTCTGGCTCCCCGCATTTGCTTCCCAGTTGGTAGACTATCCTGAAGTTGTAGTTGGTTAACTCCTGTGTGCATCAGATTTGCCACTGGTGCCAGATCTTTTTGGTCAAAAAGGACTGTAGGTTTGGGTGGTCGGTGTATACAGTCATTGGTTCTTCTTTGCCAGTAAGGCATTGCGTCCATTCTCTTAATGCTTGTATCCTTGCGACTAATTCTTTATCATGTGTCTCGTAATTCCTCTCAGTGGTATTCAACTTTTGAGTATGGGAAGCCACCTGGTGAAGTTGCCTTCATTGCTATTGAGGTAGTACGGATTCCGAGCGTGAAATCGCTGGCGTCTGTTTTGACCACCGTCTTCCTTCGCGTGTAAATATCCAATAAGATTGCTGCCATTGTAAACCTTCTTTTCAACTCCTCAAATGCCTTGTCCTGCTCCCTTCCCCAGTAAAAATCCTTAGGGCACTCTTTTAAGGTTTCGGTAATAGGTTTGCAAACCTTTGAGATGTCTTTTATGAACCGTGGATAAAAGTTTGCAAAGCTAATGAAGATTGGCCCTTCCTTTACTCACCTTGGGTGTGCCCAATCTCAGATGGCTTTTACTTTGCTATCACTCATGGTAACTCCGCTTGTCTTGACAATGTACTCTAGCAATTCTACCTCTTCCAGGTGAAACACGGACTTTTTTAATGAAACCGCTAGGTCATGTTGCTCAAGTCGGTCAAGGACTTGTTGAACCAGCTTGATATGGTCTTCCATGTTTATGGAGTATATCAGGATGTCATCTAGATAGATGACTACTGCATGGTCCAAAGATTCCCTTAGGATTTTATTTAACTTTGTCTGAAAGGTTGCAGGAGTGTTTACAGGCCTGAAACGCATGACCTTGTATTTGTACTGTCCGTATCTTGTACAAAAGCTTGTCTTATATTCGTGACCTTTTCTCATTCGAATAAGATGATATCGGGCTTTCAGGTCCAGTTTAGTAAATCCTTTTGCTCTGGCAACAAGATCACTGAGTTCATCCATGAGGGGCAGGGTGTATTTCTTCAAGATTATCAGTTTATTGAGGTTCATATACTCAATCCATAGTTGCAGATTTCAATCGAGTTTGGGGACAAAGAGGATTGGAGCCTCATATGGGGATTTGCTATCGACGATTTTGCCCTGTGCCAACATTTCCTTTATATATTTGTCCAGCTTGTTTAGCTGGTGTGCTGAGATTGAGCGGATTGGTTCGCAGGGAGGCTCGGCCCCTTCCTTGGGATTGATGGTGTCGTAGAAGATCCTTCGAGGTTCCAACATATCCGGTTTGTTCTCTTCAAACAGCTCTTTATACTCCCAGTAACATCAGCAAAGAAAATATCTTGCGTTCTGGCTCTACCTGCTCACCCTGTATGCCGGATGTTCCAGGCGCTTATAACGTAAACTCCTGTTCTTGGTGCGTCGGCCCGGGCTCATTCCGTCCGGAAGGGAAAGGGCCGCGTCCAATGCGTCCGGATGGGCAAGTCAGCGTCCGAACGTATTGGACGCGCCCCTTTTGCGTCCTGACGCATTTGACCCCTCCTGGCTCAACCACCCCCCTGATACTCTACCCCCAGCGCCCAGCCTCTTCATTCCTTCGGTCCCAATGCACCCGTTCCCATGCTGCCCTTTTGCGGACTTCTTGCGGCCGCCACATCTCTCCTTCAGGCCTCCCCCCCCGATACCCCCGCCGACCAGCTTTCATTCCATGATACCCTCTGTCCTTTAACCCTGTCACTAACCTCTCCCTGAATCCATTTCTCATGCGGAACCCCACCAACATCACCTCCGCTTCCCCCACACTCCTGGATTCCCTCAGTCCTCTCTGTATTCGGCGGACATTTTCCCTTCATTACTTCCTCTGCCCTCATCCCTTCCAATACGTTCAGCCCATCCTCCTCCACCCGCTGATCCCAGCCCCTCTTCTCCCATATCCGGCGGATCTCCCCCCTCTCTTGCCTTTTCATGCGCCTCTCTCCTCAGCTCTGCACATCCTATCTCGTCTAGTCGATGCCTCTCGCCGCCTCCCCAGCCTCTTACAGCCCGCTTGCGGGCTCCCACCGTCTTCCCCGGCCTCTTACTACAGTCCGCTCACCGGCTCCCACCGTCTGCCCTGGCTGCTCACAGCCCCCCAGACTCCTTCCCGTGCCTGTCACCCAACAGCTGCCCGCTAGACGACTTACCCAAGCCTGCGCAATTTATAACCATCTGCCCGACACATTCCCATGCCTTGCGAACCTACAATGGCCTGCCTGATGCCTTACTCATACTTATAACCATCCGCGCAATTCATTCTCATGCCTTTCCTGCCCACCGACTCGCACACGACTATTGTTTGACCATTCCTGACCCTTTTAGCATGCATAATTTAATTTAATTTTATTACATATATATACACGATCAGCGAGTGGTTATAAAACCATTCTCCCGATCCTCTCGATCGGTTTCTTCAACATGGGATTCCGCCTCCACACGGTCTTGGAACTGCACTGCAGCAACCAGTGCTCCCGGATTGGGCCCATGTTCTGGCAGCGGCTCATGCCGACCATGTCCACCTCGGGTATCGACAAGGCCGCGAGCGGCCTGCAATTCACCCAGCTCCGTATCACTACCAAACTCCAGCCTCAATGCGTCCTGATCATTCTCCTCTCCCACCGTCCTCTGGACCTGCTTTCCCCGCTCCTTCGGGATTCTGGCCTCCAATGTCGTCCTTATCCGCTGGATTATTTGACGTTGCCAAACTCTTCCCGTTTTGCCCTAGGATCTTGTCAGACGTTCCAGCAGGGCTATCTATCCTTTAGCTGACCTTTCACCCAACTCGAGTCCTTGCTGTTTTCAAAAGTGTCAGTATGCTCAGGCCATCGGGGGATCCAGCCACTTTCAAAACCTGCCAGTACACATTGTTTTTCTTACCCCTGGAAGTGGCCCTTATGAAAGCCACATTATCGATAAACAGGCCAGTCCGCCAACATCGCAGTGAATGACATAATATGGCGGCTGTCAGACTGAAAAACTGGCCATCGATCTTATCCGGGCAACCCTCATCTGTGCTGCCTTTCCTTTTCAGGCGAGAGTAATAGTGCGCAAATATCACACACGGAATCTGGGGTGCTAGGAATCTTAGAGAAATTGGCTGTCTGCCGGATTAGCTCGATTTACTCTTACTTTGATTAGAAACAATCCCGACAAATGTCAAAAGGCGACCTCATTGTTAGGCGCACGGACTCCCCGTAAGGATTTACAGGGCAAAGTTACCCTACCTTGGCGCATACGAACTTCGAAGGAAAAAGATAACACCCCCCTCCAGCCCCGGCGTTGGGACGGCGCGTCATCACTGGCCGCCTGGGTAGGTGCGTCCCAACACCAAAGACCACTATTAATGGAACACATCTTGTAACACCGTATACGTCGCGGCCGTCCGTCCGGCCGGATCCTGTTCGCAGGATATATGAGGGGAGACCTTCGGGCACCTTATGCAAGTGGAAGCAGGTGAATCGGACGACGGCGCATAAGGTTACAGACACTTGAAGACAGGCTGTCGGAAGAGTGGGTTGAAGGTAACGGGACGTTTTGCACGAAAGTTAGTCCACTCGTACCTACAAAGTCGTGTAGAGTACGAAGTAGGTAACTATGCCCAGTAAGTGGATCGGGTGAATCCACAGAGGACAAGTTGGTAAAAGATGGAGTCCGAGGGAAAATGCCTATAGGTACGATCCCGAGGACAAGTGGTGTAATGCCGGAAGAACAGAATACGAGATGCAGTCGCATAACGGATTCTCGACGGAACCAACCAAAGGAGACTGGCCCTCTTCTGTCCAGCGAGTTAGACTACCCTCCACGAGCACGAGGGCAAGATAATTCGTAACCATTGTTGTCAACGGATAAACGGATGAGCGGACACCTGACGTGGTTTCCACACCATCAGGAATAATGAAAGCGCAGACCGATAAGTTGACCATGGGAGCAAAAGGTGTGGTAGAGAGTTTTCAGGGTCTACCAGTGTTCGCACTCAGGTGAAGTTCGCAGAGTTGCGGGCAAGGTACTTAGTTAGTATAGAGTTAGCATGTATACCGCGATTGCTCAGACGCGGAATATAAATATCGAAGCATCTTCGCTACTATTAAGAACAAGAAGCACGGAGAAGAGATCTTATCAATATAATAAGTTATTCTACACTTTTATATTGTTACCAATACTTCGACGATCTATATCTAAGCAAGTTATTAAAGTGACTAATCAAAAGTCTTGGTGATCACGTGATTTCGCTTATTGCGCCATACTACGATCATCCAGCCCTAACGGTCGGGGAGTTAAAGACTGAGAGATGAATTGAAAAAATACATGAAGAACGGTAGCTGTAGATCCCGATCTGCCCCCCCAATATACTAGTATCGTGTATACCACCCCTTCGCGTCAAGCACAGCCTGTACTCGGCTGGGCATAGACCTCCATAAACTCTCGAAGAACTCTGGTGGTATTGTCTCCCATACCTCTGGAAGCACCTTTGCCAGCCGCTCCTTCACCTTTTTGGGACCGCCGGGGGTGGCGCCAATATCTGGATGCTGATCATGAAGCCGCTTTTTGAGCTCTACCCACACATGCTCTATTGGGTTTAGGTCAG
>Ga0307509_10000909_pt1 | contig 50589 bp, 49 predicted proteins | sample 10_EM_MG_FD_202245 | JGI IMG/M metagenome (GOLD analysis project Ga0307509, IMG submission 202245) | Populus trichocarpa ectomycorrhiza microbial communities from riparian zone in the Pacific Northwest, United States - 10_EM | ecosystem: Host-associated > Plants > Roots > Unclassified | place... | reverse complement strand
CCTGCATCCCCTCGCCATCGCCCTCGCACCTATAATCCCCCGGAATTTCGCGATTGTGTCCGCCTTCAGAGAATATATCAGGATGTGAAGGACCATATCGTCGGCTCCTCAACAACCCGATGTATCTACCTCCTGATATGTCAATTTTTTCACCGCCAAATGGACAACCAAGACTTGAGCAAACCCTCTAACGACGACGTCCTTGACATCCTTTTTTCTTCCTGGCCTACCCTCGTGCCACTACCAGAACGAATGATGGACGGCCATTTAGGGGTGATCTGGGGCCACACAGATAAGACAACAAGCGAATCAGAGCTTCAACTGAACCCAGATCTGGTTGTGGCTCTCGAGATGGCACCTGAGGTAAGCGAAGCTTGAGTCACCTCATTTCTACTCTTCACACTGCTTTAGGACTCTGATTTGCATATTCTTCTGCAAACCATTCTGGTTGTCACACTTTTCCACGAAATCTGCCACCATCTGATGAAGGTCATGTTTCACTCCAAGACAACACCGCCTGGATGTGGCCCAGAAGCTGCTGGATCTATTGGTGGTGAATCTGGTACACTCTTAGAGGAGTTGCTTGTAGGTGGGGTTATTTCTGTGGTTCGGAAGAACTCAGATTATGATGAGGGTGAAATGGACAAGATCCAGGAACTGGTATTGCGGTACCAAGGGCGTAACCGGAAGCTGAGTCTGTTGCTTTCAAGTGCAAAATTCTTTGTTTAAATAATGACACTCCTATTTGACAGCAGTTTCTCGGTGTCGGGCCTTTCTTGCTTCTATCACAAGTGAAACACTTGAGGCTTTCCCATTCGCTCCACTCCAGCCATATGTTGAAAAAAGAGGTTATAGCAGATTCCATCTCTTCAATGCTTCTGAAGATCAAAATCACAAGCCATCTGCTCCACCCCAGCTATCTAGCCTTTCTCGTGGCTTAGGTCTCCGGATTATGACAGCTGACGAGAATGTTTTGAGCTAATAGCACAACTTGGGTGTATGCAAATTGTAGAAAAGTGCAATCATTGTAAAATAATAATGTGTTTCCCGCCTTGTTCCTAGTATCACAAGAAATTGACAGGGAATAAAGGTCATCTGTCCAAGCAGTTGCTGAGGAAGACATTGCCATCATCAGTCCAAGTGAGGGTGCATCAACAGTGGGTTGCTGGAGGCTGGGAGTTATGGTTGTTGATAAAGGTCGACGGTTGAACTTCATCGCTTAACTCCAGGCGAGTGCCCCCAAACCCATCGCATTAGTCGGTCAGCCCTGTATTTAAGACACAGTCAAAGAAAAATCTCATCCGCGGGCACCAAACATCGGCAAAACCTATTCATTCCTGAGGTCGTATGGTTATATGTTGACAAGGAAATAAAATTTCTAAATACAATCCTTCGATTTTTGCAAAATAGTGTTGATGATTGTATATGCGCCGTTCAGGCAGCAGCAAGCTCGGCGGTGTCCCTATGCACACCTTCACCACCTGAGCGCTCATACCAGAGACGGCCTTCCGTTGTAGGTGCAATGTATCCAGCACGGATGGTAAAATCGCCGAAGCGTTCTCCTTCAAGGCGTTCAAGTGCATAACGCTTGATCATAGGTCGGAGAATCGCCAGAATCTCAGGTTCAGTCACCGACTCTGCAAATTCAGAACAAAAGAAGCTAAGTTCTTGATCTAATGTATAGACTAGAAAAGAACAAACCTCGATATATTTTGTTCAGACGTTGGCCATAGTAGCCGCCTCCCAGAAGCATAGAGTAATTTCCAGGAGCTTTACCCACGAAGGCGATTTCTAAAAGTCAAACGTGGATGTTATCCGCGAGCTGAAGAGTCAAACCAACAATAAAAACGTACCAGCAACATAGGGACGAGCACAACCATTAGGGCATCCTGTCATCCGCATGACGATCGAATCATGGCGCAAGCCATTCTCCTCGCAGATCTTCTCGACTTTGTTGACCAGAACTGGAAGATACTGCCAGAAGCAAGAGCATTTAGAAAACGATCCGAGTTGGAGGGCAAAACCAAAAACGTAAACGTACTCTTTCCGACTCTGCCATCGCCAAACCACATGTCGGGAAGGCCACACACGCTGAACTTGACAACCTCAAACCTGTAAACTCGAGGTTATCCAACTTGTATTGCCTGAGCAAGCCTTTAATCTGATCCAAGTCCTCATCCGCGATATCGGATACCAGAATATGCTGGTTCGCGGTTAAGCGGAAGGTGCCCTTATGTACCTTGGCAATTTCGCGGAGACCGGTCTTAAACTCGCGTCCAGGAACGTCTTCTACACGTCCGTTTTCGATGAAAAGCGTAAAATGGTGCTTTCCGTCTGAGCCAGTGTGCCAGCCGTAGTCATCGACGTTACGGTCAAATGTGAACGGTTGGGTTGGGCCAAGAGCATATCCAAGCAGCTTCTCAACCTCGTCTTTGTAGACATCGAGGCCCATGCGGTCGACCGTGTACTTGAGGCGAGCATTCTGGAATTTTAAAAAATGATTAACCCAATATCATCAATAGCAATGTTATGTATCGAATCACCTTGCGGCTGTTAGGGAAACCAGTTAGCATATAGCCAAGGAAACGAGAAGGAAGTGCTTACTCCACGCGATTTCCATGGTCTCGTTGTACCAGCATGACCTTCTCTGCAACATATTTGCCTTGCTCGGGTGTGCAGAAACCGATCAGACTAGCTAGGCGAGGGTAGGTCTTTTTGTTTCCATGTGTAACACCCATGCCGCCTCCAATCGCAACATTGAACCCTTTCAATTCGCCGTTGTCGCCCACAATAGCAATGAAACCGAGATCATTGGCAAACACGTCGACATCGTTTGTGGGAGGTACCGCAACAGCAATTTTGAACTAGGTAGCATTTGGCCGTTAGATGATGGAAGGTCAAGTAAAGAGGGTGCTTACCTTCCTCGGAAGGTAGAATTCGCCATACAGGGGTTCGAAGTCCTTGAGTGCGTCACCAGCTACGAGTTTTTTGTCGAGCCAAATCTCGTGGTAGGCAGTTGTCTGAGGAATAAGATGGCTGCTGACTTCCTTTGCGAAGTTGAAGACTTGCTCATGCAACTTCGACATGGTGGGAATCGACGAGCAAATAACATTCCTGAAAAAAATGTTAGCTGCGACGAGAGAAAAGTCAATACACTATAAACACCTATTCACGTCACCACAAGCTGCTAGGGTATCAAGGAGAACGCGGTTGATGTCTTGGATGGCCGGCTTCAAGTGTCGTTTGATTACACCATGGAACTGGAAGGTTTGACGGGTCGTGATTTTAAATGTCCCAGACCCGTGCTCATCGGAAATTTGGTCCATCTGCAACCACTGGTCTGGCTTGCAGACACCTCCGGGCATGCGAACTCGGATCATGAAGCTGTAAGCTGGCTCAACGCCTTGTGCCTCCCGTTCCTCACGGATATCGCGATCGTCTTGCTGGTAGATACCGTGAAACTTCGTGAGCTGGCCATCGCTAGGCGCAAGAGCACCCGTACTGAAGTCCTCGAGACCTTCGGCGATTGTACCGCGCAAGAACCCAGATGCGGCTTTGATATGCTCGTTAGTGATGGGCTCAGGCTCAGCCTCGGTGACTTCAACGGAATCGACGCCTAGCGCCTTCCAAAGGAGCGGTTCCCACAGCTTGTAACCAGTCTCTGATCCATCTGCGTCCTGGTCATCGCCTAGACCGATGTCAACGAAGCGCTCTGCACCGAGTTTTGCGAGACGAGAGTCAAGGTCCTTGCCCGGTTTGTTGTAGTAATGGGCATCTTCTGGACGAGGCCAGTAATGGCTATCACCCATAGCGAAGACAGAATAACGAAGTTTCTTGAGGACTTCGTCCCCACGAAGAGCGGCGGCGTTCAAGGCCTTGAAGAACGTGCGTCCGTTTTGTGGGGGCTCTCCTTGACCAGCGGTCGAGGTGATGAAAACAACGTGTTCTTCCTCCTGCAAGGTTTCTAACGTGTAGGAGTCCAAGTTGGCAATTGTTGTGGACAGGCCTCTGGCTTTTGCACGGTTTTCCAGGCGCTTGGCCTTTTTCTCGGCGGCACCGCCGTCCGATGCATACAATATGAGTAATGGAGGAGCATCTAGTGAGGTGAGAAGTGTAGCATAAGATTCCTGTGCCCGTTTCTTGCGAGCTTCTTTGACCGTCTCGCCAAGGCTGCTGACGAGCTCTGCGGCCATCTGAGGCCTCGAGGTAACCAATTGCGAAAGGTGGTTCTGACGGTCAAGGAACTGCTTCAGGTCGTTCTTCACGGCGTCTGAATCTAGGGAGAATGGTTCCCGACCAACTTTCTCCTTGCTTGGATCCCATCGGTACAAGGGCCAGTAACCAGAGTCGACAGCGAGTTTCGTCTCCTTGAGGATGTCGAGGGCGGAGGCATCTTCGGACTGATATGGAAGATAGGCGAGGACGACACTGGGTCCATCGAAGCGATCGGCCTCCGTAAGGGACTGGAGGACCTGGGAGTACGAAGAAAAGACGGCAACGCTGGCAACGAAAACGTCTCCATGGTTCATGGCGTACAATCCAACATCATGTTTTCGGCGATGGGGGTCACCATTGTTTCGCGATGAGTAGGGTAAAGTGTCGAGGATGAGGATATTGATGTTGAGACCAGAGGCGATAGCATGGTGCAAACCCGAAGACCCAAGGTCATAAGACCAAGCATCAGAACCAATGATCCATCTTGAACGCGAAGGCAAAAATTCCCTGAGTGCTAATATCTTGTTGGAAGCGGGATGTTCAACAGGTTCCGACTCGAGGGTGTCAACGATAGCTTTGCCCAGTGTCCGGCTTTTAACAACGTCGTCCTTGTCAATGATCCACTTGGCCAGTAGTGAATGGAGGTCGTCATTGATGTCGCCATCGTGCAGCAGCTCTTGAATGGTGTTGATAAGGTCCGCTCGAGAATCAAGTTGGCCCCTGACCCGGCCCAAAGCATATTCTGGTGTGGTGGCGATCTCACCCTGCGTCGCAACGAGGTAAGGAGAATTTGAAATTTCCAATCTTTCATTGAAAAGGTGGGCGAGAATTTTGGTGTAAGCTGCCTCGTGTTTGGGAATGTGAGGAAGAGCGTTTGAAGCCGAATCCTGGGCAGGTACCACTCCCAGGAGTAAACGAGAGGAGGGCAAGGTCGTTGACTTCAAAATAAGGTTGAGGATGTCGGGTTCTTGTACATTAGAAGTATCACCCAGGATACCACTCTGGATAACAATATCTTGCTCCGAACTTCGTTCTTGCAAGGCGCTGACGACTTCAATATACAACGGCGTCCATTGGCTATGCCACCGGTAAGCCTGCTCCAATACGATGATACGGGTAGCGGAAGATGGGACATTGTGTAGGAGACGCGAATGTGGAAGAGGGTTGGCAAGAGTTATAGAAACGAATAAAATTCCTTCGATATCGGTGAGTAGGTTCTCTTTTCCGAGAGTAAATATGACCGTATGAGGTTCAGGGGATCCACGTGAGGTGAATGGACGCAATGGGCGCCTCAGCAATGACAGGGTGTCCAGAGCGGCGGCTTCGTATGCTTTAAAAAGATTAATTGAACCCTGATCCTCGGTCGAGGACGCCAAAGAGTGAGGATGCGAAGAATGGCCATTCGCGTGTCCATTGAGATCATTAGTGGGGAGAGGGGTCGCATGGCCGTTTGTCGTCCTTGGAGACTTCGGGTGTGTCGCAGATAACAGGAACGGAAGAATTTTTTCTTCCGGAATTTCGTCAAGATCCTCGGTCGGGGAAGCTGTATAGAAGGCATGCACAACTGCTTTCCTTTCTGTCCTGGCGAGTCTTGCGGCGAGCAATGCATTATCGTGTGCTTGTTGGGCGGTCGTAGAAAGTAGGAAGAATGGAACCGCGGATCGGAGCAACAAAACATCGGAGAGATCATCCCAGACCGCGAGGTGGAGGACGATTGGTAACACCGCGATTTCACTCAAGTGTAACACTAGTCTTGTCAAGACTTGAGGACTAGTCGACGCAGTGAACGAGGTGAGGTTGCTGGTGTTTCGGATGAGGGTGGAACCAGGGTCTGCACCGAAAGGTGTTGAGATCACCCTAGGCTTATGGGTTGAAGTCCTCGACAGAATATTGTACTTCTGAGAATAAGGCGACACCACGGGTGGTGTAGGAAGTGAATCTACCACAACGTCCGATGTCAGGAAAGCAATTCGGGCCACAGCCGATACTGAAGCACTAGTTGAGTCCATGGTGGCCTGGACATGGAATATAAAAAATTGGATAAATATAGGGAAAGAAATTGAACTGACTGGATGGTGGTTGAAACAATTGGAGGTGGATTGCAGAGTGAGACCCGGTTACCCATTGAATTCTGAATTTACAACTCGATGAGGTTGTTATTTGCAGGAAGCACATCATCCATTTGCGAGTGTTTGTTTCCTCCGACTTTGATCCAATTGTTAGTAGAATTCGACGACCACCGCAAGACCGACATCGGTGCGATACGAGGACGTCAAAGCAGACCCAGAAAAACCCAGTTTTATAGGGCCGTGTGCAGTTCAGTGTTGTGGATATAATTCTTTTTGCATCCAGGATTGCTTATGAACCCAACACATGTTGCATAGGCTGAGTGAAGTGCTCATCACCACGCTCCTGGTTCAAACCCAAGCTTTTATATCAATGCTTTATTGGAACATGGCCACAGACTCGAATACACTGTCGACGAAGTGAGATTCTTTATTTTGGTCACGGAGAAGCCTGCAAGGATTCTCTCGACTGTGTTCTTGGATGGCCAAGCCCATCAATCGTCAACAAACGGGCTTCGGAAAATAGTTATTTTCCCATCCTCTCAGGAATCATTGTTGGATCGCGAATCCGACAGCACTCGACTCGTCTGTCTCGCAGCCCTTGCAATGTATATGGGAAACCGCTGTTCTTGGACACTCACAAAGTAGCTGCAACAATCACAATTGCGACTGCGCGGCGAGAAACTTTTCTCGCTGGGTGCTGATCGGACGAAAAAAAAAGCAACCTCCACCCACTAGACATACATTGCAAGATGTTGCCAATTCCAAATCTCAACAGGCGTTTCTTCCCTGTTCACTCGGGGGTAGAATTCGGAAAAACGCCTGCCGACCTTATTGCGGTGTGGTTGAGAAATAAATCCTCATTTCAAGTGAGCCGTCTTCGTGCCCTATACGGCGTTGAAGTCACTCCTTAGAGCGCTCTTTCCTTCGGTTTCAATTACACTTATTATCATTCACAGGGAAAGCTTCATGACCCTAGTCGATTACTATTTGCCCTGCAAAAAAAAACAAAAACTCCTCCACCCTTTCGATAATTCCTCTGAAACTGACATCTGGTCATGGTTCCTCCTTGGCGTTGTTGACTCCTAACACCCCTTCTGGGATCTTGGATCTGATTGACCACCAAGAACCAGGAATTAAAATCATATACGATTTCGACCACGCATGCATTCGCAGACCGATATCCCAGCCCTCGGCAAATCCTCAAACTTGATGATCGCAGAACGACATCCTTCCTACACCACCTCCTACCACAATCCAAGTCTTGTTGAAATGTGTCCCTGATTGCCTCGGGCAAGGACGTATCTCGACTCCTTAAATTCGCAACACGCCACGGCACTCGTATCTGCGGCCCGTTATCTGGTACAATTGAATGTCAACACTTAACTCCGTCTCCGTCTGGGCGCCCCATCAAGACAGGAAAACTTGTAACAGTCCCAAGCCTACCCTTGGAAACCCCCTACCAAATGGTTCTGTTGAACAAATAGTCATTGTAATGACCGAGGTCTACATTCTTCGGTTTGGTCAAATGATTTCATCTGCACTTCAATGAAAGGACGGGTAAATACATCATCCTAATCCAGCAGCTGTCTACTGAGGCTGGGGAAAAAACCACATCGATTCAAAGGAGCTATCTGCTGCAATTAATGTCATGGGATCTCCCGCGAAAGTTTTACTTTCGATGGGGAAAGAAGGACAACCCCGGGATTCTGATGGGCTAAATGCGGGGAAATTCAATTGGGATTTCATCGTGTCGATGCATCATGGAGGAGGATGGGGGCATAAACCTATTGCACAAGTACAGTAGATGTGTTTTGGTTTGCGGCTCAAAAATATAGAAGCATTAACAACGGGAAGAAGCTAGCTACTCGGCTTCTAGTAACGCTTCAGGATAAACAAGCCAGTAGGATAAAAATAGGTCAAGTTGGATTGTGGGGTGTAGCATGGATGTCATCGGGAAAGGTGGGTGGGTATTTTCTGTCAAAACTTCTGAAGATATGAGGTCGGCGCTGTAGTGTTGCCGGTGGTGTTTGGATAGGATGTATTCGAGAATGCCGGCGAGTCTGAATTAGTCGTCGATGATTTACCAAGAGATCTATTGGTCTTGAGGAGCTCTGGGAGTTCCGGAGATGAGGTATCTTGGCGAAATGGAATGAAGATCGCGGGGCGAGGAGGGTGAACGTAGGCGTTCACTGAAGATTTTGTTGAGCTTTTATTGGGAGTGTTTAAAGCAGGTGGGGCCTGCTGTTGGGGCGTCGGATTATGGAGGGAATTATAATTTCCCAAAGAAGGGCCATAGGGATAACCATATGTCGGGAATTGATGGTTATGGGGGTGGCTCTCGTTCTGAGAAGCAGAGCAATTCGTGAAGGGGTGTACAGCAAATGGGTTGAATTTGGCGAGAGTCGGTGACGAGTTTGGTGAAGATGACGAGTCAGATGCGGATGACGTTGGAGACGACGCCATACTATGATATGCAAATCTGAGCGACGTTGGCCAACGAATATGTTCGTCGCAGGAGTAGTTGTTGTAAAGGTGTCAAGGGATGTCGCGCCGTGGAAAATTCATAGGAATTTATAGTCGCCATACACGCCAGCTAATCCATGTTGATCCAAAGCATTTGACCTATCAATATGTATGTCAGCGATAATCGGGGCCACGGAGTTCATGGGTGTCGGACTGCGTCGGACCGAACATGTTGAGTACTCGAGTGGAGTGGCACCTTCGGGAATCGGCAGGATCATCATGAGTCATGACCTCTTTTGGGTGGGTTACACAACGAGGCCTTCTTGGATCTAGACAAACTTAGCGCTGAGTGCCTTGCGGCTGATATTCTGTGAGAATAGAAAGGGAAAAAAAGGTCAGCTGCACAACAGGTACGAACGTGGTGACCCAGGGATTTTCAAGTATCAATGCAGGGGCCTGGTCTTGGGATGCCTTGAAGAAAGCTGAAGGACAGCAAAATGTTACCTGTCGATTTGCAAGCAGCGAAGAATCGGTTCGGGGGTAATGGGTGGGGATAGCGATCATCGTTGATATGCCCTGTCATGACGTCATTTGGGTGGGAGTTGCCGCGACTTGTGAATTAGTCCACGACTCCCCTATTTAAGCAGCCCACGGGAACAAGGCGAAATATGGAATACTTCGGGACGTGAATCCCAGAGAACTGTCCCTTTGCTAAGGTTGAAGCTTTGAAGTACTGGTTGATTGCAGAGTTCTGAGTAACGGCTCCAAGAGGGTATACACGAAGCAGAATTATTGTTCTGTTTTATGGTCCTTATTGAATCGTTACTAGCGATACGATACCCAACATGAATGAATCTAAAGACTTACAGGGGGATAGGAAGTTCATTGGTTTGAGAAGGGGTTTTCTTCGACCAGTGGACATCACAAACGATCGCATGTCCTAGGGGGCCCGAAAGGGATATTGTCAAACATGGTTCTCAACCTCCAATTTGGAGCAGGGAAAACAGTTTAGGCGACGGTCTTTCAAGGAAATGTCGTCCATCCATAGTGAAGAATAGGATACCAAATCAAGTCTGCAGTTTTTCAGTTCTATTGCAAGTTCGAGTCAGCCGTGGGAGCTCCTTACAGTGATCCATTCAAACTTACGATAAACTAAGAAGAAGAACTGAGCTTGAAGAGGAGCACTATCGAAAATAACACATTGACCTTGTAGAGCGCGGTCGGATTCACTCATGGAGTGAAATTAATTCATTGCCTGGTTAACACCAGATCGTGTCAGAGTGTGATATGAACAACTACTTACAAGCGTCTCTTCTCCTGTAAAACAACTTGAACTCGGCTGTGTGTATTATGTAAGTACGCTCCAGGCGTAAGTTATTTGCGGGATCGCCGTAGACCACGTCTGGTTCCTCTTCGGCAAACTTTATGGACTGGAGGAGTGTTAGTGCATATACTAGTAGTGTAACGAACTCACCATGAGTAATGTGGACTCTAGATCTTGGTTTTGGTTTTGGAATTGCATTCTTTCTTGCTTATATGTCAATAATCGGACCTTATACTTCGTAACACACTTGGGGATCCAGTAATTTACGTCGAATATTTTTCAAATATTTGACCAATTGAATCCTTAGTGACAAGTGACGAGCCATAAGTAAGCTCTGATAAAAATCGTTAGCGCCCACCACCTTAGGTAAGGAATTGAAAATTCGCCCATCAAAAACGCGGGCGCTTATTTAATTGATATTGGCTTACCCTAACCAAATCAAAGCAAAATTCTCGCGGGTCGCTTTGTCTCTTATTTTCGTTTAAACTCAACGCTCCACTGATGGCCTATGTAGCTAAATTTTTGGATTGAACCCGAATTGGTCTAGCCCTTGGATGATTTTGCCTCTTTCCCTCCGATTCGGCTTCTCCAAGCCTCTCCACTCCCCGGGACCTTGGCACCGATCGTGGATGCTATGAAAAGCCTTCAAGCTTTTAACAAGCTCATGTGCCATGGCATTCTGTAGAGAGGAGCAATTACACAGTGTGGGGCTTGAGCTTTTATTAGCGTGACTATCGTCCGCCCCGGGAGGCGTTCTTCGGGTAAAATAACGTTAACTGTGTGGAGGTGTGGAGAAATAGGGCAAGTGAGTGGTGAATAACGTATTACGACTCCGAAACCTTGAGCCTAGGCGTTATTTATCTCGGTGCTTCTCCCATCCACTTGACCCCCCGATTGCTCCGGGAAAGGCTCAAATGCACAATCAGGCGTGGGGGATTTTAGATGGAATTATACTTATATGGCCAGTATCTAAGAATAGGCCACAATCAGTGGCGGAGACGTCGTGTACATAACATCAAAGAGCAAGTTCGTTGGGCGGAGCATGGTAAACTTTGAATAATCCTAAATATAATTTAACCTTGAGTGGGTAGCTATGGTTCAAGGTAGAGGAAAACGGGCAAGGGAATTCAGGAACGTCCTGGAGTACGTGAAAAGCAATCCGTCCTTCATAGTCCTTAAGATGGGCCGAGTAAATTCCACGATAATGTTATCGTTGGAATCCGGACCTCGGAGCTTCACAACTGAGCGAGCACTTGACCTCCACCCGGGCCGCCAAAGAGGACTCAGGAAAAGTGTAGGTGCTGCGATTTGAATTCCTATTGTGAGAGCAAACCTTCCTTCATGGGGCTTCCATGATCATGAGCCGTGCTGCCGGTGCTATTGTCAGACGGGATTGGGTGAATTCCGTAACGTTAGCGAATACGAATATAACCTCCGTCGTTGAAAGTGAGTGTCGGAAACCATGTATGGAGGTTCGTCTCATATAGGCGTAGACATATGCCGTTGTAACAGGCGAATATGGTCTGGGTCCTTCCGAGTCGATTTTCTAAAGCCTTTCTTTTAGTTAGATTCAATAAGGCAGAAGCCATCAAGATCAAGTAACTGGGAGGATAATCACAGCGATAATCGCCATCTTTCATCTGTTGATACTTTGCCAGTGTTCTGGGTTGAAAGAAGTCGGGTTGAACAGAGAAGTCTTGCGAGGAATTCATTCGAGCTGTTTTGAGCAGCATTGCGCATTCATGTGGTTCACGGAATAAATGGCAGACGGAAGGAAATGTTCTTCATTCCATCACGTTATTAGGGGGGCGAAAAAGTAGACCTCGCGGATCCCTCAACTCGAGGAGGGATTTATGCGGACCTTCGAAAGCACGGAAATTGAACGAGAGGATCTATGGAGATCTGTGGATACGTTTCGAAAAGTCGACATAGTACCGAGGGTCTGTTGCGTGACATGGTGAGGTCAACTTGAGTGCCATAGGTGGGTTTCATCCCGTTATCCGAGTCGCTTCGCTAGTGCTCTACTTCGTTTTAATTCAGGTATGCATACCCTGAATTCATGGGATGAAGTGTCCGCGTTTCAGAGGTGGCTGTTTGACGAGCTACACGCGTTTTTGTATTGAGAAGACAGTACAATGTGGGCGAACCTGAGGGTTCAGTTCTGTTGGATTTAGAAGAATACATACGATACAAGACTTGTGATCAGTTTGCACAGAAAGGCATGGATTTCTATGACGCCTTGATCTGATCAGATTATTTCATGATTCTGCGGAGATCCGACGACGACTCGGCATTGAAGCGATCATGATCATGATGAGTAGGCCACTCGTTGGATCACAATCTGATCACAAGGCGGGGACCTTGAAAAAGACAATTTGCAATTGAGCCGCGACCGACTACCGGAACAGCTGTCGGATGGATCTTTGGACAAGATAATTGTTGTTCATAGCCGAGACTAGAATAATGGTAGACGCCTGGTGAGCAACGGTTGAGAAGAGCAATGGGAGGTCACGCGAGGTGTAAAGTCGGTTTATCCGAAAGTCCCGAAGGTCCTTGATCAGGGCAGGGTCGGCAAATTGACCATGAGGTTAGTGGTCGCACGACAGAACTTTGAAGGGTGAAGAAGGCCCGAGGAGAAGGAGCCTCGAGAATTCAAGTCGTGGGACCAGTGACGGTCCGATGTGTGAATGTGAATATGAATGACTTGAATAAATGGTGAGCGGGACCGCAGGATGACTTGGCTCTAGTGAAGCGAGCGGCTGCGTGGGTTGGGTGAGTATGGTTGCGACTGCGAGTGAAATTGAAATTGAAATTGACATATGGGTATGCCATGCAAACTATGGGCCTCGAGGCGGTCGGTGTGAATACCATCGATTAGATGAGATGTGAGTGTCGACGCGGGTTTTGGGGTATTAACTCCTGGACGTAAGTAGGAAATACTGGGCTGTGCATAGGAAATGATCTTGTGACTGGGAGCTGGGTACTTGGCTGTCTCTGAGGTGATACCAAAAGGGGGTAAGGCATTTGTCCATCAAAAGGGAAAACTAACCACAATTTTTTTTTGCAAAAAACCATCCCCGTCTGCTCTGCGGTTGAGCAGCCATCCCTCATTGGAACCCTGGATCATCGCTCTCTTCCATGTTCATTTACATTAGACAATGCTCAAATCTCGGTTTCTTAGCGAGTCTGCTCTCTTTGCGCTTTCAAAGGGTCTTACTAACCAGTCGTTCTCCAGCGCAAACAACACCCCCCATGCCGCCTGTTCATACCTATACGGTAGACGAAGACGACGAGGGCGACATTTGCCCTGTCTGCGATGGCGAGTGCACTTGCGCTCCCCTTCCTTCCAATCCTCTCTCCATGGCAGAGCTCAGCCTCAAATATGCTGTCCCCGATTCCCCCCCGTCCACACCATCTCTCAAAATAAAATTATCCATTCCGCCCAGCATGCTTGCCAATCGTCGCCTTCAATCCACAAGCAAATTATCAAAGAGCGCCGTAGAGACGACATTAGACTCCGTAAACGCCGGATACACTACTGTTCCAAAAAAACGCGGCCGACCCCCCAAAGCCTTTGCTTCTTCACCTAATCACAAAAAAACTCTTCTCGTTCCTAAATCTGCCCTCCAAAACAGAAAACGCTCTGTCCTTCCCACCCGTGCTGCTATCATAAAAAAAGCAGTCGCAGCTAAAAACAAGAAGCGCCGACGCGTCGCTACTTCTGATGATGACGATTCTTCCTCCTCTTCGGCTCTCTCAGATGTCGGCATGGATCGTGCTGCCCAGCCGGATCCCTACCCTGACAACGACAGCGTCCAATTCCCTACCTTCCTCTCCGCCTCTGCCCTCTCCTCCAACGACTCCGACTCCGAGTCTTCTTCCTCCTTGTCTGACTTTTCTGACTCCAGCATCGAGGCAGAAGAGGAAAACTTCATCTTAACCGATGTCAAAAACAAAAAGTCCAGGGTCAAGAGAGAATCCACTGACGATCCCCCGCTTCTCCAGAAAAGGAGGACGAGCCATAATAATGACTGGATCATTCGTCCCCGTAAGAAGAGCGAGGGGCCCAGTGACGTCGAGATGAACGACGTTGACTCTGATGCTACCGAGCAAGATGACAGACAAGATGACGCCGAAGATGAAGACGATGCGGACGCTACCGAAGACGAAATGGCCATGACCCTCGACGACGAGTTGGACGAGGACGGCGTCACAACAGACGACCACCGTCGCAGATACGTCGGCCACGCCACAGGCTGGTCCGAAGAGGAAGACGAGTCTAGCTTTGATGCTGATCTCTTTTTCGCCAATTTGTCAGGCAGCGACTCTATTGATTCAAACAGCGACGACGACGACGGCGGCCATTTCTCTCCACCTCGCCACTACAAGCATCTCTCCCTCTCCATGGCCGAAGATGGCGACCAATCCGATATCTCTGGCTCTGGGATGCTCTCCGAGTGCACCGAGTCCGGCTGGGCGGGACGACGTCGCGCAGAGCTCGAGAGTCTTCCTTTCGAGGTCACCGAAGGCTGGGATGGTCAGATCATGTTCACAAACGGCGTTGGCGACGGCCAGGGGCTCGTGGACATTGAGTTTGAGGCGCATGCGGAGCAGTTCGTCGCGTCGCCTAGGAAACCGCCGCGACAACATACGGAGGAGAGCGACAACGACGGTATGGAGGGTAGCGACGTAGATATGTCGGATGGGGGTTATGAGGAAGAAGATGGGGGCGAAGGTGGCGAAGGCGATACGACGGACGAGGAGCTCGTAGGTGAGGATGAGCTACCCAACGAGCGTGCGATGGCTTTGTTCAGCCTTCCACTCTCGGTATCTGCGATCAATCCCTTGTCGACTGTGAGCAGCCCAACGGTACCTGCAAGTAGAAGGGGTCTTGGAAAGAGGATATGGGGCATGGAGAGCCCGAGTCCGGCGGATATATTAGCTGGCCGTGTTGTGTTCTGGGACTCGGACGATGAGCTGTCGCCCACGTCGGGTAGCGATAATGTTGGACGCGATGGAGGGGATGATTCAAGGAGAGGTAGCATGCCGCTAGGTCCTAGGAAGGGTGTATTCTCACCATCGACGGAGACTCGCCAGGCGGTTATTGGGGAGGATCGAAAGGGCGCGGCTGTCCCTTCTCCTCATCCCAGGTTTAATCGAGGACGCGGGAGGACGAACGTCGGACGATTCAGTGTGGTAAGTCTTATCTATCAGTTATCTTTCCTTCTCGACTTCTTGGACGCATGCGCCGCCAACGCGTCTTGCCTATCTTTCCAATACACGATCCCGTGCCATGCCCCTTGTCTGCAGAAGAAGAACGATCGTTGCTCACGTGTTTTTCTTCTCCCACAAGGTCGAGCACCTCCTGCGCAGGCACCTTCTCACCAATCTCCCGGCGAATCATCAGGGCAGCACCCCGGCTGCCGGCGTCCTCCCTTCGTCGTCTATCCAGGAGGAGAGTGCCTCGCCTTCGATCCAGCAACTCTTACTTTCCTCGGTCGCATCGGCTGATGATAACAAAACCGCAAACACACCTGCCCTGCAGTCTATTGAACTGGATGACGTCCTTGAAGCATCTTTTTTGCACGATCCAGAGGACCGCGATGCCACCGATGGTGGCGCCAATAATGCCATCCCACCCTCGAGCGACAACGAGTCTGGAGGCGTCAGAAATCTCAGCAGATGGGATCTGATCTCTGTCGGTGCATTCAGACAGACACGTGAGAGCTGGGAGGGTGCGCGGCATCACCCCCACACCCCTGGATCGAGCGCGGATTATGGTAGTGTCATGAAGAGCAGTCCCATGGCATCGATGCTGTGGCAGAATGGTGGCGGTGGTGCTAGTGCTGGTAGTGGCAGCGGTAACAGACGGCCGGCGTCGGCCCCATCTACGGTGAAAGGCAAGGGGCATGGCTCTGGAAAATTGGCGAAGAGAAGACAGTTGATGATGAGCGCATCAACCATGTCCTCGCCCTTGATTTTGCCACTTTCGTCTTCTTCACTGAGTGGTGATCGTACCCCCGTGGCGTTGCAGCCTGCTGCCTCTATCACGACCAAGGCATCTAGTGACGATTTGAAGAAACTCCACCATCAACAGCAACAGCAGCAACACCAGAAGAGCCGTAAGGAACAGCGCCGCGAGCGGAAGTCGATGAAGAAGAAATCATCATATACGGGTCCTGTGCACCAGATCCACGCGCATCACCATGGGCATCACTCGCACCACCATCACCCGAATTCGAAGAGCAGGAGCGCGAGTAGTACGCAGAGATCGAATTTCTTTGCGATGGGTGTGCCGCCGTTGAATTTATAGATGGCCTCGCCCCATCTCGACTGGTTGCTTGCATATGCTTTGCTTTGCTGCTTTGATTTGCTCACGATGCTTGCTTTTTTGCGTCAAACCGGAAACATTTATGTTTTGTCTTCATTCTCACATAATACAACAAGAAGAGCGACATACCATGCCATGCACTTCACCATTGCGTTCGATACCAACGAACCGACCCTGATGATTTACACAGGATGATTGTTGGATTCAAAAAACGACGATCATCAAATCCGCAACTCCCAGCTAATCGTGGTGACCTTATCCATCCATCCATCCATCCATCCATGTGCTTACAAAATAAGGCCACACCTACTTCTTCCTTCCAGCCACCCACTCGGCCGATGATGAATCATTGAAATGAACGAACGACTTGCCTCGCCTTTCCTTCCTCCTTTATCTGTTCCGCACGCATCTCTCTGCCTCGCCTTTCCTTCCTCTTTCCTCTGCCCTCACTCTGACTCTGAATCGAATCGTATCAAATATGTATTTGTGTCAGCCTAACTTGTAAACGCCGTTCCCTCTCATCCATCATCCATCCATCCAACCCATCGTTTTCATCCACTCTGCACTGAACCCCTGCCCATCCCACCCCATCCCAGTCTTGGTCTCTATTTTTATGTTCACATACATGGATTACTTATTGTTTCTCAAAAAGTCTGTTACGGTATATCATCCCCCCATCCTGTACCTGGTTTTTGTTGTTTTTTATCCTCCCCTATTATCCTTCCCGGAATCCGTTGTTACTTGTCTACTCACTTGTCCATCCACATCCATCCATGATCACACAATCCAGCAGTCGTTTCTCGTTCTTTCCGGTTTTTTTTTCCTTGTCGTTTTTAATCCTCATCCGATCCGATCCCAACTGTCCAAAAAGCCGCCGCGTTATCAGTTTGTAGTATATACCATTCTCTCTTGCGACTCTATGCGATTCGATGTTTTTTATTTTGTCGAGGTCGGCTAGTGAATTGGGGGTACACACAACGCTGTAGAAAAATTTACGCAAACTTGTTATACAAAGTTGTGAATTAAAATAAATTCTTGATAACTTATTGCGAATTTGAGGCCTGGAAGAGGATGAACACGAGGATGCTGGGAAAATCCTAGGCTCGATCTATGTTCAATCCAATTCTCCACATGTGGACGATCTTGGACAAGAATAAGATGATTATGTATGGAGAAATGTCCCGCTGCAGGTGGAAATCGAGAGCGGCGAGGGAAAGAAAGAAAAAGCAGCCCGAAGATTGGAAGCATTCTGTCTGTATTTACGACGAGAAGATGGAAAAGCTTCCTTTGATATCTTATCTTATCCTATGATGAGTCCACCCTCGGATTAAAACGCGTCGCGTCAAACGCACGTGATGTGATACCCCTTGCCTAGTACCTACAGTGTTCGTATTGCAATTTGCAGTTCGCACAGCGGAATTGTTAAAAATGTGTTTGCAATTGTATGGTGATTGTCACCCAAACGCAAGCAGATCCGTTGAGAAATGGGTGACGAGAAATGGACCGGAATATCGCCATGTCACAAATTGCAATAAGTGGATACAGCTCATTTGTTCCTCGGAAGGCGAAAGTGAGTAGCGCCCCAAACGCTTCCAGATGATAATTCAACTTGAATTCAACCTCTCCAGTACCGTGCGGCGGATATTTCTTGTGCGCTCGCTGTGTTACTGTAGTGCGTGGAATCAGCCCAAAGGTGTTACATAACTTTCCACCACTCGATCCCCTCTACACTCAATGAACATGACAGGATGGTGCCAGTGATAAATAACGTTGTGTAGTAAAGTCTTTCATTCTTTCTAGGCTTCCAAGCACCTTCGGTGTTCACGATCGGAGTTGCCACATGGTAATTACAGCGCTACTGTTGCGAGTGCTACATATGTTCGATTTCAAGCTTTCGTCTTCCAACAGAACAGCTATTCATGGGGAGCGATGTTCAAGGTATGTACCATCGACATGTCTTGGTAAAGTATTAATTTTGCAACATATCATTTTTACAGGCCAATGATTCCGCCCTCTGGCAAACAACAAATTTTAAATACCCTCGCGACCAATACCTCGTCCTTCAACTCCAAGGCGTCAATGTTAAGTTCAGCTTGACTCCCAGGATCATTTTGAGTTCCCAGTATCTTTGGAGTGCACTGGGCAAGAATTGGCTGGAATAAATGAGTCGAGTTTTGCTCCGATCGCCTGGCAAGGGCGATCGTGGGCCACAAATCAATGTGACTCAACAGCTCCTATTCTTATGTCTCTGCTTTCCTTCACCCACAATGACAACCTCGTATGTTTGCCCTCATCACAACCACAAATCATTGCTAACCATTATCATTTAGATCCAAGTTCACTTTTAAACATGCCAAAGGCTCAGTCAAACGATTCTACAAGGGGTTGTATGTGATGTTTTATTTTATCAGTACAGCTGGAAGTTAATCACGTTATATAGTTTTTCCAGAGCTGAAGAGAGCTACACCCCAGACCTTCACATCCAAGTGCGAACACACATTGAGGATTTATTCGAGACACCCCCACCTTTACCAACTGATTCTTCTTTTGATCCACTGGCTGAAGATGTCATCCACGCCTTTGGTATTTTGGGGATGGTAGGCCCACCTGATGAGAGCTTAGCTGGCAGGATGACTACAAATTTCGCCACCTGGATTTTTCTGGTTTCCCACATGAGAGGATACCACACTAATCGATCTACATGGCACGCAATCCGGCCACTCTGCCACCTGTTTCCTGAGGGCCATGTCATCTTTGGAGAGGCTGGATGTGACCGACTTCAGCTTCCCCTCCCTTCTCTCGACATCGATGCAAATCCTACACTGTCAGCCAAACACTTCGTCACAAGAAGCCTCCTTTCGCTTCAGCGGATGGTGCAGAAAGTGAAGCCCAGTGAAAAGTTGGTTCTACTTCTGATAGGGCATGGCGACTTGGTTGCTGGCGAGTTTCGGTTCCTTGTTACTACACAGACTGGCAGCGCTTCCAGTGAAAGCTATATCACCAAGGGTGAATTGGAGTGTGCACTCGAGCATTGTCAAGGCGAAGTTCTCCTTATCTGCAATTCCTGTCTCTCTGGTCACCTTGTAAGCGAGCAGTGGACACTGCTCTGTGCAGCAGCTCCAGATGAGGAGGCAGATTTGCAGACATCCAGTTCATGCAATTTTAGGGGGTCAGTCCCTACAGCATGTGTGGTCGCACAAGCTGCACGGGAGCATGGATGGCAACTGCCTTTACTGCAAGCTTTGCGGAGGCCCATTGAGTCTAGCGAGAGCCAGCTGGTACCATTACCACCCTCTGCCCCACCTCACTCGTTTTCTGCCCCTGCGGCTGCCCCATCCACCATATCAGTTGAGGAATTCATGTGCCGGATGCGGAACATGGGACAATTCCTTGTGCAAAATCATTCAACAGCCAGCTGGAACAAGATCTTTCCAATCGAGTTCACGGCGGCAATAATGAGTGTCAATCCCACCCCAGCCACATTCTCAACCACGTTCAATGAAATATGCCCTACTCGTAGTGCAGCCCTACAACTTGAAGGAGAAGTCTCTCCTTCTCTAGGGTCTCAAAGCCCTCAATTCAACCCCCTGCTGGTTAAATTGGCAACTTATGTCAGGCAACTTCCTTTTACACATAACGCGGTGTTTGCGCAACTCATCGCAGACCTTCGACGGCATATTGTTGAACCCGAGCAATATGCCAACCCACTGCATGCTGGCTCAATTGGAGAGGAACCCCTGTTGGTTGTACTCCGTTCGACACATGTCCAGGCTCTTGCCGTCCAACACATCGCCAGGGAGTTGTGCTGGTGTAGTCCTACTCATGAAGTAACATCATTTCTTCCACAGCAGATTGAAAACTGTGAATTTCAAAAGATGATAAAGAAGGGCATAAGGGTAGACAAGCTACCATACTACCTCAAAAGATACCACTTCTATGATTACCCGTACGTCCAACATTGCATAATTCTTCAATTGGAATGTGATTATTTACTGGATTATTTTGTTCAGGTTGAGGGTTCAAATAGATCATAACAGTGCACGATGGCTGTCGGTTCAATGGGATGCAGCTGGGAGACCTGAGATGATGTGTTCTGAGTGGGATGACCTGGTGGAGAAAGTGGCCAGTATGATAGAGAGGGAAGTTATACGTGGATAACCCATTGGGTATTGGGAGAGGCTTTAGGATATGTACCGTCCTACAGTAGAAATATACCATAAATCGTACCCATTGTAAGCCTATACTGGATACACTTGAACTTTGAAGGGAACGTCTCTTACTCTGGCACCTTGTCACTTGTGATCTCCGATGGCAGGACCGATGCAGCAAATGGTGAGGGAAACTTCAGGTTTCAGGGCTTCAGTATAAGATTAAAAAGTTTTGGATGCACATATCCAGGGGACAATTGGGTGACGAACTTGCGCTCGGCCTTCTCTGGGAGGGAAAGGAACAATTCGCACTCAAACGCGTCGCGTCAAATCCACGTGATCCTTATGTCGAGCGTGGCAGTTATAGTTTTATAATTACATCTTACTCGTTCCACCTCTCTCTCTACGCAAAATGATAAACACCGGCAACAATGCCCCAACAAACGCCACCCAGACCAAGGAACGGTTGTACGCTCAGCTGGCTTTGAGTCTAGGACGAATGTCGCGCGCAGTGAGCCAGAGCGCCGACCTATGCGAGCAACTCCAGGTCGATCTGCATGCGATGCGGATCCTTGCGGGGTTGGATGCGGCCAAGTATGTGTCTTTCTTCATATTTGTTACTATGCATTTGGTGGAAAAGGGGATCGAAGAGTTGATTACTGATTATCCTTCTTTCTTTTTCATTTAATAAGGTTCATGACCGTGGCTGCCCAGTTGAATCCTGAGGATGCCAGTGAGGAGGGAAGCCAGAGCACATCTGACGAGAAGGATAAGAATTAAAATGAAACGAAACGAATGAAAAGGTTCGTATGGGTACAGGCTCTCACATACTTCTAACACTGAATCTCTCTTTTCGTTCTCTTTCTAACAGCTTTGGCTTTGGCATGGATTAGGTCGCCCGTTTCACCTATCTGAGATAGGCAAGGCTGCTCGACACGTCTATCGACGCTCCTAGAGCTCTTGAGGAAGTGTTTCCGCTCACTAGCGCATCCAACATTCCGTGGCATAATGGCTGGAAATCCCGTCAAGAGTCGATGATTCGATACACAGATCACACTATGCTTAGTGGGGTTGGATACTAAAAATACTCGATTGTGGTTGTTCCTAGGGTATCGAAGTTATGCTATGCTACAAGATACAAAAATGAGGTCAATCAATTCATAATTTACTTTTCAAGTAAGAGTCCTAGTAAACCTGAGATCCCTTCCCCAACGAATCCAAAAGTCGAAACGCTTCTCTGTGCAGAGGTCCCGGTTATCCTGGAGATATTGAAGAACTTGGACACAGAAATCGTTATACGCCGAGAACTTGACTGAGTTCGATTCCAAACTCTATGGTGGAATTAGCACATGGATCTTACCCTCAGAGTAAAGGGCCTTACCGAACGGTTGCTACGCATACCAGAGAACATTTTAATGCAGTATCCAACATATTTTTCGTTCTCGAGCACGAGGTCGAGGTTGCCGTCGAGTTGCTTGCGATAAGAATCATTCAAATTCTTGAAAATAACTGCCGTACATGTTCAGTCTTGCCGAGTCAAGAGAGGATCAGAAAAGGTACCTTGTAAAAGAGATAGTCGTAACTCCAAGAAATGATCTGATGAAAATTCGTAGTCTCCGGAAACTTCGCTTCGTGCGGGCAGGCATGTCACACCGCGAAGTAAAGGATGCTGGAGCCCATCGATGGAGAGCACGAACGCAACATATTCTTTCGCGAGAGCGACTGAGTCTGAGATCAGAGCAGAAAGAACGACTTCGATGGCGCGATTTGTTTGGGTCTGAGAATGTATAATAAATAAATAAAAGGACTAGATGCGGTCAAAAGACTTTACCAGATATGCCATTGGTTCAATTTGCAGAACCTGGTACATAGTGCTCAGATTGACGCGGCGTACCCATCGCTCATCTGCAGTGCCTTCAAGCCTCGCATCGAGAAGACGCAGAGCATTAGACCACTTGTCCAAAATCTAAGTTACTGCATCCGAGGTGTGACTGGCAATTCCTTACCTTCTCCAGGTCTACCTCGACGCTGGCACACGAGAGCCACAAACGCAACCACAGGTCACAGTCACTTTCATGCACCTTCACTGCCTTCACGGAAACACCTTCAATCGGAGGTTGCAGACAAGGATTCAGAAAGTGTGGTATTAACCATTTGAATCTAGTAACTGTGAGAGCCTTCGCATAGTTTCATTTGTGTATCTTAAAAAGGTGGACCATTGGACGTACTTCTCGCATAGCATTCTCGTTGGAAGCGTCGTTCGAGGGCTGAGAGGCAATCGGCATGGCCAGAGCTGGAATATCGATAGCGTCCCAATTCATACCATCGAGGTCGAGATCAATTCCCCCGAATTCCTGGCTTTCCTGACTTTCATTCTCGCCCGGGGGTGCGGCAAGCGGCAAAGGAGGTCGGGACGGTCGTGGCAGGGCGGCAGACCTTGCATCGAATATAGTTTTCGCCAAGCGGGCGAATTCATCCTTGATCCCATCAGTCTTCAGCACCCATGTAGTCAGAACAGGTTTCAAGCTCGCTGAAATTATTAATTAGACGAGAAGCAAAAAATGGGGAAAACTCACCAAGGAGCGATGGGTCTGGATAGCGAGAAACCTCGAGATAGAACTCAATAATTTGTCGTATGGAAGCCAACAGAAGTTTCGCAAACAGTTCAACATTGCGTCGTTCTGGAGTTTCAGGAACCTCAGGTATTTGAGGATCTTTACGGTGCGGCGGGGGAAATTTCTTCAATTCAACTTCCATGCCCTTGGAGATCTCCTCAATCCAGTCCACAGTCGCTGTTATACTGCGCTGGCGGGAAACCAACATGATCGCAAATCTCGCTACACCACGGATGAGTGCAAACCGTGTGGTGTAGTCAGAGTCTAAATAGTTGATGTAACCTTGTGCCCGGCGTGTCCAACTGACACAATCATTGGGATTCAAGTCGGCAACGATGGCAACAGCACATAGACGGTTATAGAACATGGACAGGTCTTGCTGTTCAATATGTGCGGTAGGTCTGTGGGTAGTAATTGTTGAAATTGGTACAGCTAGTGACAGGAGCTTCTTGAGCCTTCCAGAGGGTTTATTTGATCGATACGATTCGTCCTCTCGGGCACCCTGAACAACGAGCTTGAGGAAAACAGTATATGCGTTGTCCTTTGGATCATACGAGTCGAGGAGGTCCCAATTTGTAAGTCTAAAAAACTCGGGGAAGTCATTCCGGTCTTTCTCGTGCAAGAGATTGGCACACTGTCGAGTTTTGAAAATTTCTGCCAATTCCTGGAACATAGGTAAGCCATCTTTCAACTTCCACTGCCATTGATCGACTAGATGGTAGCATCGAATTGTTACTATTGCAGCGTATTGATCTCGCTTCCATCTTTCTTGCTGCGTAAATCTTTCAGCATCGTTGGGTAGCACTCGGAGGGTCAACAACTTCATGGAATCGGCAACAAGATCCCAGTAGGCAGGAAGACGAGAGCTAGAGGTCGTCATACCGCGCGGGGAGAACTGCGAGAATGCGCAGACAGCAAAAATAGCGAACCATATGTCTTCGGATCTCGCAAAAGGTGTCGAAAATGGCTGATTCTGAAGGCCCTCCTTCAAGGTTAACCAAAAGGGGTGGTTTTTCGATCCAGTCTGTCCTTCCGAAAAGCCTAAGCTCAGAACGTGGATCAGGCAGACCCACAGTTCCGCTGTGTACAAAGAGGTCGATGGTTCATTCAAATCTGCGTCATTTTGAAGGGATTCTATCGTTTTCCGTAAGCCGAATTGGAGCAGAAGATATATCAAGAGACTGATTCCAGCCTTTAAACTCTTCGGAGATGTGGCTGAAGTCACAGACGCCGATTGCGCTCCAATACGTAGGGCAAGGTCGACGACGAACCAACAAACCCCCAAGATAGGAGGTTCAATAAACTTGAGCGAAAGGTTCTCGATTTTATCGACCAACCGTAGAAGTTGTTCCTCTGTGAATTTCCGGAAACTCGTGGAATGCGGCTCGTCGACTTGGGTCATGTAATGAGAAACGAGTTGGGCAACTATGTGGGCAACTAAGATCCAAGTTGGGCGCAAGCCTTCTCCTTCAAGGTCTGGAAGGGCTGTGGCGAAATCAAAGTAGCAATCAAATATATTTGGCAGCATCTCACGCAGGGCCTGGATACCCATATCTGCCTCCAGTTTGAATCCGATTGCATTGATGGAAGGAGGATGCATTGGGATGTGAGTACCGGATGCAACATCGAGTAGCTCCTGAAGCCAGCCTTTTCCGATATAAGTCTGAGCACCGAAACGCTTCCCGGAATGAAACGGAGCGATGTTCAAATCACTCGCGACGTCAGTCGGCCGCCTCTTCTTCGCTTTGGGCACTCCGCCAGAAGGTATTTCCTCCAGGCCATTGGGCAAAGCGACTTGTAGTCGAGGTTTTGGCTGTTGAAATTTTCTTGACCAACCCGTCACAGGATTGTCCGATATCGGAGCCAAAGCTCGGTGGAATCCTTCGTCTTCAAGGTCGATTGTCGCGAATGCTGTATGACGTCGTCTCCCCGTTGAAACACCTTGGCCTTCGTGTGTAAATACCCATACTCCCTGGGTCTTTGCTCGCGCCCGGCGTGCTTTCTCTCTTTCTTTCCAGCTTCTTTTATGCCGATGATCTCGATCCACCTCCACAACGTCCGCTACTTGGTGTTCCTGGTCTGAAAATTGATTGGGATGACTTGGGCCTGCTGGTGTCGATCTTGAAACGGATCGCGAACGTCGCTTGCGTTTCTTTGTCTTCCTGTCACCGTCAAAGGAGAGCAAGGTCTGCCGTTCGTGACCATGTCGTCGGGCACCATTTGTCATGATATCAAACTTGTATTTTGAGGATTTTTTGCGAGACTTAGAAGATTTAGACTGGCGATCCGCCCGCGTCCCTCCTATAGTTCGCGACCTTGCGAGCATCCAATCGATCAAACTCGGATCCTTCAAACGATTTACAGCGCCTTTTGTTGTGGCCTTTCGGTTACCAGTAAAATGTTCGTCAATGTCCTCATTGTATATGATATTTTCTGACTCCGAGAGCACCTCGTCATCGACGTCGAAGACCGTCCGCGGTTTCTTGGTAATTGCTTCAGGTCGATACATTCCCACAATTTCGACTGCATCCGAATCAGACTCGCTTTTGTCGCTGGAGCCACGGCGCGAGAAAAGTGTACGAAAAGGTGACGGCGGGTCTGAATCACCATGAACGTCCGTTTCCACTTCACTTTCAGAGTCTCCTTTAATATCCTTGACGTCTTTGGGATTGGCAATCCTTTGGACCCTCGTTTGGCCAGGAAGGAGTGGTCCATCAGCTTCGTCGCCACTGACACTTTTCCTCCGCTTCTCCTTCCTGGTTTTTGGAAGTCCCTTCGTTACAATATCACGTAGCATAAATTTGGGGTACATACGTCCCAAAAGCCTTTCTTGTTCCTTTCCAAGACCGACAGAGGGAGATGGCGGGCTTCGGGGTGGTGATATTTGCATTTCCTCGTCATCGGAGCCAATTTCGACCAAATTTGCAGGTGAATCAGTGGGTAAATGCGGCACAGGGTCAGGGTGATTGGCTAGGGGCATATCAGGATCGTCATGACCGGTTGGGAAATCATCCTGAATGAACCCTTCAAAATCGCTGACTTCATGAGCATAGTCGTGGAATACCCGTGCGCCAGCCGACGGAGATGATAAGAGACGGGACTGATCCTCGCCAAGTTCAATGGGGTGCAAAGGCGGGTCGTCTATCTGTGAATGGTAGCATTCGTGAAAACGCCACGGATTAAGATAATATTAAAATTTACCCCCAGATCGTTTCCTTCACAAGACCGCAATATCCCCGTTGCGGTCGAAGGTGGGGCTTGTAAAGCGATCGGGAACGAAGATATTTGACGTCGGGGCGATTTTTTCCGTCGACTCAGTATTTCTTCTTGCGAACGATGCCCCTCGTCCTCCTTCTCTTTGTCTTTCTTTTTCTGCCTTTTCCTTGCTCTCAGGAACTTTCTATCTTCCTTCGTGAGACCACCTGCGATTCCATCCTCCTCATCCGTGCTGGGGATATCTTGCAAAATGAAAGGGTATGAAGGCTCTTCTCGCTCAAAAGAGCGTTCAGGACTCCTGGCGCCATTTCCGATCGCCTTACGACGTTCATCATGCTCATGACGTCGCCTCTTCTGCCTCTCTACCGACCCTTCATCGTCCTCGGGTACATATCCGCCTTTCTGCGGTTCGTCATTTTCATAATGATCCTCTGGGTGGTGTCGGTGCCCGCGCCCATCGAAGTTCTTCAGTTTGACGATGGCCTCAGGGATTGATCGCATTGCCGCTTGATATTGTGCATTTTCACCGGTGAAAGGTCTAACCTGAATAGGTTTACGGCCGCGTAGCGAGTATCGTCCTGCGTTCTCTTCTTCATGTGCGGCGTGGACGACCTCGGGCGGTGGCTGATAGGAAATTACTGGAAGAACAGGTATAGAGGACGGAGGGTATTCGTGTGGTGGAGAAGGAGTGTGTTGTTGCGACAAGGATGGACTACAGAGGCTGGGCTTTGAACTCAAGGGGGTCAAGGGTGACGATCCGATGTTGGGTGAAGGTGGTTTAGAAGGGGAAAATAGGAATAATTCATCAACATTTTCCTTTGTTCGAGAAGGTGATTGTGAAGGTTCAAAAGGAGGGGCTAAAGTATTGAGGGAAGATCGCGGTGTACGAGGGAATATGGAAAGCGGGTCTGGTGAATCGGAACCGCGGGATTTTGATCTGGGTGGTGATGTCGTTGGAGTCGTAGAATGAAAATAACGCGGAAGCCATGACAAGCCATTCTCTTCCAGTTTTATTTGACTTGTTTGCTTGGTTGTTAATTCCATGTCTGTAGGCGATGGAGATGTAGAGACCCCTCGTTGCGTCAGTGAACGAAGAATAGTGGGCTGATAGCCCCCTAAATCTGGAGAGGAATGCCTCGCCAATGCATTGCTTGCTGGTTTCGGCAAGACGTTGTCGAAGGCATGGAGTGGGGGGTGAGTCGGAGAGGAGGCAAGGAATCGACCAGGCGAGGCGCCTCCTAAAGTTGTCGCAGAAGATTGAGACCTCTGAGGTGAGGTATTGCTCCGTAATGGCGAATGAATAGGGCTGGTAAGAAGGAAAGGAACATCCGGGGCATTGGAAACAACAGCGTCGTGTGATAGCTGGACGTACTAAATAAATGTCGAGAACAAAAAGAAAGGAAATTACTCACCTTCGTACGTTTTTTTGGAGGCAATTGCATGTCAGATTCGTCTGTGTTCTCGCGCAGGTAATCCACTGAATTTTTTGGCAAGTCTTGAGTGCTTCCTTCTAGTTCCTCGAATTCCTCCACATCAGATGTTTCGACAACATCTGGGTCACCTAGGTTCATCTATGCCAAGGCGAGAATTAAACGCGGAGAAAAATAGGAAGGCACACCATATACTTATGTGAATTAATCGCGTGGGACGCGAAGCGTCACATGCAGGCTCGAATCACGTGTATGTGTGACATGCTCAAGATTTGCATAACTCAACGATTACATAACTTCAGCTAGCATTTATTTGACGGCAAATGAATTAATATATTTTTAAGCCCAACAAAACCTAAGAGGAGAAGGTTAGTTTGGAGCTGATAGTAGAAGTCGTGGTCTTGACCCACTTCTCATTCCATAGCCAAGCGATATCCTCTGAATTTTCTCTTCCGTACCACTTGAAGCACGGCAAATGGTCCTCCCGAGCAAATATCACTCCCCCCACTTGCTGAACTTCATCGAACAAATTTTCGGCAAAGTTCCATACCTCAATAGTTTCCACATCGTGCCGCTTTGCGAAGTCAACTACTTCGAATAGCAACTCCCTGAAACATTCAGGTCGTACCCTCAGTCGCGTGATAATGAGCTTATTCGAACGGGGTGGCCTAACATCTAATGTCCAGGAAACAAAGGCTGTTATGTCCAGCAATTCTTCGACGTTTGAGTAGGCACACAGTCCCCAGTAAATTGGCTTCGGATTCATCTGTTCCCAGAAATGTTGTGGTCGATGACATTGGAATTCTGCGACCCCTTTATTTGGCAAAAAGGTAAACTGCACCGGTTTTATGCAGTTAGACGAGTTGGACATCTCTTCTTCCATGTAGCTAGCGTCTATGTTCCATGCCTCACGAACACTAGCGTCATCGAGCCATCTCCAGAACAACTTTTCCTCCTTTTCTTTAGAAGAAAGGATTTCATGGGTTTTGACGACATCGAAATGTGTGGTGGTCGGTCCATCGAGTATCCAGCCATCATCCTGGTTCGGTAGAGTACCACAGAGCCTGTAGAATTTCGGCCCAATATCGCTGTATAACACCGAAAACGCCCCAGGAGTAACACAAAGCACCCTTTGAGGACGGCTACCCCACTCTGTAGGAAAATCCCTCGGTAAAAACTCTTCAGGTGCGATGACCCAATGCAAGAGGTTCATTATGTGTTTCGCGTAGCCCTTGCGTCGGTGTTCGGGTGGTGTAAAGACGGAAGCAACAACATAACAGGTGGCTGGTTCCAGTTTGGTGTTTTTGAGGATCAGGCCATCCCGGCGAAATCTACCAAATCATATTTTCAACCACTAAAAAAAATTCCCCAGTAGAAGAGTCGTGCGCACGTTTCACATGAACACAAAAAATCCAGAGACCCAGGTGAATCGCGGAGTGCGAGAACCCTATGCGATTCGAAGAAAAATGTTGTGAGTTTGACTCCTTTCAAATGATTTACATAGATAAATAAGGTAATGCGGATTATTTCTAATTGTCTGCTGACCAGTGAAAACTCACCAAGTAACGAATCTGCTATCTCTCGAAACCTCGTGGTTATCTGTTCTTGCATCGCGAGCCAGATACTGCTCCAAAGTTACCCCCTTTCCCCAGTCCTGGAATGTCCGCGTGCGCGATTCCAGGACCTGTGCTGTGTTGGCGAGAAAAATGGACAGACGAGGTAACGGAAGAGACGCCATGATATAAAGATTGGACTAGATTGGAAAGTTCCCCCGAAATCATCGCAATGCGGCCGATGGGTGACAAATAAAAATAAACGCATTTTCGCCAGACTATTGAATGACTAGGCCTTTCATGTCCCGTTGCCTTTGTCTACATATGTAAATACTTTGCTAACGGATGGAACCTATAGTTCAATACTACTATCAGCGGAACTAATGTAAGTTACATACATACATCACGACTCAGAGAAAGAGATACTTTCAGGCTCTCATGGCCACAGGTGGAGTAAAACGAATGGAAATCGAGAAATTTTTCTTTGTTGAACAGGAGAGATTACATGTGTATCGGACTACAAAGTTGAAATACTAAAGTCATTGCGATATAAATCTTACAAACAGGGCGAGTAGTTATTGGGAAAGAAAATCGATTCGGACCAGCGAAAGGACGGCGAAATTTCAAGAAGATGGTTCGTACATAGATTTTGGGGAAGTGTATGGTCAACTGTTGAGGTGATGTGAGGACAGGGAAAGAAGTTCGCGGATGTGCAGGCGTTTATCGTGTAAGAATGGTTCCAAAGATAAGATTTATAAGGTTGGGGTGGGTAAAGTTGGCGTAGTGGCCAAGTAATTCGTAGTTCCTGAGCGATATTCCGATTGTTATTTTGTGCGGAGGGATGGAGATACACAACGAGTGGGAGAGTTACGCGTAGATGGGATATCCGCCCATATACTTGCAAGGTAAATGATTCAGAATGATCTAATGGAATTGATGGGAAACTCAGAACTGTAGCTTGAAGAGAAGAAAATTTTCTGCTCACGGAATATAATGACGTGATACTATTCGGAAGATACTTGATGCAGGACTGGATGCTTCGTTCACGAAAATATCAGATAATTCTAAAGTGGGACGATTAACAATAGTTCCAGCGTTCAGAATAGCTGATGACTCACCAGACAAGAGACGCGGCAAGACTGTTGGACGCTCAGATCTTCATGAGAGTCAAGGCTCATATAACTGGCATGCAGCATCACGGAGTGGAGACAGATGTTCTTTAACATTGGTTAAGCTTGTAAGGGGATCGTCGCACTCATAAGAGGGGACATCTGCCATGGTTCACAATTGGTCCGTAAAAAGTCATGAAGGGTTGTAAAATTCGTAAAGGTCCGTGATGGTTCTGATAACCGCTCATGTCGGCCCAGGGTAGGAGATTTAGAGCATATTTCTTTTTGAAGTTTCTGGAGGATTATGTTAGATAGACCAGATATATTTTGGGACATGTCCAAGGCAAGCAAGGCAGAGACGGGAGAAATTTCTGAGTAACGAGCGTGGTAGATCCTTGAATAGACAGGACAAGTGGCTTTCTTTAAATATATTGAATGAGTGGATGGAGCCCAAGAGGCTCAGTAGATGGACTAGCTCCAGGGTTCAAGGAAGTTGAAAATGCTTGGACGACAAAGAGGATCATCATCCATGTCGAAGGCTTTGAAGCAAGCGGAGGGCTACCCAGTAGACGACAGGCCCCAAGAGAGATGAGTGACGCGCCGCTCAAAAGTTGTCGCCTAAAACTGTAGGATAGACCGCGGAGGGAAGCAAAGCAAATCACGGGGCGTTGGCAAGGCGCAAAGGGCCTGCAGTTTGAACTCCACTACCTGGTAATGAGAAATCATTTGGGCGGAGAGAATTGGGATGTTGGAGAATGACTGAGAAGATTGCAGGTTGGGGACAGAGAAACGAAGATGGAATCAGTTGTACACCAAGCAGATGACCCACATAGTGGGAATTGCCTTGAGGGAAGATAATGGTAAGGCCCAAGCCATTAGGAATGATAGCAAAGCATGTTGACGATGCGCAAAGTCCACAAGCAACATCTAGAATTTAATGCACATCTGAGAATGTTCCAGACAGCGTTCCATCTATGAGAATCGAAAGAGACGCCTTGAGTGTGTCGGAGAATTTTTCTTCTGGAGGGTTTAAGTTGAGTCCTGGAGACAACACATCCGGGAGAACCGATAAGATGCGCACCTATGGAGGGTTCCTGGCTATTCCAGGTAAACGAAAGCAAGTTAGACTATGCAGCAAGAGTCCAACCACTGGGAGGAAAGGATAAGCATCTGTGTAGGGAGAGATCGCCAGTCTTATAGCTTTGTTGGCTTACGCTGGTCAGCACTAGCTAACCCCAATATGAATGCGTTAGGAGGTGGACGAAGACGAGGAGTGCAAAAGTACAGTCGTCTGGAACCCTGTACATGTCTTCAGTGAGGTCCATGCCACCACCATCGATATAGGCTCCTGGAGATTGCCTCAAGGCCTTCTTCCTGCGACTGGCCATCCAGATGGTCTTGGGATCCGATGGCGAGTCTGCAGATCTTTTCTTTCGATGAGACCTGCATGGTGCACGAGAGGAGAGAGGGGCAGAATCAGCAACAACCTTGGCTGTCGGAGTGAAAGAGGCCTGAGGGGGAGGAACATTCGGAACTATGGAAAGGGTGCCAATGGTTTTGGCACATTGGACGATGTGTGTGGCAGTTGAAATAGCGGTGGCAGGAACAGGGCATTCGGGAGTCCCTGAGGCTGCTTCAACGGATTCCGCTGAGCAGTTGTAAATGCTCTTGATGGCCTTGATCTTCCTGTTCAGATCAAATGGCCAGACAGGGACTTTTCGCCTGGAAGTGCGCTTGTTGCGGGAGTAAGGAAGGTATCGGTTGTCAGAGGTAACCTGGCGAATAGGTCCAATGCCTGGAATGTTGATCAACTAATGTCATGGAAAATTAAGGGCACAGAGAAAGACTTACATGAGTGTGTAGGGATGAACTCCTGAATTCCAACCAAAGGGGAAATGAGTGGTGCTTGAACAGCAATCATCTCACTTGCCCACGTTAGGACGCCATGCCAAGGGCGATCCTTGGCTTTCTTTTCCTTTTTCCGTTGGATACGGTGATTAGGAAGATATGGGAGATGGCGCCTGTCGTCGTTGGCGATAGTTGGGAGAAGACGGTATGAGAAAGTACTCGAGCGTTTTTTTCTTTCTTTTGGTGTGCGACTTTGGAGGATCCAGAGAGGATGATCTTCCTTTTTTCTCTGCGATACTACTGAGTTGATGGTCTCTTCTTTGGTGAATGCATCCACAAGCTTGCGACGGGTACCTGCAAGACTCTTGACAATAAAGTCGCCAGGTGGGGCTATACAGTCCAGACGCTTGAAGGCGCGGAATTTTTTCGTAGCAGGAACGTTGGCTATGGGAGGGCATATTTAGACAAGGCGGGGCCAGGGAGCGAGGCGAACAGCGACATACCATTGACGTTCATTGCACCATTACCTAATATGGAGATGAGCTTTACGGCGAGAAAGGAGATCAATTGGAATGATGACCCACCGACAGAGGGAACCGCTGCCTGGGCGTTGCCGATGGACTGGGCGGCGATTTGTTGTTGAGCATTGTTGAGGACTTGAACGGCCTGATTCGTTGGAGCAGGCAGTTGGGCTTGAGATTGGGTAGGAATTTGGGCTATCGTAGCACACTTAAATGGACTGGGAAAGGATGGAGCGCTGTTAATGACATACCGACAGCGGCGGCACGGGGATGTCCAACTGGGAATTCACCTATGGCGGGAAGAATTGCTTCAGCGGCAATGAAAGAAGCAGGAGTGAGGACGCACCGTCGAAGATCCAGGATTGGTAAAAATTTCCCCGACCAGCATCTACAGTAGACACTATTAGATAAACGGCGGGTGAATGGGGGCTTGGGATGACATACACCCGTGGGTAGCCTGGAGGTATGCAAGATCTATGGCGGGCAAGTTTAGCTACACAGCGAGCGGAGGAAGGGGTCGGAATGCGTTCGTACCTTCGGCGGGTCCGTTGAGACTGGCGTTATAATGAAATGGAGCTATGGCAGCCATGGTTAGTACACGGCGGGAAAAAGAAAAGTCGAACACGAATACCTGGCATGTTGAGAGTATAAAATCAATTGATTAATTGATTGAGTGTTTGGTTCAAGGCTTGTTGAGCGATGTGTAGAGAGTAAAGTTGTTGGGTGGGAGGCTGGCAAGTTCCCGGGCATTATGTACCCCCTTATGTTTGTAGATGTATGTCCCTCCTCTCGATCGTTTACGCGACTTTCTTCCTCTCGCAACCAACATATGGAGATGGTCAGCCTCGGCTATGACAGTTCCGATCGTGTCGCCAAAGTATCCCAAGGGATATGTGCAATCAAGTAATCCTGTATATTTGCCGCCACCATTGAGAAAGATGCTGGTGAGTGCCATGAATTCTTAATGCTTGTAGAACAAAGGTAATATTTTCGCCTTTGGAGTTTTGAAATCTCGATGACCTAGAGTAGACTGGTCGTGATTTTTCAGTCTACAATTGAATTCAAGAAAATTAAAAGACCTGGATATAGCGTGAATGAGTTTTCATACCATTTGCTATCATTTGTGAAGAAACATGGAAATGTAGAGACACGTCTGAAGAGTTGTCCGAAAATTCGCATCTGAAAAAAAAGAACAGCGGAGGCGTTAGAAAGAATCAGCCCAAAGAACTGAGAATTCGTGGTGTATCTTAAGAAAGACATTTTTCAATTTCTGATGCAATACCAGGTCCGTACAGTTGCAAGAGAGTTGACAATCGAGCGGCTTCCAATTATACGGCCTGAAGAGTACACTATACGGATGTGAGCTGACAATCTACCATAGAGGATAAAATTTATCCACCGTTGACAAGATATAGTGATAGAAAGGGAAAACTGTGTTGTGCAGACGCAACCTGGTAGAATTGTTTGGAAGGTCCAGTCAAGCCTAAGGTTGGTTTGAACTTTGATCCGAGATCGTACACATAATCACCGGCCCGGGTGGGGAAGCACAACAGCTATGTAGTATGTACCATTGAACATTCTCTCAATTGTATATTACCCATTTCCAATTGCTGCAATGAATGTCTCCTACCACAAGTCCCTTGGTCACCTAACTCAACGAAAAATTGATCAGTTGACCGTAATATCGGAAATGTCATGGAGTACTTTGCAACATTCATGATCATGACAAACAGATGGATTCCAGTGACTTCCTTTATACTAAATTGTAGATGTATACTTATTGCTATAAATTACAATTCAAATCTACCTTACACTGTGCCGGGCTAAATAACTCTTCTCATGACAATGGGTATTGTCCTTCGACCTGTATTGTCAATTCTTCTAAACCCGAGATCTTTTCTCGCAACAATGAATCAACTCTTTCCACCACACGATCAGCCTTTGTGTAGACTGTTTTCCGACTTGAATGGGGTCCAGTTGGATCATGAGACGATGTTGAAGGTGCGAGTTGGATATGTATGGAGCCGATCAATGTTGAGGAATCTTTGGGCCAGAAGCGAGGAGATGTGTAGGATGCAAGTCCCTCAATGGAAGACAACTAGTAGAAATATTACGTTAGTACACACAAATAAACACACCAAGAGAAAAGAACACACACCTCAGCAAGAGCACGCTGAATATCTACATCACGGTCAGCAACATCCAAGGCAAGAATTTTGCCTGTGTCCATGACAAGAGGGATGACACTGGCGGCAATCAAAATCGCAATGAACAGAGAGGCAATTGGATCAAATCCTGTCCACCCGTAAAATTGGATGAGCAGTGTTGATATTATGACACCAACTGATCCTAAGGTATCCTGATATATAAAAAACTAGTTTTAGCTTTGCCAAAGCGTGGATTGTTAAGACTGACCGCCATGACGTGTAGGAATACGCCCCGCATGTTATGACTATGCCCTTCATGTTGTGAATGAGCATGCGATGGATCATGGAGGTTAGGCATATGTTTCGAATCGTGATGCTTCGAATAGTGATCATCGTGCCCAAAAGTATAACTTGGAGTCAAAGGTGTCATCAGCGGAGGCGAAAGTGGCGTTCGCATCGGCGCGTCGACTGGAGAAGCCAATTCGATGGATATTGAAGGTCCACGAGAACGGCGTTTGGCAGAATGACCATGTCCGTTCATCGGCCTTTCCGAACTGCTAGTTGTTAACATGGAGTGAGAATGATTCAACCCGCGAGATGGCGCAGTAGCGGGATGAGTGGAATGCTCATGATCATGGTGGTCATGAGAGTGTGCATGCGCCTCGCTGAGATGAGGGAAGTGGGAGTGAGAGTTATGGTGATCATGTTCGCTATTATCGTGTCCATGTGAAGAGTAGGCGTCATGCGAATGATCATGACAATCCTCTGACAAGTGTGGCGGTGACGAATTCGAGTGCGAATGGGAATGAGAACTTGAGGTAGGCGGCGGGGAATGTGAATGTGAATGAGAATTCACGTGTGATGACACCGGGGGAGTTGCGACAGAGTGTGAATGGCTAGGCCTCGATAGTTGGCTATGGCTATGCGACTGTATAGGTGGCGACACTGGCCCATGAGAGTGTCCAGAGTGATCCCCTTGGTGAGGAGCGTGAGAATGTCCGTGAGAATGGGAATGCCCCCCCTTCATGTGGATAAGTATTCGGCCTGAGAAGAGGTCAGGGAAAAACATACATGGTGGTGATGTCCACCCATTGCAAATATCCCAAACAAATTAACTGCCAGACCTAAAGAACTGACTAGAAGTAGCTGGTTTGTGTTCATCTCCGGGGGTTCCAGACTGGAAATGGTGTCAGGCAAAAAGTGAAAGCATATGAATAACGTAAACTGACATTCGTTGAATGGCTTCGAACATAATGAATATGGAAATTAGTATCAGGAAAATTCCATTGGCAAAACCAGACAAGGTCTCGATCCGCCCGTATCTGATAAAATTATTTATGACTACAATTCAGGAATTTAACCTGAATGGAGCTTACCCATAAGTAAAGCGTTCATTTGGATCCCAAGTAGCCATTACGGAGGCGAAGAGACCCATACCGATTGCCATACAATCAAAAGCCATATGGATCGCTGTGCAATATCGATAAGTAATTAAAAACATTAGCTGTGGAAACAAGAACGTACCATCCGATATCAAACCAAGGCTGTTGGTCCACACTCCATATAACATCTGAATCAACATATAGGCTAGGTTCAACATCAAGAAGTAAAATATTTTTCTAGATTCAGGATTGGCCAGAATGGTTTTTAAGTACGACCGAATAAGTCTTGATGTAGGAGTACGAGGTATAATCGTGAAGGTATCTATGCTTTCAGGATACTTGCCTGAAAATAAAAGAAATTAAGCACGAATTCACTGATACAACGATTCATGACTCACCGACATAGAGCAGTGACGCAACTAGAATGTCCGTCCACGTCGGTACTTGCTTAAATGCCAGAGTACCCAGAATATAAGAGAGAATGAGTAACGTCGGATAGGAAAACCCAAAGTGTTGTGGTCTGAAGGATAGGTTGCTCATCGATTGCATCGTGAGTGGAGTGAGAAACAAAACAGAGTAGGCAACAACAGGGATGCACGCCAGAGACAATAAAGGAAGGATTGGGGTTGGGGGGAAGTTGAGCTGGAACAATAAGTCAAAGAAGAAAACTACAAACTACAGGAAACTCACCATGAGTGTCCTGAAAAGATAGAATGGAAGTGCAAAGAGTGTGGCACCGAGAACACTTGCTGCTACTGAAAACATTGTCCCAAGAGAAGGAGATATGACGGCCAGCGTGTGTTCCAGTGCTGTCGACGAGAGCGCATGAAAAAGCAGCGCTCCATATCCCGGCGCGAAATGCCAAAAATTAACGGCTGAGAACTCAGAATCTGACAGGACTGAAATAACGATCGCCAGTATAACTGCAATGACCTTCCGACTCTGCGTATGTAAACATTAATAAGACAATTCCACCGTGGCAAGAGTTGTCACTGACTGAAGAGGGGTTTATGAGTGCTGCAATCCAATATGTTGAGAAATGAGCAAAGAGGATGACTCTGTATCCAAAACTATCAATAAATGGTTCGGGTGGGCTTAGTATCGACGTACCGTGGTGATGATAGGCGATATAACGCGGTGAATAGACAACCATATTGCATAAACTGCAGCAATGACGCGGTGCCCAACACAGACCACTTGTTCCCTGGTTAGCCATCCGTGTAGAGGATTTAATGGAACCATGCGCACCTCTATATTCTTCCTCTTCACCATTTGTCCCGTCATAGCTTCCCAAGCAAGTACACCAAGTCCACCACAAGCCAACACCCGCATCACCACCCAAAACACACCAACATCCAAATTCAATAACCACTCTTTCGATGCATGTACCGCAAACACAAAGAGCGCATTGGAGAGCAATATCCGAGGGACAAGTTTGCTTGGAATCCTAAGTCCAGAAAGCGGGCATCGAAGATGAAAGCAAACGGTGGATATAACGTGTCAGGCAAATCTTCCGTGGTTGGAGAATGTGGGTGCTTACGACGTTGATAGGACCTTGGACGGATTTAAACTTATCTTGTTCCTTGTGCGAGCATCTGGCACAGGCATGCTACGCCAGAGGGAGGTGAAAGAGGAAGGAATGGAAGGGGTGGCGCTGGACTGAATTTAGCCGGAATGCGAACCACACCTCGATGCCAAATGTAGTAAATCCAGGTAAATCACGGAGTATTATGATCACCACTCAATGCCAGTCACGAAAATCGCGTCGCGGAAGTAATTGCATATCGTTACGTTGAGTAATAATTATGTACTTTCGAATTCACAACCTGACCTGGTTTCCAAGTGTTGTGGTATAAATGGTACATAGTACAGTAATAATTCAAAGTCCATATGCGGGATCCAAATCGTATGTAAAGTATTGCAAAATCGTATATATAAAACATATGTGACAACATTGAAGGTTAAAAGCGAGCAGATATTCCAAGGGTGGAACAGTAGCAAGTCAAGTAATACAGAAAACAAGAAAACATAAATGGATAATTACATAGTATATGCCGGTCAGAAAAACAGCATCTTCATGGCTTATATGGCGCCATGAAATTCAGCCAAGAATCCTGGAAATCGTGTGTTGGTGGGGTTCTCGTCCTTGGTCCGAGATGCGACACAAGATAGCCATTCCCATATCCGTGGCTGTATCCATTTCCATAATATGAAGGATTGTGTGGGCCTGTGTCCATCGGTATGCCTTGCAGTCGATGTTGATGTTGGTGCACTTGTTGATGCTGCTGTTGCATATGAGGCATTTGATATAGCATCGTCATTTCTTCTTGTGGAACTTCAGGTGAGACAGGAATATTGTTCGAGAAGTAGTCATTGGGACCCATGTTGATATTGACGTTGAGATTTTGGATGTGCGTATAACTTTGCCACGAAGTTGAATTTGAAGGCTCCTGAGGGGGCGTCGGATAGACCTGAGATTCCGGAACGTTAGGCGGAGACGAGTGCTGCGAGGTCGGACTCGATAGAGAGGGTGAAGACGGCGATCGTCGAGAAACGAGTCTCGTCATGCCTCCCAAAGCGGACAATTCGTCCACCTCGCTTTTAATCTTTGGGCCGTAGAATGAGAGCCGAGTTGCAGTTTCTGACTGCAAGGAGACCCCGTTTCCCTGGGCCGCCACAGCTCGCTCTCGTAATTTGGCTAGGATGGGCTAGAAAAATAATTTAGAAGGTTGGCCACAGTAGCTCTACCAGGCTACTTACCAGTATCTTGCCCGCTCGTGCAGTATCCGATACCCTCGTAAAAAGATTATATGCAGAATCCAGATGTGATAGTGCCGAACGGGACAGTCCCATCTGTGATTTAGCTGCTATCGACCCCAATACGATCTAAAGCATTTCAATGTCAGCAGCAATTCAGTCATGTCCGGCGTAAAACATACTGCGCAGGAGAAAACGTGTGTAAACAGAAACCACATCCTCTCGGTCAGCTGTGGATGTTGATGAAACAGACTTTCAATCAGACCAACGAACGAAGTTGCACTGGTATAGGCCGCAAGCACTGACGGCGAGTACTTGCTCCCCATTGGATCGCTCGGGCTGTCCTCCAGTGCTTGCGCAAAGAAACCGCGATGCATGTAAAATAGAGCTTCCATGAAGTAAATAATTAGAGAGCAGTGTAATGCACCCGAAGAAATACTCACTCATCTCCTTGATAGCAAACGCAGTGTATCGCTGCATCGTCAACTGCACACTGGGTTGTTCCACCTCTGTGGAGAGAAGTTTTGCACCGCCGAAGCCAGGGACTTGTAGGCTAGGCGGCACATACCAATTTCGTACTTTCTTGTCGAGGTCCTGGATAGCCTTGTAGTTAGGGTTTCTTGTCCCAAATGCTTCATCGTGGACCACGCTCAGGCAGTGAGCAGAAAAGCGATGCTTCCATGCGGCAACTGGAACATTTAATTAATTAATCTGCTGCGAACATAAAAGAAGAGCCGCAAGCTTACAGGACATTTCCATCTGCCCGGCAGCATTCTTCGTAGTCTGGTGCGGGAGTTGGTTATCAACGTGGGCCGAAGAGAGCGAAGGCGGCCGCCCAAATGTCAAACTCTGAAACACAGAATTGGATGAGTGAAAGGTTTGGAATGTGGGTGCATCGCTCCAATCAAAACCTGACACGACACGTTAGGAAAGGCAAAAGGCCAACATACCTGCCAAGAATCGTAAGTCAACAATTCGTAAAACAGTTCACGCCGTTTCTGTGTTTGTTCCGGGTCGAGCTTCCACTTGCCGCTGTCACGATCTAGGGAAGGGGCTTAGGGCTGATTGAGTGTGGGGGGGAGATGAAACAATTACTCACGAAGACCAACCTATTTCGTGGGGCAAAAGTAAGCATCAGCGCTCAATGAAAAACAACAATAAGTCCCATATGCGGAAAGAAGCGAAGAGAAGCACGGGGGATGGAATAGACTCCATCCGAGAAAAGAGAAAAAAAGGACGAATACTGACACTTTGTGCCAATTTTACAACCATACCCATGATTGCCCATCGAGGACTGGAAATCTCCGATAGGAACATGAAATGGCACATGAGCAGCTGATTGAAGAAATTTTCAACGGAATGAAAAAATGGCGGCGAAGTCAGCATGGACATTCCAGACGAATGGGCAAATCACTTACCAGAGCCTGGATGGCAGCTATAGATTGTTCTTCCAGGACAGAGTCGATTGAGAGTGCACTACGAGCCAGGTGATAAAACGCCATTGCCTCCGAGGAGTGTGCAGGTCGTTCCAGGTCAACAAGGGTCCCAACTGCGAGAACGAGGCAAAACAGTCCAAGATTTTGGGCAGGGATCTGTTCATCAAAGGAATCGGGGTCGTAGACATGGCGAAATATCTCCAAATAATCCTTTTCTGATATTGGAGTATACCTTGAAAAATTGCGAGGTAAGATTGAGAGGCAAGGTGAACATTAAGAGGACATGCATCCACGCAGCGTGTCGGAAATATAGATCAGAGAGTTCTTTGGCTTCAGGCTGCGGGGGTAACCTGTTCATAATCGATTGCCGAACATCTTCCAGGGTTTTATTAATGGGTGGCGAAAATGGGAAGGCATAGCTCATCCATGCGATGTCGTCTGTGGGTCCAGGGGAATCAAGAACACTTGGTTGTGAATCTTCTTCTTCGGAACCTTCCTCGTTCTATCATTCGGATGAGTATTTTTACCCAGTTCAACGTATCATAAAAGGAAGATCACCTGAAGGAGATACTGTGGAAATTGGGATATTAATGCAATTAGTACCAACATGGAGTGGAAGGCTAAAGAGATGTACCCATGAATTTGCTGTCTGGCCGAAGAATGTAGACCGGCCGTCATTTGAGATGGAGCTGGGTAACGAATGCGCAGTCAATCAAATCGCCTATGTAAACTAAAAGAGGCCGTACGCACAGAGAGCCCAGTGAACCAATGGTGTCCTCAGTCTCGGGTTTCTCGTCCACCTGTGGTACATCCTGCCGCTCTCGTTCTAGTGGGCGCTTGATTTGCAAGAGGTCTTCGCTGAGAAGAGGGTGCGGTGTGTGAGAGTTTTGAGAATGTGCTTCTGCGAGGCCATCCTCGAGTTGTCGAACACGGTTTGCGAGCAAAGTTATTTTCTCGTGCAAAGCCTCAGTGTTTGCTAGAATAAATCTAAACAAGAATCAGCCTTTGTGAACGTTCCAGGACGAGTACTTTCAAATTACCGATTGCCCTTGCCCGTCGTGAGTGAGTCTGGGATAATCCCGATGTGAATAACAGTGCCAAGGACAGCCAAGACACGGAAGGTAATGAACAGACCTTGAGGACAAATGGCTGCGCAACCTTTTTTGACGCAGTTGCTAGGTGCTGCATTAGCATCACGATCCAGAAGAACACAACAATCTGATAGTATACCTGCAAGGAAAAGACCGACTGCACCTATAGACCAAATGGTTGAGTAAGCACAGCAATTCCCCGCTTTAAAATCGCAGGAACATACTTGAGCTTCAACCTGGAGCAGAAATCGAGTTAGTAACAAGACGAACGTCAATCGGCGGACGGAAATACGAACCTCCGACATTCAGCGCATGAGAGAGCGACGCCCCGGCGCTTAGATTGGCGGAGGACGAGAGAGCTTGCTGAGGGGTCGTCTCGCTGGGAGTAGGGAGACGCAGGCATGAGGAAGGAGGGAGAAGGCGGAGATAAAGGTTGTATGCACCACCAGAGTAGCAGTGAGATATAACCTGCTTAGAGAATCGGAATGGAAAGTACTCCGTCAGATCTCGCCGTCGCCCAACTGGGGAATTCCATTTTGATTCTGATCGATCGCTCTTGTTTGCGTTTGCTTGCTTCGGGCCCCCTCAAAAAATTTGCGGCCTCCTCTTTTCACTCTACCACCATCCAACCAGTAAGTATTCCTTTTCTTGGTCGACCCTTCCTTGTTGTTCTTTGCAAAAGATGAACCATTTAGATGACGAGTCTGAAACCGAAGTCGCAGAGTTTCTCTGTTTCATCGGAACGTGACGACTCAATTAAATTATACCATTCATGCTTAACTGATTTCGTATCAGCCCCGTCGTTGCTTAACAGCCTGCCGTGGCTGATGCGCATTGCTATCCATCTTTTGTGCGATTCCAGCGCCTGAGCCTTTTGCTAACGGATTACGTCTGTTCTTTCTTAGGATTTTTAATCCCACGCGGATCTGCCCATCCGCACCTAACTTCTAGTGTCTACCGCTCCCGAAAAGGAACACAGTAAAAGAATATGGTACCCCGACCCGAAGACGATTGGTCAGATTCAGACGAGGACGATTTATCTCAAGTAGAAACCTCCGTATTGTTAGGTGTCCCAGACGGCAACATCGACGTTCAGACAGATGTCATCGATGCTGCCGTCTCTCGTATTGGAGGACTTCCTGTACGAGCATCCCCAATCATGTATTACCATCTGCAGAATGTATTGACATATTTTTCTTTATTTTCCGCCCATTGATTATCAAAGGCCTTGTTACCCTCGTCTGAACCCCCCATTTCTTCTTCTCATTGTAAATCATGCAACCAACCGATGGAACTCTTGGTCCAGATGTGGTGTCCATTTGAAGATAGCCCCATGGATAGAGCGCTGTACATCTGGGGTTGTGCCAGAACGGGGTGTCAACACAACGACGGCAGGTACGCGTACCGAGCAAAATTTATTCCTGTCCCCCCCACATTCCATTTGATTATCGTTAATTTAGCAGATACACCAGCTGACTCTCTTTTTTAGTGTTCGCGCATGGCGGGGTCTACGGGTAAACAAAAAATACGCTGAGAAGTTAGCACGAAAACGGGAGCGCCAGCTTGAGCGCGAGCGGGCTAAGGTAAAGGCCGAAGAAGAAAGACTGCGGCTGGAAGTGCAACGGAAAAACCCACAAATTAATCCATTTTCTGTGAGTGGGATTTTTTTTTGATGTGGGCGTTAGATGGTATTGATTCCGTATTACATGTAGATGAATAATATGGGCGCTGGAAGCACGCCGATGTTTGGCTTGGGTACTCATATTTTTGGCGCTTCGACGTCGGTGCGTTGTTTCCCCGCCTCTGATTTATATCAAGCTAGCTGATCAATTAGTGAAGGAGGCCGGGGAGTCTGGTGATGACGAGAAAATAGAGAAGCCACCAGCAATTGAGGATGAAGACGATTCGGATTCGGACTCGGGTTCCACGGATAGAGAGGACCTCCTCACCGCAATGGCTGCGGTCAAGATTGAGGAATCGCCTTGGCAAAACGCACCTACGTATCCGTCGCTTTATCTTTCGACAGTGGCAGAGTATCTCCCACCCCAATCAAAAGCTCGGCTTCCAAAGGGGGTTACAGTAGACGACCTTGGCGACGAGGACAAAAAGGACAAGGATATTAGTTGGGCCAAGGAGACATACGAAGATTCATTAGAGGTGGATCAGGTATTCGAGAGGTTTATGAAGCGGGTCGGATACGAGGGTGAGCAGTGTGTTAGGTTAGTGTTTTATGTGTTCTTCTCGTTCGCCAATTCTCATGATATGAAACCAGATATGAGCTCGGTGGGACACCATTACCATATGCTTCGGATAAGACGTTCGACTTGCTCTGGCCTGTGCCGCGCCAGGATCCATTGCCAGTGACGAAGGCGGCATTTACAGTCGTTCGACCCCAACGTCGCACATACAACGCTTCTACGGTGCCCAAATGTCCTAACTGTAACTCTGCGAGGGTGTTTGAGTGTCAACTGATGCCCAATTTAATTAACGTGCTCCGGCCCGCCAGGGAAGCGAGCAAAAAGGTTACGGATGAGGAACGACGCAAGGCTGTAGAGCGGGCACTGAAGGGAGAGGACAAGGACGAAAAGCGGGGAATGGAGTGGGGAACATGTTTGATCTTTTCCTGTTCGAAAGACTGCTGCGTGGATGGAGAGGAGGGGTGGGTGGAGGAGGAGGTGTATATTCAGTGGGATGTATAATAAAGTTGCTACAAATGGATTGATCGTTGATGACTTTGTTTGTACATCCATACCTGTTTTTCTCTTTTCCCTCTTCATCTCTTCTGAGCGCCTTTCCATGGCAATGCCGGTCTACCATATGGCCTATGATCCCTTGAGTACCAATTCCCCATATAATAACAGCCTACAAGAGCCGCCCTCAAATATGGGGAAATTTCCCCACACTAGAGCCCAGCTCTCTGCGATTGCTCGTCAATACAAGCCCCTGGATAACTACGACAGCGATGCAGAGGCCGATGAGTACAATCGGGTCCCCCAGAGCATTGTAAATGAAGTTGTCTCGCTCCTGGTCGATGAACGAGAAGATGAACTCAAGACACTGCTCAAGGCAAACTATGTTATGGATGACGAGAGCGTATGTTGTTGTGGTTTTTACGGACGTTCCTATACCCTGACAGCGTGTTTAGGTTGAGCAGAATGTGTTGGACCTGATGCACAAGCATCGCGATGACATTGCTGGCGTGCCGTTCCTCTTCCTAACTCCGACGCGCCGCCCCATTTCGAGGCCATCGTCTCGTGCGTCTACAAACTCGTCTCGACTGTATCCTGCTCGTCCAGACACTCCATTGTCCGCACCGCCCTCGCCACTCGTAAACGTATTCCGCAGACCCCCAGCTACATCTCCACTGGCACCCATGGGCCCCAAATCAGATTATTCGCCTTCTTCATCACCAGTCCTTGCCTACGCCCAGACACAGTTTACGGCATCCCTGCCCGCATCGCCCCTCTCCTCTCCTCGCCTTCTAAATGCAAAAGCCAGTGAATTCAGGCCTATCCCCCGCCCTCTCTCAGCTGCGGCGTCCCATTCCGTTGGATCACTTCTCCGCGCGGATACGCCTTCTCCTGATTTATGGTCTCATAATTCACCCCGTGCAACATCTAATCTTGCCATTGCTGCCCCTCTGATTGCTGACCAGTCACCGTCAACACGTTCCTTTACTCCTTCCTCATCTTTGCGCTCGTCTCATGGCCCCAAAGACGAAGACGATGAGGAGGATCCTTTTGATCCATTTGCTTCCAACCCCCTACCTTCCTTTCATTCAATCACAATTTCAGATTTCGACAATTTCGATGCATACGATACCCATCCTTGGTCAGCATCTCCCTTGTCTGACCCGAACCAAAATCATTACCCATCGTCATTTGGTTATGGGTCCCCAGACATGAACGCACAAGTCCCGGAGCCCGATTCCGAAGAAGCTTCTGCTGCTCTCACGGACGGAATGACTCCTTTCGATGTCCTTAGCTCCGTTTTCGGCACTACTCTAGCCCCATCCGAGCTGGAGGAAGCTCTTGCTGCCAATGGGTTCGATTTTGATCGCTCCATGGCCTGGCTTGTCGATCGTGCCTTACCCGCCCCTCTGTCTCACAGCCCACAGAATAGGATGCAGCATATGGGTGCCAGAGTCACCCTTGTATCTAGAGAAGGCATGGGCCCAACTCGAGGTGCGCCGGCCAATGGCATGAGAGGCGGCGGTTTTCCATCTGCGGCTGCGGGACGACCAGCGCCGAGATATGTGAACGGGAGGCCCGTCCCAGGTGGAAATAGGGTTTGTCGATATTTCGTTGCAGGGGAATGTTTGAGGGCAGACTGTCGATTCAGGTATGGAATCATGTCCTGTTCTCCCCGTGGCTGCTTTTTGTTTACTCAATTTGCTATCTTGTCATGTAGTCATGACCTCGAGCGTGCACTTTGCAGATTCTGGCTGCGTGGCACATGTGCAAAGCAGGATGCTTGCGAATTTTTGCATCATCTCCCAAAGGATGTCGACATCGCAAGCTTGAATGCCGCTCTTACCCGGGCCAACGTCCCTCCTGGTACAGGTCCTCTCGCAGCACACACTGTGAGCCCCCCGTCAGACGAGTTCCCAGTCCTCGGGTACGAGAATGGCGGCGCAGGAAGGGGCCGAAAATATATGCCATACAACGACCCTGGAAGGACGAGGTTCGCAGCTGCTGTAAAGAAACCCGCGCCGCAAGTGCTCCAGACAGATGAAATAGGTGTATCAAACAATGTAAATGCGAGTACCAATATTGCAGCACGGAGAGAAATTATGGGTCCTGCTGCTGATAATTTGCATCACCAGAGCGCGATAGTGGCCCCAAGACCCTCGCCCCGCATCAAGCTCCATCCTCCAGTGCTTCTACCAACGTTGCCCACTGGGGAGGCCGTGAATAGTCTCTATATGGCGTATCGGCAGCGGGCATTGCAGCTCGGTGCTGCAAGGAATGCGTGCCTTTCTCGGGCTGCGGATGCATGGAGGAGAGGAGATGGCGCAGCTGCGAAGCGGTTCAGCAGGGAGGGGCATGACCTCAATGCGAAGATGTCTGTGGAGATGGCGGATGCTGTGTCCAAGCTTGTCCGCGAACGTGCGAGGATGGCAGAACAGGCTGTTCGATCTAGGGATGCAGCATGGTCTGATGACCCGGGCGATCGTGGAACCAGAGGCAAGGCTTGTGGTGGTGGGTTTGGTGTCTATTTGGGTATTGCAAGCGCTGGCACCGGGGGAGCCGATACGAGTCCTGAGGAGAGGACAGAGGCGATGTTGGACTTGCACGGGTTGCACGCTAATGAGGCTACTGAGGTCCTTGAACAGTTCTTGCTTGCCGTAAGTGTAGTCTCATTCCTGAAGACTTTTATGTAACCCTCTATTTCTAGCTGGAGCGTGAGCTTTTCTATGGTTTAGGTTAGCCTAAAAATTCTCTGAACCTTTCTGATATTCATCTCATTATTTCAATAGCATACGCCATTGTTGGAGAAGAAAAGCATACTGGAACTCAAGATGTTGCTCGTGGGGCCTCTCGTGCTCGATTGGCTACTGGAGTTCGTGAATGGCTGCACCGCTGGGGGTATCCTTGGAGCGAGCGGGATGGAATTATCTGCATTGACCCTCTTACTCATTCTTCGGAATAGGTAAAAAGTGAGTCCGTTCTTGTTCCATCAATATGTCGAGCTTATTCTCCTCCCTTGGACCCAAAGAAAAGAACAAAAGTTGAAGAAACCAAAGTAGAGTGAAGTAGAAAATAATCTTGTATCTGGGTGTAATCTATAAATCATACCTTTGTGCCGTTGTGAAGGTGTCTTCTTCACGATCGGTGTGAATTATACTTCTTGTTCCGCTAATTAGGTCCACGTGATAATACCTAGGTTTCTTTGGTGACAGTTATTCTGGGCAATGGGTTTGTAGCAACTCTATAGCATCCATACGCTTCCCGCCGTGGAAAGCCCGTCCATCTCTCGCCTTTATTCGGTACCATATTCACGTCCGTGTGAGCAACTCTCGCCGACTGCCGCCGTTTGTTTACTGCCGTCTGCAACCCTTCGCGTCCGTGTCAGCCACCGGTTGGTATCCAAAGTTTGTACCACGCCCGTTTTGTTCCATATCCAGGAGACGGAAGCCCGCAGCTTGACCGTATCTATATACAGCTATCCCAAAATGCCAGCACCTCTCGCCGTCTCGAAGTCCAATACCCACTCCGCACCAGTCCAATCGGGGACAGACCATCTGCTGCCCAACCCTATCCCAACCTTTGACGAGCACCAAGAAAACTTACACCGAATCGAGTTTGAGGCCCCCCTTTCCTCAGAGGCCGAGTCAGAGGGATACAAGTTGCAACGAGAACGGGGACGTGGTCGTTTCTCAATCGACTTGAGTCTTGAGCTGGAGAGGCAACTGGCAATGGAAAGCCCACCTATAACGCCTGGACACGATGCCACGACCCACCCGGAAACCACTTCTACGTATTCCAAGAGACGTGGCGACAGTGCACTCAACGATCTCTTACCTGATCCTGAAATACTTGCGAATATTGTCACCCAACTACGGCATTCATTGACCGACATGACGAAGGAGAGAGACGAATTGCTGAAGCTGCTGGCATTGGCCAATACCCAGGAGGCAAATGCGAAGGATGCGTTGCAGGTCATGACGGACAAGGCGACAGAAGCAGAGGAAGAGCTTACCGCATTGAGAAAAAAAGGGAGGGAAGACGACGAGCAAATCGCTCTACTTAGGACCAAAGTGGAAGAGAGCAGGTACGCTGAAGTGTCTCGGCTTCCAAGATGTCAGCTCCCTGATTAAGCGCTTATCTAGGCGAGGCCTTATGCGCCTGCAGACTGAGAATAAGCGACAGAGCATGATGTCGATAGACGTTTCGCGTGCCTCCTCAGCAACATTTAGCTCGTTCACTGGCCCGACCTCCTCTAAGCGCGCTTCATTTGTTCCTTTAACTGGAACGATGCACGGAAAATCTGGTCATAGGCGTGCAGGATCTATCATCGATCCTGCTCTCGGTTCCTCTACACTCAGCTCTTTCCCCATTCCAGATCCAACTCCCAGTCCCCAAGCTCGTGCTTTCAACATTGCTTCAGCGGAAGCATCACTTTCTGGCGCATCCAGTAGCACTCGTCGACAATCAGGTATGTTTGGGCGACAGACCCCCCCTAATGACGACCTGTTGCATCAGGCTTCTGCTGCGGAGGGGTCGGCTATAAATTCAGCGGAACTTGAGGCATTGCGCAAAGAAATTCAAATTCTCAAGCTCGACTTGGATAATGCAAAACACGACCTACAAGAAGCGAATGAGGCCAAGGAGGCCTCTGAGACCTGTGTTATAGCCCTACGGGACTTCATTGCAGAAAACAACGTCGGTGTAACTGGGCCGACCACCGGCATGAAATTGCCCTCGCCTCCGATGATGGCGACTGGCGAAGAACCTGGTCCGGATCCAAGGAAGGCCGGTTCCGCATGGGGCTTCAAGCTTTGGGGAAACGCGAGTGCTGATTCTCAACTAAAGTCAATTGCTGCACCATACTCTGCATCAGTAACGCAATCCTCCTCTATGCAAACATCAACAACGGTGGATTCTCCAGCATCAGCGACGATAGGCGCCGCGCCGCTCTCTCGTAAGCTGGGCAGCTTCTTTAGTTCTCGTTCTAGTATTTCCTCCAACCACTCCCGCGAGCAAGCTCCACCCCAGCTACCTCAGCTACAGACGAATGCCGCAATGTCGCGAGTTCAGTCCCAGCGGGATTCTGTATACAGTCATTCGGATGCCTCCAGCTTGGCGGAGCCTGTTAGCCCTGGAAGTGACATTCATGGACTGGGTACGGCTCCGTCCCACATTACGGGGTATGCGGGCAGTGCGGTTGCAAAGGATATTGCCGGTTTGGATGGTACACCTCTACACGTATCCATCTCCGCTGTGGATATGGAATCATTGAGATGATTGGTATCGCAGCCGATATTTCGATGTAAGTTGTTAGCGTTGACTTTTAAGCTGAAGAAATCGGAACAGTTGAATTTCTCTACCTTTGTTACGTAGATTATGACAGGACGACATGAACATGATACATTTACGACTCTTATTATACTGTTATTATCCAGGCACCTCTTTGGTCTGGGCAGGAGGGGTTTAGTACAGTCATACTTCTCATTATTCACTCTATTTGTGTACTCCATTTTGCCCTCATCTTTCTTAAGGGGGCCCTGACAAAATATCACGCCTTCGAATTGCCTTCTGTTCCTTTTTTTTGCCAGGAGGAATGTCAATCAGGGATGGAGATCAGGGGTAATTGAATTTCAATAAATGTCTTGAAATAGCAAAAAATGTTCCAAAATAAGAAAGCTGCCTGTGATCGGGAAACGTGGCTATCGAGCCCGATTAAATAATCAGCATGCAGTGGAAATCCTTTCAACCACCTCGTTGAAAGGCCCAGAGAATAGATTCATGGGGTACAGGTTTAATTTTGGTGCGTGTGGGTACTTAGGGACCAAATTGTATGGCCTCTCCGCATGGACGGATATGGGTTTACAAGGGTTTCAAACACTCTTGAGAATCTTTCATCCTTTTTATCTCACCATCATATCATCAATGTAACCGCACAACCAGAAGAGAATGTTGGTATGTAGCCGCCGTGATGGGCAACGGGTGGGATAATCGGGGACAGGGAACTTTCCAAGTCTGTCTGACAGGCGAGAGTATCCACCTTTGCTGTAGATGCGGAACCTCTTCCGAGTGCATACGTTTTGCTCCAAACGGCTCTCCAGACAGGGGCTTCAAAATAAAGCGAACTAGGAAACCTTTCTCTTCTGTGCCCGCATGCAAGAGCTCCACATGTCTTCCATCTAATTTTAAAACGGATGCATGAAGGATCAAGCGAGGTTAGGTTGCCGAACACAAGACAGGGTTAGGA
>Ga0307509_10000908_pt1 | contig 50594 bp, 45 predicted proteins | sample 10_EM_MG_FD_202245 | JGI IMG/M metagenome (GOLD analysis project Ga0307509, IMG submission 202245) | Populus trichocarpa ectomycorrhiza microbial communities from riparian zone in the Pacific Northwest, United States - 10_EM | ecosystem: Host-associated > Plants > Roots > Unclassified | place... | reverse complement strand
CCCGTGCGGGGGCGGGGCGGGGATTACCCTAAAAATACCCCCCCCGGCCCTGTGTAAGGGCGGGGCCTGGCGAGTGAAAACCCGCCCCGCCCCGCCCCGTAACGAACACTAAAGCTACCACCTAACAATAGCAACCCTGTAACATCAGAACGAACGCCACAGTTATCACAACGCGAATCTCATGAGCGAACGATGAGAGCAGGGCCCTCCCCAGTGCTAATGTCCCCTGAGACTTATTCCGGACTCTCTCGTAATTGTGCAGGCATAAGGGGATACTGTTCATGGAACCTGTCAACTGCTTTCCGATGGTTGATTGATTCAGCCGGTTCCCATGTTGTTTCGTCGCAGCCTTCCCATTTCACCAGATCTCACAGTCGATTTCTAACGAATTTCAAATCCACTACTTCATGAACCTGGTACTCCACTTCTCCCTCAACTTCTACTGGCGGAAGTGGTGTGATTATCTCTCCTTCAAGTGGGTCATTAGCTGCAAGATCCAATAGTGACACGTGGAAGACGTTATGTATCTTCATGGTATTCGCCAAGTTCAAACGGTAAGGTAAGCCTGACACCCAATCTTTTCCTTGACCTCATGGGGTCCATGATATATGTTGTCCAACTTTCTTGAAGGTCGATGTGTTGTGATATTTTTAATGTTTAGCCAAACTTTATCACCAACTTGGAACGAGGGAGCGCGGAGTCAGCCTCGGTCAGCATTTTCTTGTTGCCTCTCTTGAGCATAACCCATTTCAGTTCTAAGATGTGCATGAAGTTCCAAAATAGTAACAAGCAATGATCGCACCTCTTGATCGTCATTGAGAAGAGTTTCCTAGTCGAGAAAGTCCCTGCGAGGATCATAGCCGTAGTTGGCAAAGAAGGGAGATGTGCCAGTTGCCTCAGAAGCATGATTATTCCCCCTGAATTCTGCCATTGATAACCATTGACACCAGTCATCCTGTTTGTGGTTCACCTAGGACCGTAGGTATTGTTCCATGATACTGTTAACTCGTTCTGTTTGACCGTCAATTTCAGGATGGAATGCAGTACATGCATGTTGGTCAATCTTTAATCTGCGACAAATGGTGCCACAGAACTCAGCAGTAAACTGCCGTCCTCAATCGGATATAATTGTGAGCGGTAATCTATTGTGTTTCCAGACGTTATCTAGGAATTGGTCGGCAAGAGATGAGGCATCGATAGTTGTACGACAAGGGACCAGATGGTGCATCTGGGGTAGCTGATCTACCACTACCCAAATGGCATCGTTACCGTTGCTCCAGGGCAGGTTTGTCACAAAGTCCATTGATATATATTGCCATTGTCGACAGGGAATAGAGAGATGGTGAACGATGCCAAACGGAGCATGATGAGTCATTTGACTTCGTCTCCAGATATGACAATTGGCTACACTTCATGCGATCTCTTTCGTATGGTAGCCTAGTAGTATGGTTGTGTGATTAGTTCATGTGTTTTGGATCTGCCAGGCTGACCAGCAGGAGGAGCCTGCTGATTTTCCCGGATGATTGCCAGTCTCCAGGGTTTGTGAGCGGGAACATAGAGACGATCTCGCTACCGCTGTCGATTACCATCCTTGGTACATTCCGCCCGGGATAGATAGCGGGTATGTCATACCACTTGTTCCAGCATTGTGATTACCTGATTTGGAAGGGGGTTAGCCTGATATGCTTTTGTCCATAATTCATTCAATGGGGACGCTCCAAAGTGAAGCAGAATATCCGCCAACAAACGCAGAGACTGGGACTTGAGAACAACTTGTGTCCTCTTCCTCTTCTCCTCCAATACCTCTTCTTCTGTTTGCTCCGCCATACTTGTCGATGCATCTGCCCTTCCCTGTGCTTTACCACGTACAAACTCAATCGTATAGTTGAATTGCGACAGGAACTCTGACCATCTGGCTTGTCGCTGATTGAGTAACATTTTTGTCGTAAGGTGTCGCAGGTTCTGATGATCCCACCCTACTGTGACAGGTCGTCCAACCAGGTAAGCCCTCCATTGCTGAAAATCTCATACGGCGGCCATCAACTCTTTGTTTTAATGTCGTAGTTACATTCGGCCTGTGTGTTTCTTCGAAAAGAATGCAATTAGATGTGAGAGGCCATCACATCTTGGTTGCGATAGTATACTGGCAGAGGCGATATCGCAAGCATCGGTTTCTACCGCCCTCTTTTTGTTGCAATCAAAATGGAGCATTGTGGGAGCCATAGTAAAGGCTTCCTTCAATCTTTCAAATGCGGCTTGGCAAAGATCCGACCACATGAATGGTGTACCCTTTTTGGTTAATTGGGTTAGTGGCCTGACCAGATATAAATAGTCTTGGATGAAGCTTCTATAGACGTTTCCAAACCATAAGAAGGAGCAGATATTGCATCACTTCTTAGGGGTGGGCCACACAATAATCATAGTGATTTTCACGGGATCCATTCGTAGACCTTCCATGGTAATGATGAAGTCAAGATATTCAACATAGATGGTGTGACATTCACATTTCTGAGGTTTTACCTGAAGGCCGGCTTTTGTTAAGGCTTCTAGGTTTTGTTTCACTTGTTTGATATGTTCTTTCTCGTTCTCGGAGTATATCAAGATATTGTCAAGGTATGCTGTACAAAACGTATCCAGAAATGGGCGTAGCGCATCATTAATGTACACTTGAAAGGTAGCAGTGGCATTGGTAAGTCCAAAGGGCATTACGAGGAATTCAAAATGATGGTATCGTGTATTCAAAGCGGTTTTCCACTCTTCACCTGCCCTCATGCGGATTACGTTGTAAGCTCCTTCGATATCCAGTTTACTGAATATCTTTGCTCGTGGAAGTTGCATAAAGGTCTCTTTGACTAAGGGTAAAGGGTAGTGGTTCTTGATCATTTCCTCGTTAAGTCCCGAGAGTCAACACATAAGTGTAGAGAACCTTTCTTTTTCTTAACCAACAAAATTGGAGAAGCAGCATTGGAGGATGATTTGCTGAAAAACTTCTTGTCTCAGTTTCGGTCTAGTCATTCATATAAGGCCAATAACTGAAGTGGACCAAGACCATATATTGGTCCGAAAGGAGAGACAAATCCCGGGTACAGTGGTATCTCATAATCAAACCTCCTCTGAGCTGGCAGTTGATCTTCTATTTTCGCAAGGAATAAACGAAGAAATTCATGGTAATGTTTGGGGAGTATCTGAAGGACCTTGTCCTTGTCGTGGACGCTATGCCCAAGAGCACACTGTGCAGCATAAGCCCACAAAAGATGTGGTAATTCTCCCTCGATTCTATAGGCCAAAGTAATATCGTTAATGCAGTTCCTCTGTTAGGTGGTTGCTTTGGCGTGAGGAATTCCAACAGGTAGGACCTGAACCGTTTTATCTCGGAGAACTCGTTAAGAAGACACAAGTAATATAGGCTATATATAATGGTATACTTCGTTATAGATAGTCGAAGTATTGGTAACAATAAAATGTAGAAACTTATTATGTTGATAAGATCTCTTCTCGATGCTTGTTCCTCCCTATCTGCTTCGAGCTCTTGCCCAGCTCTGATACCCTTTCCCGGAGTCCATCAGACTATTATACTAGCGAAGTACCTTTCCAGCTTCTACTAGCTTTCTTGAATGTGCGAACATCGTTTGACCCTGAATCCTCGCACACCACTGCAGCTTTAATCATTGCCCAAGTAATTGTGTCCAATTACTGGTTTTCGATTCTCATGCCATATGAACTTAGTCTGTACTTTGTATATGCAGCCTGGCTCGCTATCATACCAGTCGTTCCTTCCGGTCATATTGTGATCAACGTTGCTAATGACGGGTAATCATTTGCTTACCTCTTAGATATCAGACTACATATGTCGGTCAGCTTAACTTTGAAGTGCCATAACTTCCTATCCTACAGTTCCAAGTTCCCCGTTTGACTTGCTGTTAATAGAGAATTATTTTCTCTGTAGTAATCAGCGAAACCTTCTCTGTGCCATTGCTTGTGCCAATGCCTGGACACTGATTGCGATCCATAGTGTAGTAATAATAACTGGGGCAGGGGTGTGGGTTGAACACGTGACCTTCTGTAAGAAGTCACTTGTTTTTGCGACTGCGCTAGCTTGTGCGCTTCAGTGTAGGATAACTCAGCCCTAAAAGTCCTTACAGGAAGTCCGTGCACCTAACATCCTCAAAAATTACTCAGATTCAAAGGTAAGGGAGTTAGAAGCGAAGTCAATCTTGACATCATGGTGTTTTAGCCACGATATACCGCAGGTGATATCCCCCGAGCGTAGTAACAACAGCAGGAATCATTTCGTGGAGGTTGTTAATCAATAACCTGAGCTTCGTCATGTGAGTAATTGCTCCAGAACTCACAGGCTGTCCGTCGAAGACTGTTAAAGGCCATAGTTCTTTGAGTTCAAACAAAGCAAACTTATAGCACTTGGCGAAAGTCTTGTTGATGAATCCTTAAGTCCCCTCAGTGTCAATGAGACTATTGGATCTAATCTTGTTATGGGTGTCAATGATCCTACATGCCATTACCAGATGACTAGCTTCAACCTGATTCTCCATGTCTTCAAGGGATAAACTAGATAAAGAAAGGAATGAAGAAGGTGATTCTTGTCCCATGAGAGTTCCTTGGACTGTACATCTGACGATTAATTTTCCGAGTGTTCGGACTCGGGACCAGAGTCTTCAAGGACCACCGGCAGAAGTGCACAAATCACCGCAGCGTTGGCTCTCAGCTGACTTTGCCTGTTCGGGCATTGTCAATCCATGTGGTTTGCTCCTCTGCAGGAGAAGCATGGGCCGCCTTGCATGTGATCTTCACATTGGGCTTGTCATAACCGGTGTCAGCCAGCCGAAAGGTCCATTGGGCCCGCTTGAGTACCTGTCGTGGTGGTGGTGGTACTTCTAGGAGGGGCAGCGGGCTTTGGTGCTGTGGTCATAGTCCTGGTACGTGAATTCCATGTAGAAGACAACCCCGTTCGCTGAGCCACGCGGGCATGGAGCTTGTTGTCCACATGCTTGAGCAGTAGGATATATTGGTCAGGTTTGTCGGGGGTGTCTAGGGTTACTAGAGCGTCCTTGAGTTCTGCGCTCAACTCTTTGTACAATGAGGTTCGCTTAGTAGCATCATTCCAAGATAGTTTGGCAGCATATCACTAAAAATCATCTAACAAGCCAGAGAAGTTATGGTTCTTCTCACGTAAACCTTGTAGATTTCGTTCCGCTGTCGTGACCCTTCAGGGTCACCATAGCCATTCTCAAGTAGGGTTATCAGGGTTAACCGCTGCGATGAAAAGATTTCATCAAAACCCAAGCTCAACCTCAGGATCTATTAAAAAACCTAAGCATATTGCCTGCCATGAGGGGAAGGCATTTATTTCAGTAAAAGGACGACAACACCCTATAGACGTACTTTTGGATTTTAGTTCGAACATCTTTCTTATGAACCAGGAAACTGTACGACTGTTTGAGATTCTGACAGAAGCTAGCGATTGACCATTAAAAATCACAACCTTCGATCGCGAAACCGCGCCTACTGAGGGAATATTCTACACCCATCCTGTTCTGTTGGAGATTGGTGCCAACGGTCACTGAAGTATGATATCCTCCGCAGTTGCAAATTCAGGAAAATTTGATCTGATCATCCCATTCGGGTGTTGGCATGACGAATACCCCCTGAAAGATATGGCAGACCGAAGCAGATGGGTCTTCGAAGAAACAAAGTGCCATGCTCATATAGAAGATGAAGCAGTAGCGGATTTGTTTGAGTGGGATCAAACTGTGGCTTACGATGAAGAAGCACAGGATGTGGGACAGATAGAACACGAGGAAGAAGGGGGAATACTGTTGGAAACGCTGCCAAAACCATACTGGCAGTATAAGGAGCTTTTTGAAGAGAAAAAAGATAAGATGTTGGCACCTCGAAGAACTTTCAATCACACCATCAACTTTAAGGAACGGGCTGAACCCCTTTGGGGCCCAATTGACCTGATGTCGGCCCACCAACTAAGCGAGCTTCACAAATACCTCCAAAACAGGCTGGCAGAGGGCAAAATCGCGGATAGCGAATCCCCTTACGTGGCCCCGATTGTCTTTGTTCTGAAACCGGATGGAAGTCTAGGATTGTGCGTAGACTCCAGGAACCTCCATAAACTGCCAATCCTAAACAAGTACCAACTACTGCTCATGGATGAACTCCGAGATCGCATTACAGGCGCTAAAGTGTTTACGAAGCTCGAGCCAAAAGACGGATATCACCTTATTCGAATGAGGAAAGTCAATGAACATAACACAGCCCCTCGTACAAGATATGGACACTCTGAATATAAGCTTTTGCCTTTCGGGCTCGTTAACGCTCCCGCAACGTTAGACAATGATGAACAAGATCCTAAGGGAATTCTTGGACTATGGAGTAGACGATATCCTGATATAATCCAAAAGTATGGACGACCATATCAAACTAGTCCAAAAAGTGGTTGACAGGCTCGAACAGCATGACTTAGCTGTCTCTTTGACGAAGTCGGTGTTCAACCAAGATGAGGTAGAATTCCTAGGATACATTGTCAAGACACGTGGTGTTACCATGAGTGCTAGAAAGGTGAAAAGTGTCGAAACTGGGCACACCCGAGATCAGTTAAAGAAGTTCAAACTTTCATTCGATTCAGAAACTTCTATCGGAGATTCATCAAAGATTTCTCGAAGGTTTGCCAGCCAATAACTGAAAGGTTAAAGGGCAACCCAAAGAATTTTCACTGGGGAAGAGAGCAGGAGGAGGGGTTTGAGGAGTTGAAAAGGAGGTTTACAACGGCACCAATCTTATCGCATTTTTACACAAGAAGGAAAACGGTTCTGGAGACAGACGCCAGCGACTTGGCACTCGGATGCGTGCTCTCCCACTACCAAGGCAGACGGCTTCACCCGGTGGCGTTCTATTCTCGACAATGGAATATTGCTGAAAGAAATTACGTGATACATGACACAGAATTACTAGCAATAATGGAATCGTTTCAGGAATGGAAAAGATATCTCTGGGGAGAGGAAGAATTCATGACTGTAAATACCAACCACCAAAACCTAGAGTCCTTCTTGACACACAAAGTCTGGAACTAGCGGCAAATTCGATAGGCACAGGAGTTCACAAATTACAACTTTAAAATAGTCTACAGACCGGGAATCCGAGGCAGGGTGCCCGACGCAGCAAGCGGAGGGCCGGAGTACTGTCCTCAGGAGGGAGCTCGTCATGGTGAACAGTGAATTTTGAAGACTGAACATTTTCAAATTTCAGTGGTTCATGAAAAACAAAGTGCGGAGACGGCCCTTACCCCAGAAAAACGAGAACCCAGAACCCCCAGGATAATGGACCTTTCTGACAAAGCTATAGTTCCTACGAAAGGATCACGGTTTGCGGCCGGTCATGACATCTATATCCTAACAGACTGTCTGGAACCAGCAAAAGAACAAAGATTGGTCGCAACGGGTATTGCGATAGGATTGCCGGAGGTGACCTATAGGAGGCTAGCCGCAAGAAGTGGTATTGCTAGCAAGATGGGAATAGCAGTGGGCGGTGATGTAATAGATGCGGATTATGCCTGAGGAGTCAAGGTCATACTTCAAAATCATGGCGCAATGGCCTGCGGATTTAAAGCAGGCGATGGGATAGCGCAACTGATGATAGAAAGAATTGCTGACGGCGATGGCATGGAAGTGGACAATCTGGGCATACCCGAGTGAGGCAAAATGGGGTTCGGATCAAGTGATCTAAACCCCTAACCATCCATTGCGGCTAGAGAACCGGGAATCAGAATATGCGTCCTTCACGCAGACACAAGCAACAACGAACTCTTTAGCGCTGCTGATGTCGGCTATCACCCTCGGTTACTGAAAGAAACAGAAATGTTATCAAGCGCTGACGTCAATGGAGCCCTGATGCGGACGATGGACCATTGATTTCTGGACAAGATCAGAGTGGCTGGCAAAGAGGATGAGAGGTGGCAGGAAGGAGGCTGTGAACTAGTCAGGCTAAGAGAAGGCGGAAGAAGGATGCCGGACGAATGGATACAAAAGGACGGGTTACTATACTATAAGCATCGATTGTACATCCCTGAAGACCAATATCTTCAGACAGAGATAGCATAAGGCTGTCACGGCTCGCTAGTAGCCATACACTTCGGACAGGAAAAAACAATCGTGATAGTAACATGGGATTTCTACTGGAAAGAACTCGCAGATTGGATCAAAGACTATCAACGATCCTGCGACGAATGTTGACGCAGTAAATCCCCACGACATGCTAAGTATGAATTGCTTCAACCTTTACAAGTACCCGAGGCTGCCTGAAGCTCCATTGCGAGAGATTTCATCACGCAACTACTAGAATCGCAAGGTAAAATCCATATAATTGTTGTAGTAGACCGGTTCACAAAGATGGCCCACTTTATTGCCCTCCAGGAAAACGTGACCACGAAAGACCTTGTGGATACCTTCCTTCGGGAAGTTTGCAAACTTCACTGATTGCCGACCGAAATCATATCGGATATGGATGCAAAGCTATCCGGCGAATTTTCGGAATTATTGTGCAAGATGCTAGGAGTTAAACGATGCATGTCCACAGCTTACCACTCTCAAACTGACGGACAACCGGAAAGAACCAACCAAGTGCTGGAAGGTTACTCACCAACATTTGGAAAACTACGATCAGAACGACTCGTACCTACTGGTGCAGTTAGCCGAACATCCGTATAATCACTCTGCAACCAACTCACACAAGATAACCCCATTCTTTGCCAACTACGGCTTTCACCCACAGACGGAGTCGATACAAGAGAGAGAAGCTCACCACCACAGGGCGACAATCTATACTCACTGGATGCAGGACATACATCAACAAGCGAAACAAACTCTGGAGAATATCCGAGAATCAATGAAGAAATATTATGACCTGAAAGCTACGGAACAACCCAGCATTGATGTCGGTGACCTGGTAATGTTGAATTCAAAGAACCTAAGTAACAAACAACCATTGAAGAAGGTGAGTCAGAAACTGTATGCCTCGTTCAAAGTCCTAGAAAAGAAAGGAAGTGGGGCATCCATGTTGGAAATATCGCCACGGTGGAAAATTCATCCCGTGTTCCATGTATCCTTGTTACAACCCTACCGAGCCTCGAACCGACCAAATCGCGAACGACCCTCACAGGATCCCATAAACATCGAGGGAGACCTACAATGGGAAGTAGAAAGAATCGTAAAAAGCGAGATTATTTCTTATAAGTGAAAGGTTCTAGGAAGGAAGGAACCGATGAAAGAGCTTCGGTATTTTGTGAAATGGAAAGGCGGCTTGGAGGATGAAAATACTTGGGAACCCACTGAAGGTATAAAGAACACGCAGGAAGAGGTGGACAGGTTTCATACGGAAGATCTGGTGCTGCCGAGCCCGGGTCATGTTGAGTAACATAAGAAAGGTTTTTCCATGGGTAAACAATCAAACGCCGGTGGTGTTTACCCCTACTATGGGGAGCTTGAAAAGGAAAATAAATTGTATAATAGACATAGAGTATTCGGGATGAACACTGCGAAGAGGGGAGCTCGTGTTGGCCCCACGGACTATCTGTAAGGATTTACTGGGCCAAGTTACCTTACCTTGATACGCAAGAACCTCAAAGGAAAAAGATGAGACCCCGTTTCAGCCCCGGCATTGGGAGGGCGTGTCCTCACTTGCCGCCAGGGGAGTCACGTCCCAATACCAAAGACCACTATTAATGGGACACATTTTATAACACGATCTACGTCACGGCTGTGGGTCCGACCGGGTCCTGTTTGCAGGATATAGGAGGGGAGTCCTTCAGGCACCTTATGCAAATCGAGGCTGGTGAATTGGACAACGGCGCATAAGGTTACAGACACTTGAGCCAGACTGTTGGAAGAGTGGGTGGAAGGTAACGGGACACTTTTGCACGAAAGTTAGTCCCCTCATACCTACAAAGATGTGTAGGGTATGAAGGAGGTAACTATGCCGAGTAAGTGGATTGGGCGCATCGGCAAAGCACAGGTTGGAAAAAGATGGAGTCCGAGTGAAAAAGGCCATAGGTACAATCCTGAGAACATGTCGTATCATGCAGGAAGCCCAGAATACGACATGCGAGTGCATGTCGAATTCTCGACGGAACCAACCAATGAAGATTTGCCATCGTGTGTCCGGCCACCTATTCTACCCTTCGTGAACACCGGGGCAAGATAATTCGTAACCATCATTATCAATGGACAAACGGATGAGCCGACACCTGACCTAGTCTCTACACCATCAGGAATAACAAAAGCACAGACCGATAAGTTGGCCAATAAAGCAAGACGTATGGTCGAGAGTTTTCAGGGTCTACGAGTGTTCGCACTGAGGTGGAGTTCGCAGAATTGTGGACAAGATACTTACTTAGTCTATAGTTAGCATGTATACCGTGATTACTCAGACGCCCAATATAAATATCGAAGCATCTTCGCTCCTATTTCGGGAAGTGGCACGGAGAAGAGATCTGATCAATATAATTGGTTTCTACATTTTATCGTTCCCAATACTTCGACCATCTATACCGAATTACCCATTCTATCTCGCCCACATTGCTCGTCTCATTTTAACGAGTTCTCTGATATGATAAAGACTCAGGTCCTACCTGTCGGAATCCTGTATGCCGAAGCTACCACCTAACAGGAACGTCCAAAATGGCCCAAATGGGATTGCCACAAGCCTAAAAGCACGCTCTTGATGAGGGGAATCCAACTCAGATTTCCGGCATGTCATCGCATGTCTGTAGCATAATTAAAAATATGCGATAGTGAGAGATTCCAAATCCACCGCCAGTGTAAATGACTGAAGAAGTGACCTTGGAGACAGTACAAATGAAACATTTCATAGCTCAAATGAATGCAGTAAATTAGGGGAATCCAACTGTGGTATTCCCGCCATCATTGGAGGTAGAGAGCCTCAGATATCTGGTACAATACCAGTATCAAATCTCAAGAAAGAACCACAGGCAAGAAGCAAGCATGAAAGGGCCCTTTCAGGGGGACAAATGTACAGGGGAATGGGAGGTGCGTTTTAAAATCTGAGCAGAACTTACAAAAATTAAGTGTTAGGCGCACGGACTCCCCGTAAGGATTTACAGGGCAAAGTTACGCTACCTTGACGCACCCAAACTTTGAAGGAAAAAGATAACATCCCCCTCCAGCCCCGGCGTTGGGACGGTGCGTCATCACTGGCCGCCGGGGTAGTTGCGTCCCAACACCAAAGACCACGATCAACGGAACACACCTTATAACACTGTATACGTCTCGGCCGTCCGTCCGACCGGATCCTGTTCGCAGGATATATGTGGTGAGACCTCCGAGCACCTTATGCAAGTGGAAGCAGGTGAATCGGACGACGGCGCATAAGGTTACAGACACTTGAAGACAGGCAGTCGGAAGAGTGGGTCGAAGGTAACGGGACCTTTTGCACGAAGGTTAGTCCACTCGTACCTACAAAGTCGTGTAGAGTATGAAGGCGGTAACTATGCCCAGTAAGTGGATCGGGTGAATCCACAAAGAACAAGTTGGTAAAAGATGGAGTCCGAGGGAATAAACCAATAGGTACGATCCCGAGGACAACTCATATAATGCCGGAAGACCAGAATACGAGATGCAGTCGCATACCGAATTCTCGACAGAACCAACCAAAGAAGAATGGCCATCTTCTGTCCAGCGAATTAGACTACACTTGACAAGCACGAGGGCAAGATAATTCGTAGCCATAGTTGTCAATGGATAAACGGATGAGCTGACACCTGACGTGGTCTCCACACCATCAGGAATAATAGAAGCGCAGACCGATAAGTTGACCATGGGAGCAAAAAGCGTGGTAAGAGAGTTTTCAGGGTCTACGAGTGTTCGCACTGAGGTAAAAGTTCGCAGAGTTGCGGACAAGGTACTTAGTTAGTATAGAGTTAGCATGTATACCGTGATTGCTCAGACGCGGAATATAAATATCGAAGCATCTTCGCTGCAATTAGACACAACAAGCACGGAGAAGAGATCTTATCAATATAATAAGTTATCTACACTTTATATCGTTACCAATCCTTCGACGATCTATATCCAAGTAAACCATTATATCTAGCCTACATTACTCGTGTCTTCTTAACAAGTTCTCCGATATAATCACAATTAAGGTCCTAGCCGTCGGAATACCTCACGCCGAAACTACCACCCAACATTAAGTGAGGCTGCTAGAGTAACATTTCAGCCTCCATGTCAGGTGGTAGCTTTGGGGTGAGGTATTCCAACACGTAGAACCTGAGTCCTTATTATATCGGACAACTCATGAAGATACGAGTAATTGGGGTTAGATATCATTGGTACTTCGGTATACATAGTCGAAGTATTAGTAACAATAAAAACGTAGAAACTTATTATATTGATAGGAGTTCTTCTTAGTGCCTGTTGTTTCAATATAGCAGCGAAGATGCTTCAATATTAAAATTCCGCGTGCGAGCAATCGCGGTATACATGCTAACTCTCTACTAAGTAAGTATTTTGTCAGTAATTCTGCGAACATCACCTCAGTGCGAAACACTCGTTGACCCTGAAAACTCTCTACCACACCTGTTGCTCCCATGGCCAACTTATCGGTCTGACCTTCTGTTATTCCTGATGGTATGGAGACCACGTCAGGGGCCAGCCTATCCCTTTAGCCGCTGGAAGCGATGGTTCCGAATTATCATGCCTTGGTGCTCACCGACAGTAGTTTACCTCGCTGGACAGAAGATGGCCAATCTTCTTCGGTTAGTTCTGTCCGGAATTCGACAGGTACCCGCATGGTGTATTCACGCCTTCCGGCATTACACGACTGGTTCTCGGGATTGTGCCTATGTGCTTGTTCCCTCAGACTTTGTCTTTTACCAACCTGTCCTTTGTGGATGCACCCGATCCACTTACTCAGCATACTTACCTCCTTCATACCCTACACGTCTTTGTAGGTATGATGTGTCTAACTTTCTTGCAAAACCGTCCTGTTACATTCGACCCACTCTTCCCACTGTCCCTCTTCGAGTGTGTGTAACCTTATCCACTCTCGCCCGATTCACCTGCCTCCACCTGCACAAGGTGCCCAGAGGTCCCCCGCCATATGCCCTGCGGGCAGGATCCGGTCAGACCCACGGCCGCGACGTATACAGCGTTATAAGATATGTTCAATTGTTAGTGGTCTTTAGTGTTGGGACAGAGCCACGCCGGCTGCAAGTGATGACGTGCTGTTCCAACCCCTGGGCTTGAGGGGGCTGTTATCTTTTTCCTTCCAAGGTCATCCCTCTCCGGGTAGGGTGACTCTCCCCTGTAAATCCTTACGCAAGTCCGTGCGCCTACCACGAGCTCCCTTCTTGGAAGGGTTCGTCCCGAATACTGTAGGTTTATTATACAATCTATCTTCCTCTCAAGCTCCACATAGTAGTTGTAAAAACCACCGGTGTTAACTTGTCCCCCCCCGGTGGAAAAGCTTTCTTATATTACTCGACCTCTCCTGCGCTCACCATCTCCGCATTTTCCCCATGAAACCTTGCCACCTCTTCCTGCGTGTTCTTCATTCCCTCCATGGGTTCCCAAGTATTTTCCTCGTTCACACAGCCTTTTCACTTTACAAAATAGCGCAGCTCTGTCATCGGACTATTCCTTCCTCAAGCCTTTCGCGTATATGAAATCATCTCGCTCTTGACGATCCTTTCTACCTCCCACTCTAAATTCCCCGCAATGACTTCGGGATCTCATGGTGGTTATTTGCGAGCTGGTGTGTTCAAGGCTGGGTCGGGTTCCAACAGGGAAACATAAAACACGGGACGAATTTTACACCTTGGCGATATTTCTAGCTTGTATTCCCGGCTTGCTTTTCTTTCTAGGACTTTAAATTGGGCATACAGCTTCGGACTCAACATCTTCGACGGTTGTTTGGTGCCGATGTTTCTCGCATTGAACTTTCCCAAGTCACCGATCTCGATATCCTGTTGGCTCGTTGCCTTGCGGTCATAATATTTCTTCCGCTATTCTTGTTTATTTTCACAGGTTTCTTTCGCTTGTCGATGTATGTCCTGCATCCAGTGAACATACATGGTCTTCCCAGGGTTCTGAGCTTCTCTCTCTTTCCTGTACTCTCTCTGTAAGTGAGAGCCATAATTGGCAAAGAATACGGTCATTTTGTGCACGTTGGTTGCTGAGTGATTATAGGTATGTGCGGCTAACAGCAACAGTTGGTACCACTCATTCTGATCGTAGTTGACCTATGTCCGTAAGTAACCTTCCAGGACTTAGTTGGTTCTTTCCATTTACCCATCAGTCTGAGGGTGGTATGCAGTTGACATGGGTCGTTCAACTCCTACCAAGTTGCACAATGATTGCCAATGTTCGCCGGGAGGTTTCGCGTCCATTTGCGCTATGATTTTGCTTGGTAACCCATGAAGTTTCCACATTCCCCGAAGGAAGGTGTCCGCGACATCTTTTCCACTCGCATTTTCGTGGAGGCCGATGAAGTGGGCGATTTTTGTGAACTTGTCTACTACTACCATTATCTGGGTCTTACCCTGCGATTCTCGTAACTGCGTGATGAAGTCCATTGATATGCCGGTCCAGGCAGCATAGGGTACTTCTAAAGCTTCAAGTAATACATACTTTGCATGCCGCGGGGATTTACTGTGTTGACATTTGTCGCAGGATCGTACATAGTCTCTGATCCAATCTGCCAGTCCTTTCCTGTCGAAATCCCTTGTTACTCTCTCAATCGTTTTTTCTTGTCCCAAGCGCCCCGCTACCAACCAGTCGTGACAGCCTTGGGCTATCTCAGTCTTAAGTGATTTCTCTGCGGGGATGTCCAATCGATCGTTGTAGTATGGTAACCCGTCCTTTTCTATCCATTCGTTCGGCACCTTCTCCCCACTTTCTCTTAACCTGACCAGTTCACAGCCTCCTTCCTGCCACCTCCCATCCTCTTTACTAGCCACTCTAATCTTGTCCAGAAATGCATCATTCATCATTTGCATCAGGGCTGCATTCACGTAAGCGCTTGATAACATTTCTCTTTCTTTCATTAAGCGAGAGTGATAGCCAAGATCAGCAGCGCTAAAGAATTCGTTGTTGCTTGTATCTGCGTGAAGGAAACATATTCTGACTCCCTCTTCTCTGGCCTTGATGGATCGCTTGGACTTGAGATTACTTCACCCGAAACTCATTCTTCCTTGCTCGGTTATCCCTAGATCGTCTGCTTCCATGACATCAGCGTTGGTAATTATCTCTATTATGAGTTGTGCTCTCCGATCCTCTGCTTTAAACAAGCGTCCGCTTCACCATCATTTTGCAGCATGTCCTTGACTTCTCTGGTCTAATCCACATCTATTATGCCACCGCCCACTGCTATTTCCATCTTGCTAGCAATACGACTGCTTGCGGGTAGCCTTTCATAGGTTCCCTCCGGCAATCCCATCGCAATATCCGTCTCCACTATTGTTTGTCCTTTTGCTGGTACAAGTCCATCCATCAGGGCATAGATGTCATAACCGGCTGCGAATCATGATCCTTTTGTTGGAATTATAGCCTTGACCAAATGGTTCATTATCCTCAGGCTTGTGGATTCGTGTTTTTGTGGGATGAGGGCCGTTTCCGTGCTTTGTCTTTGATGAATTATGGACATTTGAAAGTGTTCAGATTTCAAAATTGAGTGTTCACTGTGATGGGGTCCCTCCTCAGAGCGGTACTCCAGCCGTCTACTTAAAGCGTCGGGTTTCCCACCCCTGCTTCCCGGTCGATAGCCTATCTTGAGGTTGTAGTTCGTCCGCTCCTGTGCCCATCGTATTTGCCGCTGGCCCCACACCTTTTTTGTCAAGAAGTACTGTACATTTTAGTGCTCGGTATATACCGTCACGGGTTCTTCTGCACCCCAGAGATATCTTTTCCATTCTTTGAATGCTTTGATTATTGCAAGTAGTTCTTTATCATGTATCTAATAATTTCGTTCCCCGCTAATTGATTTTCAAGAATGGAACGCCACCGCGTGAAGCCGTCTTCCTTGGTACTGGCATAGCAGGCATCCGAGTGTGAATTTGCAAGCGTCTCTCTCCACTACAGTTTTCCTTCCTAGGTACAAAACCGATAAAATCGGTGCTGTCGGAAACCTCTTTTTCAACTTCTCAAATGCCTCCTTCTGCTCTCTTCCCCTGTGACAATCCTTTGGGTGCCCTTTTAACATCTCAGTTATTGGTTTGCAAACTTGCGAGAAATCTTTCATGAATCTTTGATAGAAGTTTGCGAATTCAATGAAGATTTAGACTTCTTTACCCGATCTCGGGTGAGCCCAGTTTTCAATGCTTTTGACTGTGCTATCACTCATGTTCCTCCACTTGTTTTGACAATATATCCCAGCAATTCCACTTCATCCTGCGGGAACACCGACTTGTTCAACAAGACTGCGAGGTCGTGTTGTTCGAGCCGGTCCAGCACCTGTCGAACCAGTTTGACGTGGTCTTCCATATTTTTGGACTATATCAGGATGCCATCTAGGATTCTAGGTAGACTCGTACTCCGTAGTGGAAAGGTTCTCTTCGGATTTTATTCATCATGGTTTGAAAAGTTGCTGGAGCGTTTACCAGTCCAAAAGGCATGACATTGTACTCAGATTGTCCGTATCGGGTCCGAAAGTCTGTTCTATGTCCATCATCTTTCCTCATTCGAGTAAGTGGATCGTCATCTTTGAGGTCGAGCTTAGTAAACACTTTTGCTCCAGGAACACGATCTCGGAGTTCATCCATGAGCGGTAAGGGGTTCTTGTTTAGGATCGTTAATGTATTCAGGTTCCTATAGTCTACCCATAGTCGTAGACATCCATGCTATTTTGGAACAAAAAGGAATAGGGCACTGTAAGGGGATTCACTATCTGGGATTTTGCCCTCTTTAAGGATTTCTTTGAGGAATGTGTCAAGCTCGCTTGGTTGGTGGGCCAACATCGGGTAAATTGGGCCCCAACGGGACTCGGCCCCTTCCCTAAGGTTGATGGCGTGGTCGAAAGTACTTTGAGGTTCCAACATCTTAGCTTTTTCCTCTTCAAAAAGCTCCTTATACTGCCAGTACGGCTTTGGCAGGGTCTCCAGTTTTACTCCCACTTCTTCTTCTCGTTCAATTCTTCCCACATACTGTGCTTCTTCTTTGTAAGTTACAGTTTCATCCCACACAAACAAATCCCCCACTGCTTCATCTTTCATTTGAGCGTGGCACTTCGCTTCTTCAAAGACCTATTTACTTGGGTCTGCGATATTTTTCAAGGGGTGTTCGTGATGCCACCACCCAAACGGGACGATCCAGTCAGATTTTCCTGTGGTTCCAGTTTGACCAGATATGATGCTCAGGTGACCGTTGGCACCGATTTCCGAGAAAATAGGATGTGTATAGAATATTGCTCCGGTAGGCGCGATTTCACAATCAAAGGTCGTGATTTTTAACTGTGAAACCTAGCTTAAGTCGCGATCTCAAGCCGTCATGCGGTATCCTACTTCATGAGAACGATGTTTGAATCAGCATCTCAAAGTACGTTTATCGGGCATTGTCACCCTTTTACTTCAACAAATGCCTTCCTCTCAGGGCAGGCGTAATGCTTAGGTTTTTTAATGGGTCATGACCTTCCGCTCTGGTTTTGATAAAATCTTTTCATCGTGGCGGTTTCATGTAATGTTGGGGTTTGTTACCGCGCCAGCACAGTTTCTGCTCTTAAAGTCTTCTCAGACAAACCTCTACAACAAGTGTCTTATTTTTGAATATCTGGCAACCCACTACTAGCGGTCTTTACCTCCTGCCTAGGAGTTCCCATATTCCAGGAGTGGTGGTTCACTAGAGTACGCCACAAGTTCGCGACTAGGGTGCGCCACCCTTCATTGTCGACTTATCCCTCATGTGAGAGTGTCCCCTGCAAGGAATCCACCGTACCTTCGCCTTCGAGTTGGGCCAACTCCCCCGGAGGGACCCCTTCCAACACCATTCATCATAACATGAACCTTGTGCCATATAGAGGCACCCCTGGCTTGTATTTTCCTGGCTGTTGTACCTGGAGCGAAAGTTTGGTTGCCCTGGATTTCGACCCCTTCGCTTGTCCTGCAACTAAAGCTTTCTTCTGGGTATGGTTGTCTTCTCTCTCTATCTATTCTGGTCGACCGCTTTCTTCACTTGTGACTTCTTAAGGCTCTAGTGGTGAGCACGGACTACCCATTTTTGGTCGTAAAATGACAACCGCTATCCTTTTTTCGTTTTTTAGCCTTCCAGTGGGATGTCATTACCGACTACGCCGCCGGTCTTTCGTTTCGAGGGGGCCACCTCACTACTCAATCACCGTCATTGCTGGTACCAGGATGACCTTTTCACACAATCTCGTCATCCTCAAAGGCCCAAGCTGGGGGCCTTTGAATCGCTCGCTTTGAGCTTTCTCCCTGGCTCTCAACGGCCACAGTGGCTACCTGGGGGCGTCGCTTCTGTGTGACTGAGTACAGTCTTCAGGGCTTTGCTGGCCCTGGATATACAGCCTATACTTGTACCGGCTTCCAACAGTATTTGTCAGCGTGCTTTTTCATTCCGTACCGTGTGCATTCGTTTTCTTTCTTGCCTTTGTCGACAACTTTTTGATTGACCTCCTCATGGGCTTCGGCCTATACCATCTGTTTAACCTCCCCCTGCGGTGCCACTGACTCTTCTGTTCACATTCCGTTATATTTCCTATGTGCATTTCATAACACTACTGTGTATTCTTTTACTTAGGTTGTGTTTCAGCTCCACCTGTACACCGCTTACATTACTACAGCCAAGATAGATATTATCGTGTTTTATTGATTGTTTTGGGATAATATTTGGGGATTTAACATGTGCTTTTCTATCCGGTGTGTGAAGGATTTTATGCATCTCTGTTGCACTCTTATTGGTCATCATATTTCTAATATTCACATCACACCCTCATAGTTTCACGGACATTGTTTAGGATTACTTGGCAGGATCTCAGGGTCAAACATGCACGCACTTATGTTTCTTACATAGTTTTCCCTATATTTCTTTCATACATATGAGCGCAGACTTTTCTATAAATATGCTTGCTACCGCCCACCTGTTTTGCAATAATTAAGAACCAGAACTCCTACCAACTCTATACTCCTTGCTCCTCACTATGCGTCCCTCGCAACCCCCCTCGCACTTGGGCAGTATTTTCCACATAGAATGGATTATGCCCATGGCATTCACATTTTGAACACCTTCCTTTTTTACCCTCCTTTTCCCAGCCTTCCACCCCTTATAGTCCGCCTTTTCTTTAGCTGAGTACTGCATTTTTACTCGCTTTGCCACTATTGGTGGCCTTGAGTCCTCACACCTTCTCTTTTCGCCCCTTGTCCCATGAGAGAGACCGTTACCTCAAAGACCTTTTCGTTCCTGGAAGTGCTCTTCCGCTCTGGTTACGATCCTGACTGCTTCCAACCATTCCGCATCATCAACGTATTCTCTGTGTGAGAGCCGTCGCAACGCATCTTCGGGAATTTCGTCTTCTATCATTGTCCTCTAGGCCATCCTGGTGACTCTTGGATGGACATTAAGATTTTCCATTTCCATCAAGATCTGAGCGATATCACCGCGATATTTGACCAATCCTCTGTCTCTTCGGGATTTTTCCGCTTCATGGGTGGGACAGTAGCGTTGCCGAGCTTGTTCTGCAAAAACGTGCCAGAACTCGTATACTTCTTGTCTCGTATAACCTATGTTAGGTGGTAGCTTCGGCGTGAGGTATTCCGACAGCTAGGACCTTGATCGTAATTATATCGGAGAACTCGTTAAGAAGACACGAGTAATGTAGGCTAGATATAATGGTTCACTTCGGAATAGATAGCCGAAGTGTTGGTAACGATATAAAAGTGTAGAATAACTTATTATATTGATAAGATCTCTTCTCCGTGCTTGTTGTCTGTTAATAGCAGCGAAGATGCTTCAATATTGATATTCCCCGTCTGAGCAATCGCGGTATACATGCTAACTCTATACTAACTAAGGACCTTGCCCACAACTCTGCGAATTTCACCTGAGTGCGAACACTCGTAGACCCTGAAAACTCCCTGCCACACCTTTTGCTCCCATGGCCAACTTATCGGTCTGCGCTTTCATTATTCCTGATGGTGTGGAAACTACGTCAGGTGTCAGCTCATCCGTTTATCCGTTGACAACAATGGTTACGAATTATCTTGCCCTCGTGCTCGCCGAAGGTAGTCTAACTCGCTGGACAGAAGATGGCCAATCTTCTGTGGTTGGTTCCGTAGAGAATTCAACCTGCAACTGCATGTTGTATTCTGGTCTTCCGGCATTACACGACTTGTCCTCGGGATCGTACCAATAGGTTGTTTCCCTCGGACTCCATCTTTTTACCAACTTGTCCTCTGTGGATTCACCCGATCCACTTACTGGGCATAGTTACCGCCTTCATACTCTACACGACTTTGTAGGTACGAGTGGACTAACTTTCGTGCAAAACGTCCCGTTACTTTCGACCCACCCTTCCGACTACCAGTCTTCAAGTGTCTGTAACTTTATGCGCCGTCGTCCGATTCACCTGCTTCCACTTGCATAAGGTGCCCGCAGGTCTCCCCTCATATACCCTGCGAACAGGATCCGGTCGGACGGACGGCCGCCACGCATACGGTGTTATAAGATGTGTTCTATTGATAGTGGTCTTTGGTGTTGGGACGCAACTACCCCGGCGGCCAGTGATGACGCGCCGTCCCAACGCCGGGGCTGGAGGGGGGTGTTATCTTTCTCCTTCGAAGTTGGTATGCGCCAAGGTAGGGTAACTTTGCCCTGTAAATCCTTACAGGGAGTCCGTGCGCCTTACACGAGCTCCCCTCTTCGAAGTGTTCGTCCCGAATACTCTATGTCTATTTATACAACCTATCTCTCCATTTCGAGCTCCACATCGTAGGGGTAAAAACCACCAGCGTTTACTTGTCCACTGATGGAAAACCTTTCTTATGTTACTCGACCTCTTTCTTTTCCGGCATCTCCGGGTTTTCCCTCTGAAACCTTTCCACCTCTTTCTGCGCGTTCTTCATACCTTCGGGTGGCTCCCAAGTATTTTCATCCTCTGCGCAGCCTTTCCATTTCACAAAATACCGAAGCTCTTTCCTCTCTTTATTCCTTCCTCGAACCTTTCGCGTGTACGAAATGATCTCACTCTTGATGATCCTTTCCACCTCCCATTCTAAATCTCCCTCGATGTCTTCGGGATCCCGTGGGGGTTGTTCGCTATTCGGTCGGTTCGTGGCTCGGTAGGGTTCTAACAGCGAAACGTGAAACACAGGATGAATTTTCCACCGCGGCGATATTTCTAACTTGTATGCCCTGCTTCCCTTCTTTTCTAACACTTTGAAAGGGCCATACTGTTTCGGACTCAGCTTCTTTGATGGTCGTTTGGTACGTATATTTTTAGCATTCAACATTACCAAGTCGCCAACTTCGATGCTGGGTTGTTCGGTCGCTTTGCGGTCGTAATATTTCTTCATCGATTCCCGTGTATTTTCTAAGGTTTGTTTCGCTTGCTGATGTATGTCCTGCATCCAGTGAGCATACATTGTCGCCCCAGGGTTGTGAGCATCTCTCTCCTTCATCCACTCCGTCTGTGGGTGAAAACCGTAGTTGCCGAAGAATGGGGTCATTTTATGTGCGTTGGTTGCTGAATTATTGTAGGCGTGTTCGGCTAGCGGCAACAGTTGGTACCAATCGTCTTGATCGTAATTGACAAACGTTCCTAAGTAACCTTCCAGCACTTGGTTGGTTCTTTCGGTTTGTCCGTCGGTCTGAGGGTGGTATGCTGTTGACATGCGCCGTTTAACTCCTAGCATTTTGCACAATGATTCCCAGAATTCGCCAGAAAACTTCGCGTCCATGTCCGATATGATCTCGGTTGGCAATCCCTAAAGTTTCCAGACTTCCCGAAAGAAGGTATCCGCAACGTCTTTTGCGGTCGCATTTTCGTTGAGGCCGATGAAGTGGGCCATTTTCGTGAACCGGTCTACTACTACCATGATATGGGTCTTACCCTGCGATTCCGGTAGTTGGGTGATCAAGTCCGTCGATATGGAGGACCAGGCAGTATAAGGTACTTCTAAGGGTTGAAGTAATCCGTACTTGGCATGCCGTGGGGATTTACTGTGTTGACATTCGTCGCAGGATCGTACATAGTCTCTGATCCAGTCTGCGAGCCTTTTCCAGTAGAAATCCCTTGTTACTATCTCAATCGTTTTTTCTTGTCCGAAGTGCCCAGCTACTAACGAGTCGTGACAGCATTGGGCTATCTCAGTCTGAAGCGCTTCGTTTTCTGGAATGTATAACCGATTTTTGTAGTATAGCAACCCGTCCTTTTCTATCCATTCGTCTGGCATTTTTTCCCCACCTTCTCTTAACCTAACCAGTTCACGGCCTCGGTCCTGCCACTTCTCATTCTCTTTCCCAGCCGCTCTAATCTTGTTTAGAAATCAATCATTCATTGTTCGCGTCAGGGCTGCATTGACGTGAGTGCTTGATAACATTTCTCTTTCCTTCATTAACCGAGAGTGATAGTCGATGTCAGCTGCGCTAAAGAATTCGTTTTTGCTTGTGTCCGTGTGGAGGAAACATATTTTGACTTCTTCTGTTTTAGCCGTGATGGAGCGCTTAGGGTTCATGTTACTTGATCCGAAACCCAATTTTCCTCGCTCGGTTATTTCCAAATCGTCTACTTCCATGGCGTCGGCGTTGGCAACCTTCTCAATTATGAGTTGCGCTATTCGATCTCCTGCCTTAAATACGCAGTCCGCTTTGCCATGATTTCGAAGTATGACCTTGACCTCTCCGGTGTAATCTACATCTATTACACCGCCGCCCACTGCTATTCCCATCTTGCTAGCCATACCACTTCTTGCGGCTAGCCTTCCGTAGGTTCCCTCCGGCAATCCAATCGCAATACCTGTCTCTACCATTGTCTGTCCCTTTGCTGGTACCAGGCCGTCTGTCAGGGTGTAGATGTCATGACCAGCCGCAAACCGTGATCCTTTCGTCGGGATTATAGCCTTGTCCGAAAGTTTTATTATCCTGAGGCTTGTAGGTTCGCGTTTTTCTGGAACGAGGGCTGTCTCTGCGTTTCGTTTTTGATGAATTACGGAAATTTCAAAATGTTCCTATTTCAAAATTGATTGTTGACTATGACGAGCTCCCTTCTCAGGACGGTACTCCGGCCGTCTACTTAACGCGTCGGGTTTCCCGCCCCTGCTCCCCGGTCGATAGACTATTTTGAAGTTGTAGTTCGTCAATTCCTGTGCCCATCGAATCTGTCGCTGGTTCCAGACTTTTTTGGTTAAAAAGGACTGTAGGTTTTGCTGGTCCGTGTATACCGTCACGGGTTCTTCTTCCCCCGAGAGGCATCTTTTCCATTCCTTGAACGCTTCCATTATTGCGAGTAATTCCTTGTCATGTATCTCGTAATTTCTCTCCGCGCTGTTCAACTTTCGAGAATGAAAAGCCACTGGGTGAAGCCGTCTTCCTTGGTACTGAGACAATACGCATCCAAGCGCAAAGTCGCTTGCGTCCGTCTCAACCACCGTTTTCCTCCCTGGGTAAAAATGCGATAAAATTTGTGCCGTTGTAAACCTCTTTTTCAACTCCTCAAACGCCTCTTCCTGCTCTCTTCCCCAGTGAAAATCTTTCGGGTTTCCCTTTAATGTCTCGGTTATTGGTTTGCAAACTTTTGAAAAATCTTTGATGAATCGACGATAAAAATTTGCGAATACAATGAAGATCTGAACTTCTTTAACCGACCTTGGGTGCGCCCAATTTTGAACGCTTTTCACTTTTCTATCACTCATGGTGACTCCGCTTGTCTTGACAATGTATCCTAAGAATTCAACTTCCTCTTGGTGGAATACCGACTTTTTCAACGAAACTGCCAAGTCGTGTTGTTCGAGCCGGTCAAGGACTCTTTGGACTAATTTGATATGGTCGTCCATATTCTCAGAGTATATTAGGATGTCGTCTAGGTAAACGACTACTCCGTGGTCCACGAATTCCCTTAGGATTTTGTTCATCATCGTCTGAAAGGTGGCGGGAGCGTTAACGAGCCCGAAAGGCATGACTTTGTATTCGTACTGTCCGTATCGTGTACGAAAAGCAGTCTTGTGTTCATCGCCTTTTCTCATTCGAATAAGATGATATCCATCTTTGAGGTCGAGTTTCGTGAATACCTTTGCTCCCGCAACGCGGTCTCGGAGTTCATCCATCAGTGGTAGGGGATATTTATTCAGGATCGTCAATTTGTTGAGGTTCCTATAATCTACGCATAGTCGTAGACTTCCATCCGGCTTTGGAACGAAGAGGATTGGAGCACCGTAAGGGCATTCGCTCTCAGCAATTTTTCCCTCAGCCATCATTTTCTTAAGTTGTTTATCCAGTTCGTTCAACTGGTGTGCCGACATTGGGTAAATCGGACCCCATGGAGGTTCGGCCCCTTCTTTAAGGTTGATGGCGTGATCGAAAGTTCTTCGAGGCGCCAAGACTTTAGCTTTTTTCTCTTCAAAAAGCTCTTTATACCGCCAATATGGTTTTGGCAGCGTCCCCAACCGTACTCCTTCTTCTTCCTCTTGTCCTATCCGTCCTACATACTGTGCTTCCTCATCGTAAGCTACAGTTTCATCCCATTCAAACATATCCACCACCGCCTCATCTTCTATATGAGCGTGGCACTTTGCTTCCTCAAAGGCCCATTTACGGGGGTCCGTGATATTTTTAAGGGGGTGCTCATCATGCCACCACCCAAAGGGTATGATCAAGTCATATCTTCCTGCGTTCGCAATCTCGCAGGATATCATACTTCGCTGCCCGTTGGCACCGATTTCCAATAGGATAGGATGGGTGTAGAATATTCCTCCGGTTGGCACGGTTTCGCCATCGAAGGTACTGATTTTTAACGGTGAATCCCTAGCTGTGGTCGGGATTTCAAGTCGTCGTGCGGTTTCTTGGTTCATTAGAAAGATGTTTGAACCGGAATCTAAAAGTACGCTTATCGCATGTTTTCGTCCTTTTAATTCAATGAATGCCTTCCCCTCAGGGCAGGCGGAATGCTTGGGTTTTTTAATGGGTCTAGAGCTTTCGCTCGGTTCTTGATGAAATCTCTTCATCGTCGCGGTTACAAGTTATGTGGGGGTTTGTTACCGCGCCTGCGCAGTTTCCGCTCTTAAAGCCTCCTCAGAGAAACTTTTACAATAAGTGTCTAATATTTGGATATCGGGCCGCCCACTACTAGCGGTCTTTACCTCCTGCCGAGGAGTTCCCATATCACAGGAGTGGTGGTTCACTAGAGTACCTCTCGAGTTCGCGACTAGGATGCGCGGTCCTTTATCGTCGATTTAGCCCTCATTTGAGACTGTCCCCTGCGACGAGTCCACCTTACCTCCGCCTTCAAGTTTGGTCTCACTCCCGAGACCCCCTCAGACACCATTCGTCGGGCATGAACCTTGTGCCCAATAGAGGCACCCCCAGCTTCTATTTGCCTGGCTTTTTTACTCGGAGAGAAAGTCAGGTTGCCCTGGATTTCGACCCTCCTCACGCTTGTCGTGCAACTCAAGTTCCGTTCCGGCGAATGGTAATCTTCTTTTTCCCTTTTAGTCTTGTCAACCGCTTTCTTCACTTGTAGTTTTTTATGGCTCCCGTGGTGAGCACGTACTACCCAATTTTGGACGTAAATTGGCAACCGCTATCCTTTGGTCTTTTGCCTTCCGGTGGGATATCGTCACCGACTACGCCGCAGGTCTTTCGATTCGAGGCGGCAACCTCACTACCCGATCACCGTGGTTGTCGGTACCTGGATGACTTTTTATAAAATGTCGTCATCGTCCAAGGCCCAAGCCGGGGGCATTTGTACCGCTCGCTTTGAGCTTTCTCCCTTGCCATCAACCGCAACAGTGGCTACCTGGGGGCGTCGTTTTTGCGCAAATGCGGATGGTCGTTTGGGCTTGGATTGCCCTCGATGCACGGCCGATACTTGTATCGGTGTTCGACAGTGTTTCCAGACGTGGTTTCTCATTCCGCATCGCGTGCATTCGTTGTCAGATTTCCATTTATCGACAACTTTCTGATCGACGCCCTGGTGTGCTTCCGACCACACGGTATGTCTTACCTCCCCTGTCGGTGCCACCGACCCTTCTTTTTTCACCTTTCTCTCTCCACCCTTTTTCGTCTGGTAGGCCGCCTTTTCCGTAGCCGTGTACTGCTTTTTTACACGCTTGGCAGCAACCGTTGGCTTCGAATCCTCAAATTTCCTTTTTTCGCCTCGTGTCGAGCCGGAGGGACCGCCTCCTCGAAGATCTTTTCTTTCTTTGAAATCTTCTTCCGCTCGGGTTACGGTCCTGACTGCTTCTAGCCATTCCCCATCGTCGACATATTCTCTATGCGAGAGTCGTCGCAATGCTTCTATGGGAAGTTCGTCTTCAATCATTTTTCTCCAGGCTATCCCGGTGACTCTTGGAGGGATGTTGAGATTTTCCATCTCCATCAAGAATTTGGCGACATCACCGCGATATTTGACCGATCCCATTTCTCAGAGGGATTTTTCCGCTTCATGGGTGGGTCCGATGCGTCGCAGGACTTGTTCTGCAAAAACGTGCCAGAACTCGTATCCTTCTTGTCTCGTATAACCTGTTTCTCCGGTCATTTGTCGTCGGTAGGTTAACGCAAACGGTGCGACTTCTTTCCCATCCATTCGGCTTATGGCGTATCCGATTCGTTGTGCCTCGTCCTCCCACTGCCAACTGTTTCGTCCAAAGAAATCGGTGCATGTCATTAGCCACATGCGGATATCTTGGTGTTTTTCGTTTCTAAAGATGGCAGGGGGTTCCGCTGGGACTCTTGTCCGTCTTCCCAGGGACTCGGCCATGACCCGTGAGAACAGTTTGAACTGTTCGTCGTTTTCGGCATCATAGTCGTCTTCTTCAGGCTGGGGTGCGGGTCTCTCGTCCCGTCTTCCTTTCCTACCCTCATCTGGCTTCCTACCAGATCCTTCTCCATCATCATCGGCGTCTCCTCCCCCGCCTCCGCCTGGAGCTCCTGCTGCTCCGTGTCGTGGTGGTGGTGGTCTTCCTCCACCCGCCCCTGACGCCTTGGGTGTCGGATCTGACACCTTTCCCTTTCCTTTGACCTGCCCCATCAACTGTTCCACCAGAGCCTTAAGCACCGCGATCTCACTATCTTGGGCTTCTCGACATTCCTGGTGGTGTCGTAGCTCATCTCTCACAAGATTAATACTTATCTCGTGAGCTGCCAGTTCCCGTTTGTGTTGCTCGTTTATTCGAACAATTTCCTGGTCGAGGAGTAGGTCCCGGTGCATGGATTGTTCGCAGGTTCCTTGTACGGCTTCGTGGAGATGAGAGGTGACAGCCTCGTGTCTGGCTTGTCTTTTGTCTGTCTCCCCCAGCCGTTCTGCCACCTGGGTTGCGAAGCTTTCCTGGACTTTTTGAGATTCCAAGTCCAAAAGTCGCACTTGTTCATCTACTCGAGCAAGTTCTCGACCGACTATCTGGACCCGAGATTTCAACTGATTTTTGACTTTTACCAGTTCTTGGTCCATCAATAAGATGTTGGTCGGGAGGGAATTGAACGCAAGATGTTGTCTATCTTGACTGACAGTGAGCTTTGGGTCAAATAGGCCGAGGATTTGTTCCAATCTTTGTATCCGACCGGCCATGAGGGATTCGCCTGGGGGTTCAGGCCTTCGGCGACCTCCTGGGCGTTTTCCTTTGCCGTATTTATCTAGGAAGCCTAAGCCCAGCGGGGATCGGGGTGTTCGATCTGTTGAATGCGATCGAACGAGGTGGGTGACGGTGGTTTCCACGCTTGGAGCTTGAACGGAGGAGAGCTCATCCCCTCCTTCACTTCCTTCTCCCTGTTGCCATTCAATGACTTCAGGCGCTTTGGGGTCAGAAGCCATTTCCTATGGTTTCTATAAGGAAAACCTATCTTTTGTTTCCTCCCCAGACTTTGGGTATTTCAAACTCCGGATTTGAGCGTCTCCCGTTGCTGTGGTACCCGACGTACCAGTCCTGACCAATTTCCTCCTCTCGTTCGTAGTAACGGAACCCTTCGCCTTCCCAATGTTGGTATAAGGCTTCTAGGTCTTGGGTAGTGATGATGTTGTCTGGAGCTGTCCAGAATGCGTAGGTTTCGTAATAGGGTCTTTGTGTTCCTAGTTCCCTTATGAAGCACGGGGAATACACTTCTGCTATTGAGGTCGTCCTCAATGGTCTTGGTTCAAAAAGGATTTCGGGTTTGGGAGCATAAAAGTCTCTGCCAAACATTCGTCTCGGTAACGATCAGAATTATCAATATACTGTTAGGTGATAGCTTCGGCGTGTGGTATTCCGACAACTAGGACCTTGATCTTAATTATATCGGAGAACTCGTTAAGAAGACACGAGTAATGTAGGCTAGATATAATGGTTCACTTCGGAATAGATAGCCGAAGTGTTGGTAACGATATAAAAGTGTAGAATAACTTATTATATTGATAAGATCTCTTCTCCGTGCTTGTTGTCTTTTAATAGCAGCGAAGATGCTTCGATATTTATATTCCGCGTCTGAGCAATCGCGGTATACATGCTAACTCTATACTACCTAAGTACCTTGCCCGCAACTCTGCGAATTTCACCTGAGTGCGAACACTCGTAGACCCTGAAAACTCCCTGCCACACCTTTTGCTCCCATGGCCAACTTATCGGTCTGCGCTTTCATTATTCCTGATGGTGTGGAAACCACGTCAGGTGTCAGCTCATCCGTTTATCCGTTGACAACAATGGTTACGAATTATCTTGCCCTCGTGCTCGCCGAAGGTAGTCTAACTCACTGGACAGAAGATGGCCAATCTTCTTTGGTTGGTTCCGTAGAGAATTCAACCTGCAACTGCATGTTGTATTCTGGTCTTCCGGCATTACACGACTTGTCCTCTGGATCGTACCAATAGGTTTTTTCCCTCGGACTCCATCGTTTTACCAACTTGTCCTCTGTGGATTCACCCGATCCACTTACTGGGCATAGTTACCGCCTTCATACTCTACACGACTTTGAAGGTACGAGTGGACTAACTTTCGTGCAAAACGTCCCGTTACCTTCGACCCACTCTTCCGACTATCAGTCTTCAAGTGTCTGTAACCTTATGCGCCGTCGTCCGATTCACCTGCCTCCACTTGCATAAGGTGCCCGGAGGTCTCCCCTCATATACCCTGCGAACAGGATCCGGTCGGACGGACGGCCGCGACGTATACAGTGTTATAAGATGTGTTCCATTGATAGTGGTCTTTGGTGTTGGGGCGCAACTACCTAGGCGGCCAGTGATGACGCGCCGTCCCAACGCCGGGGCTGGAGGGGGGTGTTATCTTTCTCCTTCGAAGTTGGTATGCGCCAAGGTAGGGTAACTTTGCCCTGTAAATCCTTACCGGGAGTCCGTGCGCCTAACAAAAACTGGGCACACCCGCTATCGGTTAAAGAAGTTCAAATGTTCATTGGATTCGCAAACTTTTATCGACGATTCATCAAAGATTTCTCAAAGGTTTGCAAGCCAATAACCGAAACGTTGAAAGGGAGCCCAAAGGATTTTCACTGGGGAAGAGAACAGGAGGAGGGGTTTGAAGAGTTGAAGAAGAGGTTCACAACGGCACCAATTTTATCGCATTTCTACCCAGGAAGAAAAACAGTGGTCGAGACAGATGCAAGCGACTTTGCGCTGGGATGCGTATTGTCTCAATACTAAGGAAGATGGCTTTACCCAGTTGCTTTATATTCTCGCAAACAGTATAGCGTGGAAAGAAATTACGAGATACATGACACGGAATTACTCGCAATAATGGAAGCATTTAAGGAATGGAAAAGATATCTCTGGGGAGAAGAAGAACCTGTGACGGTATACAGCAACCACCATAACCTACAGTCCATTTTGACCAAAAAGGTCTGGAACCAACGGCAAATCCGATGACCACAGGAGTTAACAAATTACAACTTCAAAATAGTCGATCGACCAGGAAGCAGGGGCGGGAAACCCGACCTGTTAAGTAGCCGGCCGGAGTACCGTCCTGAGGAGGGAGCTCGTTACACTGAACAGTCAATTTTGAAAACAGAACACTTTCAAATTTCTGTAATTCAGCAAAAACAAAGTGCGGAGACGGCCCTTAACGTAATTTACGGGGATGTGGCTCACCAGAGGGATCCGGCTCACCCATAGCAACCATTGGAAAATCAAATCTACATTTGATTATCACAACAAATCAATGAGATACCACCCTGAGAATCAAGCCCCAGGTACTTTGAAATATAGAGAATCTGAAAATCTAGTTTTTATTTTCTGGTGATAAATTGTTATTCTCATATAGTGGTTTAAAGATTGCCTATTGTAAATATAAAGTGTGGTTTTTCATAAGCATAAAAAAATTGAAAATCTTGGAAGAATTACACAATAGAATAGATAGAAGGATAGTATAAGTCTTAGATATTCAGAATAACCAGCTTTTAATTTTCTTGATAATCATTTTTGAAAGCCAAAGTGATTAAAAAAGAGGTAGAAAATACGTGCAAATTACATACAAATTGGATCAATTGTACCATGTAATATCTACATACGTAGTTGGTCTATGAACTCAATATCTTGGAATCCCTTTGACTATCATATCCTAAGATGGTTTATAAATTTTCAAGGTAAATAAAAAAGTTTTACATACTTTCTGCATTGATCATTATCAAACTATCAAATAGTTAGAATAAATTCTTATCATATATTTATTTTGCTATAATAACTTATTTAAACGAACACTGAGTTATTAGATTAAGTTATAGGTTCTAGGAAGTCTAGCTGCAGTGTTTAGAGCTAGATTCAATAATAGTTGTTGATTAGATTCTCTATTAATGGCTTTTAGTTACAATCAATAATTCTCTTTCTACTACTTATTATAATTAATATACACTCCAAACTATGCCCCATACTGTCTACTCTAGTCTACTAAACCTGATCTTATTGGTAATTGACTTGTAGTTAGCCCAACGATTTGATTTCACCTAGTTCATGATTAACAAACAGTTTTTGGGTTAAATAGCAATCATCTTTAAGAACCTGTATAAAATATAGAAGGCGATATTTATCTGACTTCAAACTTCATATACTAACTTCAGATATCATCATAAAGGTTATTTCAAGATATTGAGTTCATAGGCCAACTACGTATGTAGATATTACATGGTAAAATTGATCTAATTTGTATGTAATTTGCACGTATTTTCTACCTCTTTTTTAATCACTGTGGCTTTCAAAAATGATTATCAAGAAAATTAAAAGCTGGTTATTCTAAATATCTAAGACTTATACTATCCTTCTATCTATTTTATTATGTAATTCTTCCAGGGTTTTCAATTTTTTTATGCTTATGAAAAACCACACTTTATATTTAAAATAGGCAATCTTTAAACCACTATATCAGAATAACAATTTATCACCAGAAAATAAAAACTAGATTTTCAGATTCTCTATATTTCAAGGTACCTGTAGCTTGATTCTCAGGGTGGTATCTCATTTATTTGTTGTGATAATCAAATGTAGATTTGATTTTCTAATGGTTGCTATGGGTGAGCCGGATCCCTGTGGTGAGCCACATCCCCGTAAATTACGTTACCCTAGAGAAACGTAAACCCAGAAGCCTCAGAATAATGAAGCTTTCAGACAAGGCTATTGTTCTGACAAAAGGATCACGGTTTGCGGCCGGTCATGACATCTATGCCGTAACGAACGGTCTGATACCAGCAAAAGGACAAACACTGGTGGAGACCGGTTTTGCGATAGGACTGCCGGAAGGAACCTATGCAAGGCTAGCCGCAAGAAGTGCTATGGCTAGCAAGATGGGAATAGAAGTGGACGGTGGTGTAATGGATGCGGATTACACCGGAGAGGTCAAGGTCATACTTCGAAATCATGGCGAAGCAGACTGCTTGTTTAAGGCAGGGGATCGGATAGCTCAACTCATAATAGGGAAAATTGCCGATGCCGACACCATGGATGTAGAAGATCTGGAGACAACCAGGCGAGGAAAATTGGGTTTCAGGTCAAGCGATCTAAACCCTAAGCGATCCATCATGGCTAAAGAAGAGAAAGTCAAAATATGTTTCCTTCACGAAGACACGGGCAACAATGAATTCTTTAGCGCCGCTGACATCGGCTATCACCCTCGGTTAATGAAAGAAAAAGCAATTTTATCAAGCGCTCACGTCAATGTAGCCCTGACGCGAACAATGAATGATTCATTTCAGACAAGATTAGAGTGGCTGGCAGGGAGGATGAGAGCTGGCAGGACCGAGGCCGTGAATATGTTAGGTTACGAGAAGGCGGCAAAAGGATGCCGGATGCATGGATAGAGAAGGCCGGGTTACTATACTACAAAAATTGATTGTACATCCCTGAAGATGAATCCCTTCAGACCGAGATAGCCCAAGGCTGTCACGACGCGATAGTAGCGGGGCACTTCGGACAGGAAAAAACGATTGAGATCGTAACAAGGGATTTCTACTGGAAAGGACTGGCAGAGTAGATCAGAGACTATGTACGATCCTGCGACGAAGGTCAACACAGTAAATCCCCATGGCATGCTAAGTATGGATTACTTCAACCTTTAGAAGTACCCTATGCCACGTGGTCCTACATATCGACGTACTTCATCACACAGTTACCAGAATCTCTGGGTAAGACCCAGATAATGGTAGTAGTAGACAAGTTCACAAAAATCGCCCACTTCATCGGCCTCAACGAAAATGCGACCGCAAAAGAAGTTGCGGATACCTTCCTTCGGGAAGTCTGGAAACTTCACGGATTGCTGACAGAAATCATATCGGACAGGGACGCGAAGTTTTCGGGCCAATTTTGGGCATCGTTGTGCAAAATGCTAGGAGTTAAATGACGCATGTCAACGGCCTACCAGCCTAAAAACGGACAGACAAACGAAAGAACCAACCAAGTGCTGGAAGGTTACTTACAGACATTTGTCAACTACGATCAGAACGACTGGTACCAACTGTTGCCGTTAGTAGAACATGCCTATAATAACTCAGCAACATACATGCATAAAATGAACCCTTTCTTCGCCACCTACGGTTTTCACCCACAGATGGAGTGGTTGAAAGAAAGAGAAGCTCATAACCCCGGGGCGACAATGTATGCTCACTGGATGCAGGACATACATCAATAGGCGAAACAAACTCTAGAGAATACACAGGAATCGAGGAGGAAGTATTGCGAGCGAAAAGCGACAGAACAACCAAACATGGAGGTCGGACACTTGGTAATGTTGAATGCAAAGAATATACGTATCAAACAACTGTCGAAGAAGCTCAGTCCCAAACTGAATGGCCTGTTCAAAGTCTTAGAGAAGAAAGGAAGCCGGGAATACAAGTTGGAAATATTGCCACGGTGGAAAATTCATCCTGTGTTTCATGTTTCTCTGTTGGAACCCTGCCGAGCCTCGAACCGACCAAATCGCGAACAACCCCCACGAGATCCTGAAGCCATCGAGGGAGATTTAGAGTGGGAGGTAGAAAGGATCGTCAAGAGTGAGATAATTTCTTACACGCGAAAGGTTCGAAGAAGGCATAAGCCGATGAAAGAGCTTAGGTATTTGGTGAAATGGAGAGGCTGCGCGGAGGAGGCGAATACTTGGCCACTCCCCAAGGTATGAAGAACGCGTAGGAAGAGGTGGAACGGTTTCATAGAGAAAATCCAGCGATGCCGGGCCCGAGAGAGATCGAGTAACATAAGAAAGGTTTTCCATCGGTGGACAAGTAAACGCTGCTAGTTTTTACACCTACTATGTGGAGCTTGAAAAGGAATATAGATTGTATAAAAGACATAGAGTATTCAGAACGAACACTTTGAAGAGGAGAGCTCGTGTTAGGCGCACGGACTCCCCATAAGAATTTAGAGGGCTAAGTTACCCTACCCTAACATGCACGAACTTCGAAGGAAAAAGATAACACCCCCCTCCAGCCCCAGCGGTGGGACGGCGCGTCATCACTGGCCGCCTGGGTAGTTGCGTCCCAACACCAATGACCACTATCAATGGAACACATCTTATAACACAGTATGCATCGCAGCTGTCCCTCCGACCGGATCTTGTGCACAGAATATATGAGGGGAGACCTTCGGGCCCCTTATGCACGTGGAGGCAGGTGAATCTAAAGATGGCGCACAAGGTTACAAACACTCGAAGACAGACCGTCGGAAGAGTCGGTCGAAGGTAACGGGACATTTTGCATGAAAGTTCGTCCCATCATACCTACGAAGAGGTGTTGAGTATGCAGGTGGTAACTATGCCCAGTAAGTGGATCGGGTGCATCCACAAAGGACAGCCTGGTGAAAGATGGAGTCCGAGGGAAAAAACCCATAGGTACGATCCTGAGGAAAATTCGTGTAATGCCAGAAGACTAGAATATGACATGCGGTTGCATGACGAATTCTCGACGGAACCAACCAAAGATGATTGGCCATCTTCTGTCCAGCGAGTTAGACTACCCTTGGTCAGCACAAGGGCAAGATAATTCGTAACCATTGTTGTCAACGGATAAACGGATAAGCTGACACCTGACGTTGTCTCCACACCCTCAGGAATAACAGTATCGCAGACCGATAAGTTCACTATGGGAGCAAAAGGTGTGGTAGAGAGTTTTCAGGGTCTACGAGTGTTCGCACTAAGGTGAAGTTCGCAGAATTGTGAGCAAGATATCTAGTTAGTATAGAGTTAACATGTATACCGCGATTGCTCAGACGCGGAATATAAATATCGAAGCATCTTCGCTGTTATTAAACAACAAGCATGGAGAAGCGATCTTATCAATATAATAAGTTTTTATCTTATCGTTGTCAATACTTCGACTATCTCCCCCGTAGAATATTATTATATCTAGCCTACATTACTCCCATCTTCTTAGCGAGTTCTCCAATATAAAGCGATTCAGGTCCTGGCTGTTGGAATACCTCACGCCGAAGCTACCACCTAACAGTCTCCTCCTGTTATATCTGCCCCTATTTCCTATTAATCAGATGCCTCCTCCCGATTTCCATCAGATGCAGATCATATTCATCACATAACTCTACACTAAGACATATCTGCTTTAGAGCTCGACTCTCCAATCATCCTCTCTCTCATATACCTCAACCAACCCACCCTGATTGATCAACTTTATACCAGCTTCGATCAGTTTATAGCAGAAAGAATCTATCATGTGCCTGTAGGGATATCATATCTGGCTATCAATCTAAACTGAGAGAATCTAAATCCCAACAAAACTGGGCCGTCATGTAAAAACCATGAGGGATTCCTTGAATAAGCAAACCTTAACTGCTGAGCCTAGGCTGAGCACAGAGTCTATCATGTTCAACATACATAATTAGTTAGTCTTGAATCCCACCGGTCGTCAAGTAAGGCCTTACTTATTGCCCTTGCTAGCCACATTCACACTACATGAACTAGTTTGCCTTCCTTCATACCTCCTAGTGAGAGTTGCTCTACCCCTCCTTCTCAAGTTTCACTATCCTTTTCAGATTGATTTTTCTTATATTCATTACACTAAGCTTTCACCCCGGTTGCTTTAGGTTTTTTCTTTTAATTAGCTTGTATTTCTTGATTTTGTTAATAAGTTACTATTTGTTCTGAATTGGTGAAAAGTTTATACTTGAAAGATGTTTCTATAAGTATTTCTTTCGCACTTTTGTAAATAGTATTTGATTTATGCCATAGCTAGCACTGCCACTAGAACCTAGTTCCTGTACTTTAATGAAAAATTGATGACTTAAACAGAAAACTAACAAAACAAACCCGACCTTTACTCAAATGAACAATACGATAGACAGCATATCTTATTCATATAATAAGTTCTTATTTGAAACCTTTTTATCACTATTTTACTGATTTTGATATTGAGCTTTTCTATAAACATCTCTGCCCATAATAAACACCCTAGGCCCTACCTATCTCACTTCGTACAGATTTGGTACTGCTTAAGATAGACGTCTACATAGATACTCTATATCTCTAGCTCTGTAAATAAGACAATACAAAGATCTCATAGTTGAGATTTGATAATTATGTTTTAATCTAGCTAGGCTCAATTTCATATAAACCCTATAATTTGTTTCACAATCAATTAAACAAATCATAAAAATGAACTTTCAAGCTTCAATTTCATCAAATCATATTATATTATTATTAATGCCTCATAATTATTATTATATGATATCCAACCTCTCTCAGTAACAATTTGTAATACTGGCTTCAGAATTATTATTTTTTAACCATCTTTCTGGAACTTTTCCTTGATTTATTATGTTTACAGCTTATCATCAACCCCTCCCTTATCTTTCTATAAAAGGCCTCCCATTTTGTGAATACAATTGCCTTCTCCCCATTCAAATTTGATTGTTCTCACCTTACCTACATTTTTCTATATCCCTGTTGCCAGGCAAACTCAACCAGGTAATATTCGAATCTGCAATTTAGTAAAGGTATCCGCCTTTGCCCCGAAAACACTTTTGCTGCCGCTCTGCCCGCTACCTCGCATTGCAGGATTGACCGCGCACCCGCTCCTTGGCCACCTCTCGACCATTTTTATGCTGGAAAGAAATGAAAAAAAGAAAGGTGACACAAGACAGTAGGAGAGCAATTAAAACCGGAACTATTTAAACCCTGGGAAACAGAAATTTGTAGCAATAAAAAACTATTAAATGGAAAGGGCAATGTGAAGGAAGGAATACTGAGGTAAAGGGAGCCCACTATTAGTCGGAATCAACTTCCTGAATTTCCACCTCATCCTCGTCACCGTCGTCTTCCTCATCGGCAGACGGTTCAACTGGCGTTGGTTCATGTTTCTTGCGATTTTCAACCCTCCATTGATTACTGCTAGAAGGAGTGGACTCGTGCTCACCGGCCTTGCTCAAATGAAGAATAGAGTATTGTGCCCCCTGAGTAGCTCTACGAGCTCTCTCGGGGAAGCGGCGCTCTCTATCTGGCGCCGTGACCTGGACCGGAGATTCGGTACCAACCTTTCGGCGTTTTCTTGCCGTGATGGGAGGGGAGTCATCGTTGTCCTCGACATCAACAGCGCTGACGATAGTGGATTGTTTAGGTACCCTAGTTGTCAGAGAACTAAATGTGGCGTTCGGTGCGGGCATTCCGCCGTTCGAGAGGCTTTCCGCAACTACTACCATCTTATCGTAAAGCTTGCGGTCAAAGTCGACAAATTCGAAGGAGGTTGCGGAAAGTCTGAGAGCTCTAGATTCTTCCTCGCGATTGAAGAATTCCATGATATCCTTGAGGGTGAAGTTGCGGATCTCGTTGTGCGTCCGAAGCCCTTTGTCAAGGAGCATTTTCGAGCCCCAGCCAGTGTTTATGAACCTCTCGGCCCATTTCTTTTTCACGATTGGATCGGAACTTTGCCAGGCCGATAGAGGAACTACTCTACGGCCACCGACCTTGTACTCTCCGTAGAAGGCAAAATGCGCCTTGTCCATCTTTTTAAAGATTGGATAGCGCGACGCCAAAAGCTCGCCCTCTGCGTTGTGGAGGTCGATGAGCTCACAAGTGTCACCAATGGCCTTGGGTGGGTTAAAATGGAGGTCGGGTGTGAATACGATGTAATATTCGTAGTGGAGTACGTTCTCCTTAGTAACCTGAGCTACCGTTTTCCCCGGACGTGTGCCAGTAATCGCTTTAATGGCATCTGCCGTGAACCAAAATGGTTTGTCGGGGAGGTTTTCCGGCAATTTGCGGTCGCGAGCGATTGCCTTGGCGGAGGGTGGTGGAACCTTCTTGCCCGAAGTTGACGACGGGATACTTGGCATTCCTGGTCCGATTGAGGCCAACAACGGCGCCGCTTTCTTCGCGGGAGTTCTAGCGGTCTTTTGGTTGACCGCGACGAACCCGCTAGAGGGTACCTGATCCTCAGCTTCTGATTCCGATCCTGATTCTTCTTCAATCGCATCTACTGCGGGCGGCGACTTAACTTGAGGTTGAACCCTACCGCCCATCAATGGGCCCGCTCTTCTAGCTTTGCCAAACCCTCCTCTGGTTGGAACCATCTTTGGAGCTTCCGCGGCCTTCTCGGAAGATGATCCATCTGAATTCGGGCTCGAATCCCCACCCTCTCGGACACGTGCCCTGCTGCCCCCCCTTCCTCTACCAAGTTTGCCTCTCGTTGGACGCATCTTTTGAACAGGGCGCTCCTTAGACTTGTTCGACTCGGTGGCTGACAGAAACACCGGTGCTTCGAGGACTGGCGATTCGGTGCGGGGAAGCGGTGCTGGCGGAGCCGGGGCAATGTTCTCGAGATCACTGTCGGTCGCGTCCGGCATCCTCATTTCAACGTCTTGGTCGGCAGCCGGCTGTGGTATATCACAATCTTGACATTCGGGGTTAGCTGCTTCGAAAGTTAAGAGCAATGTAATCTCGAACAAAGAAATAATCTTACCGGGGGACATCGGCCTCTCAAAACTGTCGGCAATGGTACCATTGCGCTTTGGCTTCTCTGCGGGCTGGATTGAACTGGTATTATCACAAGGGGCACTCGTCGGGGCCTCAATGGCTTCGGAGCTAAATCGCCCCCCCGCGGATGGGGTCACCTCTGTGTGTGCCAGCGCTTTTCGGAGCTCACTTAATTCCTGGGCCTTAAGTTGGTCTTCAGTGTCACGCATTAAACGTCTGAGTTCTTCGATCTCCCGATTCTGGGCTAAGCTCTGCTCTGTAAAACTGGTTAGGATCGAGTGTTGAGTCCCTTGTATATGGTCTAGCTTCTCCGAAATCAGCTTAAACATTTCGCGCATGTCAAGCTTAGATCCTATAGTTCCGCTGTTAAAAATTATGACCACGGATTGCGCGGATGAACCTACCCCCAGCGGCATTCGCGCCGCTTGCGGTTCTGCTGAAAACCATATCTGAGATTGAGTCTTCCTGTTATACCGAATTCGAGATTTAGTATAACAAGAGGGCAGAAAGCCGGAAGTAGTTTTCGGGGGGGTTACAGCAGTGGCAAAAAAAAAAGGGAGGGAAAGACCTGAAGAGAGGACGTGGTGAGGAGAGTGTAGGAGCAAAATACGCAATCAAAACAATCAAACCAAGTTTGAAAAAATTATTCGTCGATGAGCAGGGAAGAAGAAAAACCAACCGAGTTGAGAGGCTCTGATACCAACTGGAAGGGTTGATCTACAGAAGTGGGATAAGGGGTGACTGAATGCAAGTAAGATGTTGAGAGGTGTTTGTAGTAGAGATTAGAGAATAGGTATGGGGATGAAGGAAAGGAGCCAAGCATACTGGAGGTGACTCATATGGCTTGGCATTCACACCAGACATGTCTTGGAATTTCAGGATTTATTGAAAAATATTCAGAGAAGACCTATGAAATCAGATATGTAAACTGTTAAATGTAAAAAAAAGATAGGATTAAATATGTAAAATGAGACAATTCAGAATATCCAAACACGATTTTCTTTAGTTGTTATTCCCTTAATAGATAGATATATTCTGTGATCTTTTATTAATTTATTATGCTGACACATTATAGTATACTTGGTTAAAATACTTCTGGTACATATAATTATACTAGACTAAGGTAAATATGAAAACTATTTATCTGCTCAACTGAACCTCATTGTTGTTTGTCTACTTTTAAAGGTTAAAATTTAATAAAGTATTTCATTTCAGCTTTCTTCTCTTAATTCTTACTTTCAATCTCAATTTTTTCAACAAATTATTTAATTTATCAGCTGTATTTTTTACTTCTTACTTTCTGTCTCTCTTTTTCTACAATTTTCATATCAGATTCAAATAGTTCCAACAATTGTTGTATATTTAGCTTATATTCTAACCTGATTTTCTTTTTATACTTATATTATTCTCATTTTTCTCAATTCTTGTTTTCATATCATTATACTTTTATTTTTTATATAATAATTAACATAAATTATTTTCTTAATATAGTAGAATTTGAAGTTCTTCAAGTGTATTAAATAACTTTAATCACTTATCTTTATTTGAAATAAATTTACTACAATATATAGCTAGCATCTGGTGGTATTTTTTGTGCATTATTTCAAATAAGGTTTAACATAAATCTTGTAAAAGTCGGCTTTTAAAATTAGATCAGTTACAATATCTTCAACCTCTCTCCTCCGTTACTATTATGTTAGTAATATTCAGCTATTTGAAACTCTCAGAATTATCAAATATTGACAGAGAGGTATCCTATAACTTGTAAGAAACTTCCTCTGAAGAAACCTTTGTTATCCTGTTTTGAGGTTATACCCCCTAAGCCTCTCCCCCAGTACTATGTATTTGACAAAACAGCTAGTGAGAGCACATTTGTAGACTTAATTGACATGAATTCGACAGTTTTCTAGTATATACAAGTGCCCCCTAGAGGTATTCATTGTTTATCTCAATTTCCAAGTTCTGACTAAGCACCATGTCCATATTGGAAATAGAGAAGGATTGTTTGGATTACCTTAAAAACTTGTCAAATGTATTATGTAGTTGTGGTAGAGAAATTGCTATACAGATACACAATTACTCTTTCAGAGTAGGGCAATCGATTACCATCACCCGTCAACGAAACGCAAACGGTCCAACTTCTAGTATATCCAGTATAGTAAAGGCTATTTCCTCACTTGGCCTTTGTTTCAGATTGGGAAGGCTGACAGCCTTACTGTCCGAATCAAATTTGATCAGCTTTAAAGGAAATGGAATTGCTCACACTTTCCAAAGCCCTGCAGAGTTGACATTACATCTCACGCTTGTGGTCCTATAACAGTCCCTGTAAAATAGTGATACTTTGTCATCGGAGGTCATTCAAGATCTGCAAGACGTTAGGTTAGACCTCCACCAATTTTTCACACTAATCTTGGTAAAGTGGCTAACAGATCCACATTAGTAAGTTTGTACAAGGAAACATAGGTGGTAGAAGCACACATTATTTTCTGTTAAGCTAAAAGTCTTGGACATCCAAGTGGGTAGCGATACCTGCAAAAGGTGTAAAACAGGATATAAAATAGGATGTAAAATAGGGCTTTTCAGACCTGAAGAGATCCAATCACTGCAGAACAATAAATCAGGAACAACTTAGAGCTCTTTTTGTATTTTATTAAATGATTTTACTGATAATAATATTGGGCGTTCACTATCGTACCAGATTATCACCTGTTCTATGGCTGTCAGTATGGTTAGTACCCAACCTGTGTGAATGGGAATCCTAATTTGAGCAGGGAACAAATTTGAGGGCAATCCGATATTACCCTACTCAATTCCCATATTCTAGCTACCAAGCCACCTAGACCTGGGTCTCTTTTCCGTTAACTGCCACCTAGGTCCTCTTGCGCAAACTCTCTATTCACCCCACCCCACACTACTTTTCATGTTGCCCCTTCTAACAAACTTTATAATGGCAACCACCGTCGTCACCCCCCCAAAAAAAACCCCCCCCAATCAACCCCGCCTAACCAGACAACAAACCGCTATCATGCCACCTCCAACTCCGCTGTCCATCAAGACCTCCTCTGTCCTCCGTCTGATCAAGGAAGAAGCTTCCTACCATGAAGAAACCATACAGCAGAAGGCGGCCGTAGAAAAATTAGAGCTGGAAGGTGCTGATGAGTACGATCTTCGCCAACCGGTTCGGCATTTCCCAATCTTTGTCTCGATTCACATTAGAGATCGGATATGTGCTAATGATTACCTATGTTCGCGTTATTACGATAGAGGCAAGTCCTTGAACAGACTATTGTGATGGCACCGGCGGTCCGTAAGCAATTACGCACTGCGCTGGGTGCATTGACTGAAGCAATGGTCTATTCCTTCTTGTCTGGGGGCCGTAAATTGAAGACGGTACTAACAAAACTTAGGAGGCAGCACCGGAGTCCGAGTGTGAGGAGAACAAGGAGAAGGCGAGGAGGGCCCTTGATGATGGGAGGAAGGTGCTTGAGGAGCATGGGGTGCCGGAATAATTGCCGAGCAATGAGTTACGGGTTTGGGTGATACCAGTTTTCTTCAACTGCCGCGGCGTTTTCGAGTTTCATCCCTTACTCAAAGATTACCGTATGATTTTTTTTTGTTAAATTCGCGGTTTGTGCGTAGCTAGCAACAGGAAAATCCATGGCATGCAACCGAAGTTATGGCCTAAAAACCCAAATAACAAAAGAAACTTCACCCCCCTTCCCAAAGAACAAACAAACGGTAAATAGCACATCCAATCCCGTCATAATTGAGAGCAATTTGTATTTCATGAAACCAAACCAAGTTGGCATTGCCTGTCATTTAGGAAATCCCCTATCAGCACAGGATGTATTTTGTATTTAAAATCCTGTGAGTTTATTTCGTATTTAACTACAGGAAAACTCCGGCATGCACCCTAAGGTATGGCCTAGAAAAACCATTAATATAACAAAAGAAACTCCATCACCGTCTTCTTTAACAAATAACAATGTAGAACCAAAGTCTACGCAATAACCATAACAAAAATCATAGTCATCAAGTGGTTATTTCCTCCTCTTCTCCTTCTGGGTTCTTATCATAAGCAACCTTGGGGTGGGAGGGGCATTGTGCTGTGTGGGCGTCGTGCGGACCTTCGCAGTTCACACACCTAAGCACGGTATGGCTGCAGGGTTGGCCACATATACGAGAAGTAGCAGTGGGACAGGTGTGATTTACTGTGGGATGTGGGGAGGCACACCACGGGCATGAAACTGGGTTGGTGCAACGGTTGCTGTGGTGTCCATAGCCCTGGCATTTGGAACACTGGGTGTGGGAGTTGAAACGCAGGCGGCGCTCGGTTCTATAGGTCGATGAGAAAGCGGCAAGGCGTTTTCCAACGTAGTCAGATGCCCTGGGGCCCATTATGCTGATAACGACTGTAGAGGCGGTTTTACCAGCCCTAGAGTCGTCGGTGGTGAGCTATCTGGGTTGGTTCGTAAGGGACAATCCAGTATTGAAAGTGATAAGCTCATTGGCTATCTCAGCGAGAGATTTCGAGGTTGGAATTCCGTGTACCAAAACGTGTGATACGGGGGTGTCCAGGTGAACGCTAACCGTTCCTGGTATTAGGTGTAGGAATATTCCCACCTTGCTGTTAAGCGAGGTGGCCTTGATCGATTCCATGGTGGTAAGGGTGACAGTATGCCCCCAGAGGGGGACAGTCTGTACGTAGGTCGCAGCTAGTGCCAAGTCGATATTATTTCTTAGGTCTAGGGCGGTTGTAGGGAGTGGCCCGCCATTGCGTTTAACGCTAGGGCGGCGTTCTCTGGCAGTGAGACCCTTCTTCAATAGGGGCCTATTGTTGGTAGTTGATTTTGCAGCGGCATTAACAGCCCTAGCGGCCATGGTAGTCTTTTCCTTTCTGCCCATCCAGGCCACAGTGGCCCACGTTTTGTGCGGCGCAGCTGTGGGGAGAGCTATTGGTCGGGAGTCGGGGCAGCAGTCCGTTCAGGGGCTGTGACCGGGAGTGGGAATGGTATCGGGGTGGGAGTGTCAGGCCGGGGAGTAGTGTTCTTCAGAGTGCTAACTTCCTCGCAAAGGGCTTCGACCCTTTCGCCGTGCGCATCGATGGCCGTCCTGTAGTCCTTGTGAATCAGATAGATTATCTCGATCATGGCCACGTTCTCTTTGCTGGCGGTGGTAGCCCCAACCTCCTGGTCCTGGTTTATCTTGTGGAAAAGGTTCAGGAAGTAGGCGCTTGGAAGGGCGTTTCTCAAGTATCTCTCATGAATATGTAGGAGCTCAGGCTCATTATCGTGTTGCTTCTGGGTCGCTTAAACAAGGGGGGGCCTTGCGGCATGAAAATTGGTGACAGGGTGGGGGCGCGGTCCTGAGTGGAGGAGCTCCTAGCACCCGTGGGTGGTGAGGGTTGGTCGGCCGCTTTGCCTTTTCCTTTGCCACGATGACGTGAGCCAGAGGGAGGGACCGAGGGATCCATATGGTATTCGTGTAACCTGACAGGTCACGTTATGCGGCAATCTCGAGATAGTGTGGGTGGTGTTTCTGAAAGTGCAAATTGCGCTTGGAAGGAAAATAGGGGGGTTCAATCTCTTTTATTCATAACTATATGGCCAATGGAGCGACTACCTATCCAGGCTTGCACAACCATACGGCAGTACGTTCCAAGGAGTACGCCAGTCCCAACCTCGCCTGGCCCGCAGTACATCTGGAAAAGTACCACCCGCGCGATTCGTAGACCGAAGTCCGAGTATCCGGCCAGCACACGGGAATCACATAATAAACCACCCAACTAGGGTACGAACAAAGCAAATCCACCTCCCATAGCCATCCATCAAATCACTACCGCAAGCCAGGTCATAACCACAACCAAGCCCACATTCCGGCAAACCGGTCACGCAAACACGACAAAAGAAACCGAACACAATCTTAATAGCGCCCGCCACGCCCTTTCCGAAGGCGACCACTGCCGACGGTAACGAAACCAGGATAACGAGCATGACGATCAGACCCTACCCCCCCAGCAGCTGAAGCTACCGGAGAACTGGTATGACCAGCAGGAACCAGAGGAGGCGACAAGGAAACAACCTCAACCACCCGAGCCTTCCGAGAAGCTACGTCAGCCTCATCGTCCACCCAACTGACACGACGCGGGCAATGTTTGGCAACAGTCCCATCAGCCGACGGCGACCATTCAACCTGTACCACCACTGGCAACACTGGCTCAGCCACATTGGGCTCAGGCTCCTGCGCCATGACAGCGGAAGCCAGAGTAGTCACCGTCAACGCCTCCACATGCGCCCCGAGGGACGCCACCGTAGGCACCGCAGGCACAGACACCGGGGTGTGTATGGCAGTTCATCAGCCACCTCCTCACGAAGAGGAGAGGCTTTACCACTATCACCCTCAGGAGAGAGGAGAGCGACCGAACAAAGAGCATCAAGCTCACGGCGGAGGGACTCACTCTCCAAAGTCGACAAATGTAGCAGACGGGACAGGACGGAAATGTGATGGCGGAGGCGAGAAACCTTAGCCTCGAGGGCCAAAGTTTTCTGGACCGTCCGAGCGAGAGCCAGACCCGATCTTGCGACCGCGGCGGCAGAAAAGGTTGAGGAACCTCGCTTAACCATGACGATCAACCTGCGAAGGAGACCGACCGTACGACTAACCGACCGATGGAAAGAAACCCCCGACCTTTCGACCAAACCAAAGGGAGGAAACCACCAGCACACAACCAAAGGAGGAAGAAGCATGTGCGAAATCCTTCACCAAAAGAAGGAAGAAGCAGAGGGCAAGCCGACCGAGGGAGGAAGAAAGTAGAGGGGAAAGATGACGAACCTTGAGACTCCAAACGATCGTGATCGAAAGGAAAGAATTAAAATCAAGCATAGCCTAGCGGAGTACTTGAAGTTAAAAACTTGAAGCTATCGCGAGAGGGGGCGATAAGGAATCAAGGATGGTAACTCGCTGAAAACCAGAATGTGACGGATCACAAGGAGGTTACGTGGCCAATTTTCAGAAAGTGAGGAAAATAGGAGGGAGGAAGCATGCCCTATCAGCACAGGAAATCATATTCTTATTATATATCAGCAAAAGTATACATTGGACCACCATACCTCATGCGGTGCTTGGGTATGAGGGGCAAAATCATGAAACACTAGTTGATGTACCAAGTGACAAGAATGGGAGCAAACAGGAATTAACCAAGAATTTTAGGCAAGTTTAGCTGAGTCGAGAGTCTGTGGTAGTACAGGTTAAACAAGACAAACAGAGGGTATTTGGGACTCCAGGGAGCCCTCAGGGTACTATGAGGTAAAGGTAGCGTCACAAGGCAGACCGAATCTAGAATGGAAGAATATGGGAAAAATTCAGAAAGGTTTCCGGAACTCTCAAATATCGTTTTGGTCTCTAGGTTTGACCTATGGAAAATCAGAGTAAGACAGGTTTTTGGTTACAGTTCAGAAGGCAAATTATGTTAGGGGGTAGCCTCAGTGTAAAGAATTCCGACAGCTAGGACCTGAATGGTCTTATATCGGAGAAGTCGCTAAGAAGACAGGAGTAATGTAGGCTAGATATAATGGGCGACTTCGTCCTGGATAGTCGAAGTATTGGTAACAATAAAGTAGAACAACTTATTATATTGATAAGATATCTTCTCTGTGCTTGTTCTTCTAATAGAAGCGAAGATGTTTCGATATTTATATTCTGCATCTGAGCAATCGCGGTATGCATGCTAACTCCATACTAACCAAGTACCTTGTTCACAATTCTGCAAACTTCACCTTGGTGCGAACACTCATAGACCCTGAAAACTCTGAACCACACCTTCTTGCTCACATGGTCAACTTATCAGTCTGTGCTTCCGTTATACCTGATGCTGTGGAGACCAGGTCAGGTGTCAGCCCATCTGTTTATCCGTTGGCAATACTGGTTACGAATTATCTTGCCTCCATCGTCAGAGGTGGTAGTCTAATTCGCTAGACAGCAGATGGCCATTCTTCTTTGGTTGGTTCCATCGAGAATTTGGCATGCGACTGGATGTCATATTCTGGTCTTCTGGCATTACACGACTTGTCCTGGGGATTGCACCTATGGGTTTTTTCCCTCGGACTCGATCTTTCACTAACCTGGCTTTTGTGAATGGACCTGATCCACTTACTTGGCATAGTGTTGGTTACAGGGCCTCCGGCGCCACGAAACTGGCGGGCCCTAGCCCCAACTTCCCGCCCCGCCCTGGTCAATACCCTGAACAGCCCCCCGTCAATGAATTTTCTCCGCCCGGGGCGCCGGTTTTTCCAATATTCCCCTCTCGAACATTGCTCTTTTGATACATGATTGAGTAATTGTGTGAGCATATATCAAAAACCACATACCTCAAAGTATATACAGGAATTTATTTTGATGGAATGATTCATACAATATGAACCGGAATAATTCACAACACCGATTGGACGTCCGAGTTGCCTAGTCTAGTAACTTATATTGTCTCAGCAGGCCATACGCCTAATTCATAAGCCCATTTCATACACTCTATTCACAGGTTCAAATCATATGCCCAATTCATAATCCTTATTCATCCGCCGGTGCCATATGCCCAAATCATACGCCGAAGCCATATGCTCAAATCAGACCCCCAAACCATACGCCCAAGCCATATGCTCAAATCATACGCCCAAACCATACACCCAAACCATACACCCAAATCATAGGCTCAAATAATACGCCCAAGCCATACGCCCAAACCATACGCCCAAGCCATACGCTCAAGCCATATGCCCAGATTATAAGCGCAGTCGTGCTATGGAGTTACTGTGTTCAGAGTTCACATAGCGAAATGGTGAGGTTAAAGAAAGAGTGTATTTATAACAATAAGAGTTCTATAAAATGTGATTATGCTAAGTTAGATGTGACTCGGAGATTTGAGTTAGTCGTATGATTTGTGTACAAGTGAGAAAAGACTGCCCTGTCCCCCCCACCACATGGGGACAACACCATGGAGTAATAGCAAACAAGAAGAATGAAAGTCATAATAGTTGAAAAAAGAGGTGAATTAAGAGAAAGAAAAAGACAATCCCCGAATATGCTTAGGTGATAGCGCTCCCACCAGCACCAGCTCCTGCCCTCCCACCCCCACCCTCGGAGCGCGTCTGCATCCTACCGCCACCACTGTCACCACCGCTCGAACGACTCCCACCAGGGCCCGCAGAGTGCTTACGAGCCCTACTCCAACAACAGCAACCCCTATCACAAGTTGGCTGAACTGGCATCCACGGGGTACGACTACTGACCCCAGCCCCAGACGGCCCTGTTCCAGCCGGGTGTCCAGGTGTGCCTCCGACGGCCCAGGTCAGCACCCTACTACTACTGCCACCACCCCCCCAGTACCACATGCCCGGTATCATGGTCTCCCTGGGCACCTCTCGCATCACCTTCCTCGCTACCACTTCCATCTCCCATACCAGAACCCACACCCCCAACCAAATTTCCTTGTCTAACAATTCCTCCTGCATCCTGCGTTGTACCACTACCACCAGTCTGGCTAGTACTCCCAGGGCCACCATACAAGCGACGACGTACAGGTGGACAAGGGTTATCGCTATCATCATGATCGCTGTCACTACTGTCATTGGCAGGGGGTGAGTGATGGGAAGAAGCTCCCTGGCGACGGGGAGGGGCACCACGCTGAGGAGGTGCACCCCAAGGAGGAGGAGGAGGGGGAGCACACCTGGGAGGTAGAACACCGGCAGGACGAGGTGCACCACCGGGACGAGGTACACCACCGGGATGAGGTGCACCACCGGGACGAGGTGCACCACCGGGATGAGGTGCACCACCGGGATGAGGTGCACCACCGGGATGAGGTGCACCACCGGGATGAGGTGCACCACCGGGATGAGGTGCACCACCGGGATGAGGTGTACCACCGGGATAAGGTGCACCCCCGGCAGGAGGGGGAGGAGGAGGTGCACCGCCGGGAGCACCGCTGTCCTGATTTAGATGACGTCTCATCTCTTTCCTAGTGGGACCATCTGGCTGGCCAGCCATAACGTTCATGACATCCTCAACTAATCTCAGGTCCTGGACTATGAGGGTAACGCGACTAGCATGTGCCGCATCCAGTGCTCCAGCTATGAACAAAAAATTAGTAAGTCAGATAATTATACTAGGGGAGGAACTCAACTTACCGGTCATTGTCATCACCAGGAACCCCTCCGCTGCCACCTGGAGGGATTCAACAGCTGATCTCTGCCAACGGAAATGTTGCTCGAGTGCCCAATCTGACACGATCTCCTGGCAAAGACGATAGAATAGGGCATTGGGAATTAGGTACCCGCCATCGCGGCGATACTTAATAATCTCTGCCATTGCCACCCTCCCAGTGGCATACCGAGCTGGCTGCTGGACCCCACCAACAACCCTCCCACTGTTCCCAGCTCTTTTCCGACCAAGATGCCGAGTTGGGGGCCCCCAATTTGCACCACCCTTGCGGTCCAAGATACCATCATTTGCGCGACGTTTGGGGGGCAATGAGTGCGAGTTACATTTTTAGTGTTTGCTTGTTTGTTGTGTTGATGGACAGGTGCATGAGGAAGGAGGTTCATAGGAAAAGAGAGAAGAGTTTTTGCTCAGAAGTTAGACGCAAAACGATCTTTGGTGTGTAGGTGACTGGAGTCTGCTTCCTTGGGCGTATGTGTATTTGTGCGTATGTGTATTTGTGTGTATGTGTATTTGTGCGTATGTCTATTTGTGCGTATGTGTATTTGTGCGTATGTGTATTTGTGCGTATGTGTATTTGTGCGTATGTGTATTTGTGCGCATGTGTATTTGTGCGTATGTGTATGGATCCTATACCTTCCCTGATAGCTGAGTCGGATATTAGGATTTGCTAAGAGGAAGAAGTTTGCTAGAGGAGAGGTGGGTAAAGAGTTATTTTTTGCCAACGAAATAAAGATTGGTTATTTCATGAGGAGTGCCTTTCAAGCCCCCTGGTCATATCTTTCCAAGAGTCCCCTGGAGTTTAGGCATATATTGATTCATGATGTCTAGATGAGTAAACAACAGTTAAGGTTGATAGGACATGGGTATATACATACACTTGAATTGTACAATGGTTAAAGTCGCGTAAGACTGCAACCCCCAGTCTACCATAACACACAATGTACAATCCCTTCCATGTAGAAATGGCTTGAAAATGTTGTACTAGACATTGTATTTGTTCTAAGATGTTATATCTTCCCTGTTTAGGTATCAAGTATACAATTGTAGTCACAAAATGAACCTGGAGAGTACGCCCCTCCCATCTTCACTCCAAACTCAAACACACAGTTCTCGTTGCTATAATTTCCTTTCTCTGATAGTATGATGAAAGCAATTAGCAGAAGGCTTGAATCTGAGAAGTCATTCATATCAGACTTAGAAGTTGGTGAGTAGGGCTTTTGGTTAGGCTACCGCGGTAGAGAGGAGTGCTCGACGCGTGACTGCGGGTAGACCGTGACGATGTTTTCAAGAGGCGAACCAACTTTTTCTTTTCTTTTTCAGAGAGGCCAAATTAACTCCTCTTCTTTCTCACGACACTCTTACCTTCTCCATCCACGCTCTCGCTATCAACACAATCCTCAGGTCGCTCTGCCCTCTGCGCTGCAATCCCACTTCTCTTTTTCATACAGAAGCAAACTCAGCAGTTAAAACAAAACAAAAGGTAAAAAGAAAAGAAAAGAAACACCCGTGGCTCTTGCACCACCAACCCGAACACGCCCCTCTACTGTTACCACCCTCTCTTCTTCCCTTACTTTCTCCACTACATCAAAGTGCATGCCGGCAAAAGGTCGCTGCATAGATTACTTATTGCTCAATCCCAAATAGTAAGTTAGTCACCATCTTCACACAGGTCTTTTCTCCTTGGCTCTTTTATCACCCCTCAAATCATACGCCGAGTTCATACGAACAAATCATACGCACAAAATCATACGCACAAAGAAATCATACGCACAAAATCATACGCACAAATTATATGTACTAACATTGATGA
>Ga0307509_10000907_pt1 | contig 50619 bp, 45 predicted proteins | sample 10_EM_MG_FD_202245 | JGI IMG/M metagenome (GOLD analysis project Ga0307509, IMG submission 202245) | Populus trichocarpa ectomycorrhiza microbial communities from riparian zone in the Pacific Northwest, United States - 10_EM | ecosystem: Host-associated > Plants > Roots > Unclassified | place... | reverse complement strand
TGTCCTTCAACTATTATCTCTTACCTCCGGTCCCTTGAAGCCTCCCTTAGCACCAGCGCTAGCAGGTCTACCGCCGGTCCTATTGTATTTTCGTTAGACAGGAATAAACCTGTTACAACAACCCTAATCCTGGTGACTCATCACCTCGCGCTACATAAACCTCTATGACTCTTAGTGAGTCATAGTGCGAAATCCATCGATGACTCATATGAGTCATCGCACAACATTCCATTAACCAATCAAAACTCATAAACCAAGTTATGTGCTCAAACGAGTCACATGCGTGAAACCCATGACTCATAATGTGAGTCATGTGAGAAAGTCATTACATCATATGACGTCACTATCGTGAGTCATGAAACAATCAACCAATCAAAATATAACAATGACTCGCGAATGCGTAGTCATGTGAGAACTATGAGTCAAGTGACGTCATAGTGTGAAATCCAACATACCTTATGACTCATAAGTATGAGTCATGTGAAATCTGCCTTGCTTAGTCACAATTTGTGACAGATAGTACTTCTCGCTTCCTTAGCGAAGAAAAAGGAGACTTACTGCAACAATCCTATTGTTAGGTAGTTTAGGCAACAGGCAACGACAGTCGTTTCCTAGGATGAGCAAGTCTTCTCGTATTCAATAGGACGTACGGAAATACTATCTCTTCAGATAGTACGGAACTGGCTTGCTTGTCTGAGCGATCTGTCCAAGGATACTATCTCGTCAGATAGTAAGATGGGTAGATTGTCGTTCTTGATAGAACTATCACAATAGTTCTATGTTCGATTGGCCCGTCGAGACTATCACAATAGTCTCCAGGTTCATAGAGCGTAGGCGCTTCGTATGGGAGGAGTGTAGATAAAGAGAGTAACGTATAATCGTATTGCAATATCTTGAAGTATAGAAAAGTACTTAGATGGTTGCTTGAAGACCCTATCCCTTGGTCGGAACCAAGCGCCTTATATAGGCATCTTCTTACAACCCTAACCCTGGTGACTCATCATCTTGCGCTACATAAACCTCTATGACTTGTAGTGAGTCATAGTGCGAAATCCATCAATGTCCCATATGAGTCATCGCACAACATTCCGTTAACCAATCAAAACCCATAAACCAAATCATGTACTCGAACGAGTCACAAGCGTGAAACCCATGACTCATAATATGAGTCATGTGCGAAAATCATTACATCATATGACGTCACAATCGTGAGTCATGAAACAATCAACCAATCAAAATATAACAATGACTCGCGAGTGCGTAGTCATGTGAGAACTATGAGTCAAGCAATGTCATAGTGTAAAATCCAACATACCTTATGACTCATAAGTATGAGTCATGTGAAATCTGCCTTGCTTAGTCACGATTTGTGACACTTACCTAAGAAGGACGTCCTCATTGTTACCTATTGCACTCCTACTCATACAACTTGAATAGGATTGCTATATTCATTATTATCATGATACGCCTATGGAGATAGGGAATCATTATTATCTTCTTATCAATTCCTTTCATATTGGAATCGAAGAACTTCTGAAATGCTGCATTATTAAGTATCATTCTATCCCAATAAGGTGCACTAGATGGCTTGTGAAAAAAGGTTTAGTTGTTTCTTCCATATATTTCAAGAACTAGATAACAAGTTATAAGGAGAAAGATCCTTGTACTATTACCACCTTCTGCCAGAAAAAGACTGCCAGTATGCTCTATGTAAGATGTTTTCTTATAAGTGATAGGAAGTCCAAGTGTAGTCGTAAGGGTATTGCCAGTGCAAACCTTGACGGTGGCTTTGGGGAGCAAGGTTAGTGCCAGGAGCATGGTACCTACTAAGAGGATTACACTAGACTTGTATAACTCAATCTACCACTTGCAGCAGCCATTCTCACATTACTACCAATTGTATCCTACCTTCTGCCTGCCAGCCACCACCACTACGGGTTTCCCCTGGGCAGCCAGAACCACTAACACTACTAGTATCAACATTGCTAATAGCAGACATGACCAGAATCTCATGGCAACTATGGGCCACTGCTGTTCCATTTTCATAAGAGAGAGTAACTGGCTTAACACCAATCTATAAGATCACTGGAGGAAAAGACTGGTCCACAAATCCTATACAAACAATATGGATACTTGTATAGTATAATACTTCAAGTTGCTTCGAATTAAGGTGTTCAACCATCTTGCATGACAAGTCACTCTCCCATATATTATTAATCAGATATATTTGAACAGGCTAGAGCTTCTTGGGTCTGTTATGTGGATTAGGCCAGCATGATGCAACCTACTAAGTAGTACTAGATCAGCTAACTAAGTAGGAACAAGAAGGAAGCCTAGAGTAATAAAACTCAGCCTCCTTAAATCAAGGGCCCTGCTTTATAGAATCCATCTCCGCTGAAGAGACATCCATGACCAGAGTGGAAGTAAAGACACTGTCATTTGAGATGGTTGATGTTTGCTCAGTGAAGAGAAGGGAAGACACTTGATCTTGTTAGCTACCAACACAGTAATGCATATAAAGTAATGTGACTAAGTAAAAGTCTTGGTGATTCTCTAACTTCCACATCAAAAACAGGAAAATGCAGCAATTACTAACTGCAGGTATCTCATCAGAAATTAGCTCTCCTTTTTCTAAATTCATGATTTTCAGTCATTTTATTCATGTAATGTCCTATTATTAATTTCAAGTATACTGATCACCAACTGCAAGTCCCACAGCCTTGCAAAGTTCCACTTCACTAAGATAATTGACCATCCAAAATTTACCTTTTGTTTTTTTGTTTTTAACTAAGCTCCTCTATCTAGTAAACCAGTATGGAAAACTTTCCAAAAACCATCTATGTAGTTATCTTATATATAAATGTTATTCTTCAGCTATTTGTAGAGTCTCCTGGGACTTGGTTGTTCTGGTACAGCTCATCAAAGATCAGAATATTGTTGGTAAACAGTTGCTGGTGCAAGGTGTCTGATCACCAAGACTTTTGATTAGTCACTTTAGAGAAGGATTCAGTATCGACTAGAAGCGGTAACGGAACGGGAGGGCTTTGGTATTACTTGTAAAAAGCGAGTAGAAAATTGCTGGTATCGGGTTTGATGTGTTGGGTGTGTGGACTTATCGTATCATATGTGAAGTGAGATGTTCATTGTATTCTAGTCGTACAAGAGAGAAGACTACTCGAGTATTTAAGGAGAAACACCAGTGCCAAGCCCACTCGCGCACAACCAATGATAGACCTAATCGCAAACGCAGACAGGCCATAGGCTAACCCACAGACATGACCTAAGTGGGTAGCCGTATCTCAACATATCGTAGAGCTATGATAATAGTGCTAACATGATGAGGGAGAAGATCGAAGGAGAAGATTGAGAACACAAGGTCCCCTTTTATATTTTTCCCTACTTAACTAAAGCACGGAACACGCCATCCTGACATACACTTGGTTTTGCGATTCTCTGTGCGCATCCAGTGCAATGCGGAAGGCCCTGACCCTACTCTTCCGCAGACACTTCATTTCGCATGGATGCCTGCTCCTGCCGTATCCCCGAAGAAGATATCATGCATTTCTCATTGCCGGAGTCGACACGGGGTCTAGTTCGTGCATCGCTCCCAGTCATCCAGTCGGAGGGTGTCGTCCACATCCTGAACGGGACGACAAAAGACGAAGACTAGCCTTGCCCGACGGCCGTCGACTGCAGTCCGACTGCCACCCTGGTAGGCCGCTCTTGCACCACCTCTTCTTCCTTCTTCCTTTTTCTATTTTTATTTCCATTTTTAACCTTAACTTATTTGAGTACTAGTATTTGTCCCATTGGCCAATTCTGCGCGTCTGTAGTCGACGGCCGTCCACCCCGTCCAGAACGGCGCCAAGTCAATCCGTCCCATCCAAGGACGAGACAGTCACGTCCTTTGTCATCCCCACCCCGTCTTGGACGGACGGGGCGACTGGAAGCACTGCTCGGGGTCGAATCGTGCCGTCCGCCGCTTGTCGAGCTGATCCCGGTGGCACCATGAGTACCAGAGTGGACTCCGGGATTCGTCAGGCCCGCGGTGTGATATGAACCCGTTCCATCCAGACCAGTCCCGCCCACTTGGTTTCCCCGGCGCTCAACCTAAGCAGACGCTAGCTATGAAAGGAATTCGGGGCTGGGGTCCCAATTGAAAATATAGAGAATGTATTAGAATTTGGGGAGCGTATGGCCAGCGCGGTTGGCCGTGTCGGTCCTGTGGTGGCTATGTGTATTTCACGAGAACCAACCAAGTGAGCGCCGGTGTTGGTGGGAGTACGAGTAATTGGGTCCTGGGCTCCGATCGAAGTTAGTTTACCGTGGTTTGCATGACGGTGGAGATCCTAATAGCTTAGATAATTGAGCAATCCCCACAGAAGCGGAAGTGGCCACCGAGGTTTAGTAATGCATAACCGTTGCGTCCAGGGAAAGTAAAAGTGCTGCGCCGGTATCATGATAAAGCAAGCTTTACTATCCCGGGAAAGGCAAATTAGCCTCTGGGTTGGTCCTCAAGAGGAATAGTGGTCATCATATCATACCTTAAATAGTATGGTGGTCGAGTTTGTCTACTCGAGTAGCTGGGCATTCGGCCACCTGCGGCATTACTAGTACTGTACGTCTGTGTGGTGGGGTCCGTTTTGGACAGATGCTGCTGAGCTCAGCAAGGCCGGCAAAGGCTGCTTCTTCCTAAGCAACAATTCAATTCGGCTATCTTGTACTATCCCCGTAGTGTTGATAGTGCCGAATTTCCCTAAATCACGCTAAAATGCAAACTAAAAAACTAGCTCCCCACTTTTCTAGATATGTCAATCGAGTGATATCAAAGCATTTCAGGTCAAGTTATGATGCAGGTCCCTCCCCATCCACAGGAGCACTAAACCTGATATGAGAGCGATGTTAGCCGTAGCTGTGAGGTAATGCACCTGTTGAGATTTACTAACCAACATCCCGAGTCATGTGATAGCTTTACACAGCTATGAGATTGAATCCACCAATCAGAGAAATACGCTAATCTTGCTAGTGCCTCTTTAGCACGATGTACGAGTAGGGAAATTCGGCACTATCAACACTGCAGGGGATACTGTAACACACGAGCTTGCCCAGCGAAGCGTTGACATCACATGTGATTCAGTCACGTGAATAGTTCCCTCTCACCGAGGATATCTCATCCAAACCCTTCTTCCTCTTAACCCCTCCAGATCAGCTGGGCTATCGTCAGCAGTTCTCTTTGTGCTTCTACTCCTGGCATTCCTCGCTGAACCCACCTCCTCGTTTCCGCTCTCCCGCAATCCTCTCTCCACTCAGATTTAAGACGGAAGACTGCCTCACCCTTTAAAGAACTTTTGACGGGTGGTAAGACTGGACGGAATGTCAACATTATCTGGGAAGCCGGCACTGCCATCGAAGGAGACTGTCCAGCAGGAGGTAAAGCAGGATGTTCAAGCCACCAAGTCTGCTTCGTTATCTGGCCTTCGGTCGCTGGTTGCTGGGGGTGTTGGAGGGGTTTTCACCGTCATGAGTGGTTTGCATCTCTGCGCGCTGGTCTGATTGCTCGCCATTTCTAACTCTAGTCCAGGCCACCCCTTTGACCTGGTCAAGGTCCGTCTCCAAACCGCCGAGAAGGGTGTCTACTCTGGCGCTTTTGATGTCGTGAGGAAAACTGCTGCCCGCGAGGGCATGGTCAGGGTATGTTTGACCCAGATTTCGATACCCGCTCCTTATCCCAACCATCTGAGGTTGCAATCGCCGCGAGAAAAACAAAAAAACAGGGACTAAAGAGCACAGGGGCTGTATGCAGGCGTATCTGCGCCATTGATCGGCGTTACACCAATGTGTGAGTTTTCGTTCGGGCGTGTTATTTGCTTTCGCGCACGTGCTAATTGTTCTCCGCAGTTGCTGTATCATTCTGGGTTCGTCTCTAATTCCTCCTGCTCTCGGTCCAATCTGACGGATGTCAAAGGGTTACGACGTCGGTAAAAATCTTATCCGCCGCTTCGGAACAGTCCGCGACAACCAAATGTCTATCGCGCAGATTTCCTTTGCAGGTTTCTTCTCGGCGATCCCGATGACGCTCATCACCGCGCCCTTCGAGCGGGTCAAGGTTCTCCTGCAAATCCAGGGCCAGACCGGGGAAAAGAAGTATTCTGGTGGCATGGATGTCGTTCGACAGCTATACAAGGAAGGCGGTATTCGCTCAGTATTCCGTGGCTCGGCTGCAACACTCGCTAGAGATGGACCTGGTTCTGCAGCATACTTTGCCACATACGAGTATATCAAGCGACGCCTAACACCCGAAGGCGAAGGTAAGTTGAGCATGGGTGCGGTAATGGTTGCCGGGGGTGCTGCAGGTATGGCGATGTGGCTATTGATCTTCCCCGTCGACACCGTGAAGAGTCGTCTGCAGAGTGCCGAGGGCAAACCGACTATTGGGGGTGTCGTTCGCGAGATTCACAAAAGGGGTGGCTTCAAGGCGTTCTTCCCGGGCTTAGGTCCAGCCCTCGCCAGGAGTGTACCAGCGAACAGTATGTGCTTTCTGGGCGTTGAGTTGGCGCACAAAATGATGGATAGGACGTTTGGTTGAATTCATTGATGTTTCCTTTCCTTCCTCTTCCTTCTCTCAGCACATTTCATGTTTTGTTTGCATTGTAGCCGGAGTCGGTAATAGATCGATACGCGATGTACTCAATACTTGTATAATACCAAGAAATACAGATATAGGCTATGCAATCCCGGGGCATGAGAGCAGTTGGAAACTCGAGGACTGATCGGTCTGCAAACTGCCCCAACTTTCAAAGCGGGAAGGGATATCCTAGCCCTCAGCCAAACTTCCATTACTATGCGACAATACCCTCGCCAAACATGTGCAGACTGCACCGCTCCGTGTCTCTAAATCCCATCATGTGGCATTCCCCCACGAACAAACTCCGCAGCTTCCCTAAGCGCTGAATCTCCGGCTATCTCGGCTGCGCTTCGACCAATGGGATGATGACCCAACACCCCCACCTTAGGGCAATTGTTCTTACCGGTATCCTAGGTCTTGCAGATTCCCACTTGCCACTCCGTTGCCAGGGATTATATATCAAAACGAGTGAGCTTTCATGCTGATTATTTATTTATAATACCTCGGCGCTGTAGACAGAACTCACACCGCGGTAACCTTGGTGCAGGGCGATTCCCTGACAAACAGGAAGGAGGAAAAGATTGATGCGGTCAACACAAGTTTCGCACATCAAGAATCGTGGCCGTTAGGTTGGGGCATGGAACACAGTTTTGGTATCAGTAAATCCCTCACAGAGGCCAAAAATCATCTGCGTCAGTATCGTAGAGAACGTGCTCGAGTACGGTGAAAATATGTGAAGAGGTGAGCATTGCCGCAGCGTGGCTTTGTAGCAGCCAATTAACCAAACAGGTATATACAAAGACAAAACGGAGACACAAAAACCAGGAATATGTGATTACACACAGACCAGTGCAAAGAAAAGAAGGAACCGGAAAAGCACAGACGCCAACCATGAAGTTGATAAAAGAACAAGAGCCCAAAAACCAACATCCAAGAAACAAGACCAAGGGCAAAACCAGAACCAGCAGGATCAAAAATACTTTGTACAAAAAACCTCACTGCCACCGCCACCTTTCCACTCCCTTAGCCAGGGACCTCACTGCGAGAAACAGTCCACCGCCTCTTCCGTTCCCACCCACTTGCATCCCAAAGGCCCGTCACATTGCTTGAGCTGTCGTCATCCTCGATAACCGCGCTTGCGAAGGACGGACTGGTGAGGCTCAATGGTGAGAATTCCTCCCGACTGCTAGGGCGAGACTCACGCCCTGAGCGCGCGCTCCACAAACCCCCATGATTCCCAGAACTCAGCGGTCCAACAGAGCTCGCGCTGCGACGAACAGTGTTACTGCCGAATACCCTCGACATGCTACCAACACCACTACCGTTAAGTGTAAAGTTCCCAATTGGAGCTAGCGAATTAAGGCCGTAACGCAGGTTCGGGCTAACAGGGGGTGTGGATAGCGGGGTGTAAGTGCGGAGATGGTCGTTGTTTGCTGTAATCTTCAAATCGTAAACCACAGGTGGCGCGGGGATTTCGCCGGACGTGGGGGCTGAAGTGCTATGGTGATGGAAGACTTTTGGGCTATCGGTCGGGTATGCTGGCGGGTCGGGGTCCAAGTCCTTGCGCACGGCCATTGTGAGTGAGGAAATGCCAATGTCTATTAATACTGGTTGATGCGTGATGGCGCCGATCAAGGCGTTGCAGCCGGCGCCATGGGTAACAAGGATCAACACCGTTTGGATTTCCTCTTCCTCATCCTCGACTTCGGGCTCCCCTTCGCTATCCGATAACGGGGGTGTCGGGTTTCCGTCGGCATTCTCCCCAGTGCCAGAGTCGGTTTCGGTGACGGCTACAACGCCGGCAGAGGGCTTATTTTTTTTAGCCTCTGAGAAGCTAGTCTCTGTCGCACGCTTCCATCGAGTGGAGGAAGTGGTAACTTTGGGGTCTTCGCCCGAGTAATACCAAAGCAGCTTCTTCCACCCATTTTTAAAGCGGGTATGCATGCTAGCCCATTCTTCGCCGTACTCTGCTCCACTTCCCAATTTTGAAGAGTCCCATCCGAGATCAAACTCAACATATTCCTTGGCATGCGAGACGTAGCCAGTTGGAATTTTCCCGTGATTGGAGATTGCCCAGGTCGGTGAGGGTGCCACATAGCCGCCGGTAAAAGTGGTCGGCAGAGAGGTCGTCAGCGAAGAAATATTATACAATGGCGAGGCATTGACAACAGGAGCTGTAGAAATCCCACTCGCGGAGGAGGGCCGAATATAGTCCGCTTTCGCAGTTCCAATAAGTAAAGAAGTTGGAGGCGGGGGAGTAATGTCGACATAATAATCCTCGGCCAACCACTCCCCCAACCACGAATCCAATCGTAAGAGCGGTTTTGTAAACTGAAATTTGGAACGATCTTCCGCAGTTGGCTCAATAGGATTCTCGGCGACAAAGTGGGCATTTGTAACCTCTTGGTGGTGGTGCTGGGCGATTCCCGCAGCAATGGACACACTCGTCTGGATGCAGCGGAGGAAGGGAGAGGAGTGAATAACCACCCGCATTTTCTTGGCCCTCTTCTTTCGCTTTGCTCCTCCTTTCCGTGCAGCCATTGATGGAGAGGGCGGTTGGTTCAATTGGTTTCCAATCAACGTGGCGATTCGCACTCCCACCGAGCGGGATTGAGTCCATCCCCCATAGGTGAGAGGTGTGTCGTATGGTGTTGGTGAGGTAAGCTGCCATTGAGCGTCGGCCATGTCTAACCGGGCTCCATGGCGAACGATAAATATGTGAGAAGGGGCCGACTTAGAGAATGGCATCGTATGTAGGAGTCTAGAGAAAATCGGGGACCAGGTATCGTTGTGCGTAATTCAACAATCGCGTAAAGGTGTAACCGGGTACTATCCTGGAGAACAATCTGGCGAGCAAAGACCTAGTTATAGGGGGAGGTCGAGTGCAGTGGGTACTTCTCAGGGCCAAAGAGGTTTATATGGAACGGAGAGAGATGTAGGCAAAGAGGCAAGCAAGTGAGCGAGGCGGGAAGGGATCCCTCCGTCCGCTAGGGTAGCCGGTAGCCCAAGTAGACAGGTGACGGCTCAGTAATCAGAGTTTGGGCGGAGGGGTGTGCTCCCAAGCAGAAGACTCCGAGCCTCTGTCGTCCGGCTTGCAGGTCCTGTTCCAGCAGCAATTGTCCGCGTTTGTATGTGTGCAAATTCAGTTGTCTTCTGTTCCGGTGCTGGTTGTCTCAAATGTTTTTTTGTTCCCTAGGCTCGGCCTTGCAGAGGAATCGCCGAATCCTTCGCTGCTAATTATCGGTGTCTTTGTACTGTGAAAAATCAAAAAAAAAGTCCAATAATAATACTTTCTTCTATCCTCTATCCCCCTTGGTGAGAGATGACGGGACGGAAGGGACGGACGGGACGGGGATAGGAATTAGCAGGGAGGAAAGAAGACGTTATCTCGCTTTAATGGGGACGGTGGTGATGGTGACGACGATGATGATGACGGCGATGATGGAGGGGGGGCGGTATTAAGGTAGAAAGAAGGAAATCAGGGAAAAAGCAGCTTGAGACAAACTAGAGGGGAGGAAATTAAAAATGAGTGGCCTGCTTCACGATATGAAGGATGTACTCGAGTAGTGATAGATAATAGAAGGGAAAAAGAAAGAAAGAAAGGTGGGAGCCATACGGTACCCTACCCCCCTCTACCGATACGGAGGCTAACAAAGTGCTCCGAGAGACCACAGGCCAATAAACCACACTTCTCTTTTTCCTATAATAATATTATAGTACATGGATTGCCTTGAAGGCATCGTGAACTTGCGACAAACGAATGATACTTTGCCCCACGATGGTGGTTAATGCAGGAAAGCACACACGCATGAAATTGGCGAAATAATGAAATATCATACCGGGACTTGGTGTGGTGCCCACCCAGAACTGATCCTCACACACACACACACATGCTGCACTCGAGCACACACCTTCCAGGACGCCACCAGGATTGAAGGTTGAGATTAAAACACACACTTCCACATTCACCCCAAAAGCAATATTATCCAGCCGGAGAAGCCAGCCCTCCAAGCTCTCAACGTTTCCGCTCGGTACTTTTCCTTGGATCACACATCCCACCAAAATCCGTGGCACACCATCCTCTCACAGAACAGCACACATGATAGCAGTCCAGTTCCGGTACTCGAGTGCGGTGTATAAACAGGTGGTTAAATTCACCCCGCCCAACCCCAATGTCCCAATACTCAGTACTCTCGAATAGTGATGCGAGGGCCAGGGATAAAATACGGTGCATAAATAAAATGCTGGCAGCAATGGTATACCTGAGAAACATGCCCCTGATGGGACCTCTATTTCCTCTTGTCTGGGTCGGTTTTGAAGAGATATACCGGGAATCGATCGATGAGGTGCCTGTTCCCTTGGTCAACACATCGATCAAGAGTAAGTGATCCCTTCCAGGCTCGTGCCATGATAAGCAATGGAAGGTTCCCATTTCCAGGCAAGCTGGGCGTGGTGTGCCACTAATTTTCACCAAATCAACATGAACACCACTGCTGCTCCGCCCTTGTATGATAGCGGGAGATAGTCGATGACAGTCTAACAGTAGCTCAACGAACGGAAGTGTCCGTCCGTCCGTCCGTCCCTTCCTTCATAAACATCACCTCAAACTTAGTGGAAGGAATTCAGGGTTAACTGCAGCTCGCTACCGCACCCTCCCTAAACAGAAGCCTGTCCCACTTGACGCCTCTTTCCCTCCAGAAAGGTCGAGGATCCATCCAATCTGATGGAGTCCCCACCCAGTCACACAACACCCCGCACTTCGCCATCCCGCACACACCGGCAGATGTATAAAAAAAGGGTTCACTCCAAAAACACTGCTCGAGCACTCGAGTATTATTCGTTTTTCCTCACTCTGACGCTACCCCGCTTGACCACCCCCGCACATGGTCAAGACATGCACCAAAATGGCGGCAGGGTGGAACAGAAAGAAACACATCATAACTTCGCTTGCAAGCTGACGAAGGAAGTGAATGAGGTGAGAGCACGGAATAGGTCTGGAGACCGAACAGAATTGACGCTAAACACGGTAGTCGTTCGTCTGCCGTACTGTGACATTATGTGAAGGGCTCATGTGACAATACTTTCTGCAGAAAAACAAAACCAAGGCACCCGAAACATGATGGTGTTTCTGAAGTTCCCTTTTATGAGTGCCTGTGCAAGTACGGTACCCACCCCCCCGTATCCTACCGTACTCGAGTACCATATCCCCCCACCCCCATGCGCCATCCATCACTCCTTCATCTTGGGGAGAAGGGCCATAAATTGCCATCCCCAGGGCTGCCACACCATGCCGGCATCCGAGTCTTCAAAAACATAATAAAAACCCGTAATTCAAAGTGTGGCATCTCCGAAAACCGTACATGTTAGTTAACCTTTTAAGCCTCAATAATCCCTCCTCCGAACCGAGGGTCGCTCAGGCTGTGGGCTGCCACATCAGTGCGAGGCAGTGCTGTGCGGTGCTGGTCGGCTGATTGACGAAACCGCTGTCGTGCTTGCAGGAGCCCAGGAACGACAAAGGATATAAGATCCCCCTGCTGATCAATACAAAATACTCCGGGCCTCGATCATGAATGGTATTCATAAAGGCTTTGATGTGTGAGCATCAAAATTCTCATCAACTGCTCTGCCCACCGATCGGGGAATGCGAAAGTGGGTTTGTTTCATGGGCCACAAAATTCGGTGCTCGTAGTGTCGAAGCATCTTTAAAAAAGAACTGTTATTACATGCGACCCAAATCTAGGCAGAGTGACCGGACCACGATGGAATGCACGTGCAGTCAGTTTAAGACAAGCTTCGGCACGGCGAGCTCAAATACCGGTATGCTGCCCCCACATAGATTTGAGGCTTCACCATCCGCCTTGAGTGCTACCCTCCGATCCTTGCCGCCTGCTGTGTGAATACTGGTATTTGGGTGAAGCTCTCTGCCAAGAATTCCCGTTTTCGCCAATCCATTGGGGATGGGTGACTGCGCTTGGAGGATGCACATTCAAGACGGGCACAATTCTCCTGTAGCCGAATTCGCCCTGTGAATTTGTAAAGTTGCACACAGGTCCAATTTTCCCAGAATTAATGGTCATGACAGTGAAGTAGCCCATCACTGGTAACAAATTTGCAAGGCGAACGGCAGCTGCAATTCTGTACTATGATCTTGATTGCGGCGAACTGCACCATCATTATTTTTTTCGCCTGCCATCTGCGATTCTAAAGCATTATACTCGAGCGTGTCCATAAAAATCGGAAAGCGCAACTCTTGTCTCTAGAAATTGTTTTCCGATTTTCACTGGCACGCATGATGCGTGCGCAGGGTGCCGGGTAATTAGATAGGGTACTTTAGCTGATTGTGCTGTGGGGGGTTCAGAGTCATGGGGTATCACCCGTGATTTGTCCAGAACTTACCGGCAGGCCCTTGTGCTGAATTCGAGGCCTTTTGGTCGGGGGCAAGTCTTAGGCGCTGATATGCACTTAGGCTCCGAATTATATGACCAAGACTTGGTGAGAGAGTTCGTGCCTGACGCGCCTCTGAGAAGAGTAGTCTTTTCAAGAATAGATTTCTGTTGCGACAGTCGTACGGCACCAGAAGCGATGGGGGGAAGTCTGCAATGCACTATACCCAAGTAATAGAGTGGCTTGTCTGCAAACATACTACAGTACTAGGGCAAAAGCATTCGTCGGATGCCCTCCCTACACCAAAACTGACCATCTTCACCACCCTCTCTCATTGCACAATGTCTATGAGAATCGGCGAAAATGTATCCTTGCATTAGCAAACATGTAGATAACATGAAGAAAGTCACAGAATCCCTAAATATTACCAAGTGATGGAGAAAAGGTTGTTCAAGTGTCTGGTATCTGTTGCCATGTACTTTTTTGTATGGAGCCCCATACAAAAATCCAAGTCACTTTCACACTCCTTGACGCAATCATGAACAATGAAGGCAGCTTTGATTCCTTACACTTTTACTTGTAGATATTTGGATACATAGTAATTCCCTAGCTGATGGATAAATTTCAAGTGTTTTTCTATAGGCAGTGTTGAGAATTGTTTGTTTAAAAATGTCCATTTTTTGTTTAAAAAGGGCATCGGACGAAAACTTTTGCACCCGTACTTTAGATGCACCTGTACCCCGTCGTGCTTTTGAACTTCAACGGAGTCTACTCGAGCATTTGGCTGCCCTTTGGAAATTTTAAAAATAAAAGTGGGGGGTTATAACACACAGTTCTCCACGGCTCTGGGCACTATACTGTAACTTGAACTCGCTTTATCACTCGAGAAACAGTTTCAACTTCTCTAAATGCGGACTAGTGCTCTGTGGCTCAGTTTTGCACAATTGTAAGAGGAGGTCTTAAATAAGTAGGTTGTGACGGGCCTTTGTTTGCACATTTGTTTTCCCGAATATTAATAGTTTGGACTCGAGTGCTGGTATGATACATCAAAGGTATTTTTTTCTGAGCACCATGGATGGGTGAGTGGGGTCTAAGCTAATTGGTAAGCTAACCCTGACCTCAGACAACCCCACCTGCGTCACTTGCGACTCATCCCACTTCCGGAGTCAACGCACGATCATAATCATCACGCGAACATCACCCCTACGAAGCCTTTTATAAAATCACCCGCAAAATAAACCACAAATCTCACAGCGTGCCAAATGCCTAAAAGGCAGGTCGAGAGTTCCAAAAAGGCCGCCGGAAACGCGAAGAAGGCGGCGGCAGCGGCCTCAAGGGCCGATGCCGAAAATTCACGCAAGGCAGCCGAGGAGGCTCTAGAGTGGGAGAAGGGCGCCAAGAGTAATGCCAAAAAGTGAGTTTACTGAAAAGCACATTTCCGCAATCCGTTACTAAGACTTTTCACCATTAGAGAGGCAGCAGAGGCCAAGAAGCGCGACGCGGCTGCCAAAAAGGCTGCTGCGGCTGCGGCACTCGCGGAGGAGGAATCTACGCTTCCTTCTAAGCCTAAGCCCGCAAAAGCCGGCCCATCTAAGCGGACCAAAGGGATCGACTCTGCACTGGGATCTCTAAACGCTAGCAATGTCGACGACGCCCTCGATGCTCTGACCCTAGCTACCGGCGCCGACAAAGGCGCTGTCGACAGACACCCTGAAAGACGTTTTAAAGCTGCATACGCCGCATATGAGGAGCGCAGACTACCGGAGGTTCGCGAGGAGCATAAGGGGCTTAGGCTTGGGCAGATGAAGGAGTTGATCAAGAAAGAGTTTGAGAAGAGCGAAGAGAACCCATTCAACCAGGTTGGCAACGTGCGCTACGACGCTACTAAGGATGAGATCGCGCTTGCGAAGAAGGCTGAGATGGAGAAGATTGAGTCCAGGCTTGGTGGGAAGTAGCTGTAGTTTTTTCCTCTCTTGTTCTTTTGTCCGGCGTTTGATTACGATGGGTGGGCGGTGGACTTCATTGTAGTTGGGGTGGGATACTTGCACTTGTGTTTTACTATGGGTAACCGTTTCTTGTTGAACTCTCTTACCTTAGCTTGACTGAAGCTTTGGCATGCCATGGTTTCGGCCCTTTGTCTTTTCATTTATCCCTGTCAAACAAAAAGTTTAATCTTCTCAAGCCGTTTCGTGATATCCTTTGTTTGGTTCCACCACTGGTGTGGCTCGTTCAGCTGTTTAAATTATATATTGAGGCTTACAGGACAAGTGATGAGGTTTATTCCAGTTGGTACCTCTCTTTCTGTGCAGGATGTCGAACAAACTCCCCCAGCGTTCACCACCTCTATCTCCTCTTCAACCGCCACATATCCGGCGTGCCTCGGCGGTATCGACGACTAATTCTCTCCAAAGCGAGTTGCAACTGCAAGAGGCAAACTCGTGTTCGCTCACACCCATAGCGCAAGGAGCTGTAGCATTGGTTAATCTCCCACCACCTCTACCACCCAAAGACGAACCTCCACAGTTATCGCCCGGGGTTAGTGATCACGCTTTCTTGCTGGATGGAAAGTTCAAACCACTTTCATCGCCGCTGGGGACTGACGGTGATGTTTACGTTGTTGAGCCTGTTGGAGCAATAGGGGGAAGAACGCTATACAAAATAGCAGGGGACAAAGACACGGTATCTAGTCCAATGTACCTATATGATGCTATACTGGATGAGTTTGTTCCGAGCACCAAACCGAGGCGTTTCCCAACCACTTTGAAAAAGTCAGGGCGGGGAGGAGGAGGGGTGGGGCGCTCGCTCTCCGTCCCTTTAGGGAAGGGTCTGGCTTCGCAACAAGAGCATGTGGGGTTAGATAGAAGAGGCGAGGGTTCTAGCTCTTGGTTACATATCGATGTTCATAAACCCATTCCGATTGTGGAGAATGGCCCCCCGTCTGCTATTAGTAGCAAGTTTACGGAGGGGCCGTTGTCTACGTCGACACCTGTAGCTAGTAGTGGGTTTTCGCTTTTGGCCGACATCTGTCATCATCGGCTAACATTGTCCTCACAGCTCCTCATCCTCCTAAGAGCCCGCGGACAATTTTTGGAAATAACACTCTTTATGATTTTCCTATTCGACAACTTTTGCTTCCTGCTCCTACGCATGCGGTTGGATTATCATTGGCAACTGGATACTCGCCTGCTCTATCACGTACTATAAGAATAGAGATTCCGATCGATAATCCATCGTTTACCGATTCTGAGCTATTCAAGCTGCTGCGGCAGGAACAGAGCAAGCTTAGTGGGTTCTTTAGGATGTACTTTTCATTGCGGGGTATTCGGTCCCTGAGACTTGTGGGGGTACGTTCGCCTTTACCCCTTGATCCTTCTAGTCTATGTGCTCGAGCGCATGTGTTTATATTATCGCAACCAATTGTAATAGGCTTCCGGGTCACCACGTGATCATTTCTCGCTCGCCTTCTCCCAAAGTGAGCTGCTAGCTTGCTACCATCGGCCCCCCACCCTCGGGCGCTCCTGGACAGACTGGCTAGTGAAGGTCACGACCGATGAACACCTCACATTAGAATTTGTCGAGGGTTGGCTCCCGCAGCGAATATTCCTAGCAGCCACTACCCCGCTCGCTATAACTAGCCTCGGGGTATGTATGTGGATATTTTACGGTCCGGAAAGGGTATTCTTTTCTGCGTTTTTATTTGGAGGACTCCTATTGGCTATCCAATGTGTAATAGTGGGCCTGCTAGCTGTGTTGAGTTTCATTACATAGCTTTCTAACCTCCACCGCTTGAAATTTCCTTCAGTAATTGGAAATGACCACATTCTCGGTTTATCGGTCTTAGACACATGGCCTTTTGGTAATTATTACGTGCTTGCTCTGCTATCGATTGTTGAGTATAAATTTGCTCTCGTCCCCATATGGTCTGGGTTTTTCGTGGCAGTCATCTCGGCCATAAATACATAGAAAAGGATGGCAGTTGATGATAAGCCCATGAGCAAAGAGGAAGAGGATTGTATAACGGGGCAAGTGACTGAGTTTGAAAGTTCAGAGGCTAGTACTGCCGACCTTAACTTTGTTCAAAGGGTCTCACGGTGGCGGCGGCGATGGAAAATCCGGAACTTGAATGGGAGGATATTTGTTTCGGGATTCGGATTGTTTGCTGATGGATACTTGAGCGGGGTGAGTTCCCTCGCTCGGATGTTCTGAATCCTAGGAAGAAAGCTGACATTTTAGATTATTGGTGTTGTGAATATCCTTATGCGGAGAGCATGGCCGGAGGAATATACATCAGAGAAACAACGACTCTTGACTTCGGTAGCCCTCCTGTTTCTGTGAAGGGGCTATTACTGAGGCCCCCTAGATCACGTTTGCTGGTATCGTCATTGGGCAACTCGGCTTTGGCTGGGTTGTGGACAAATTTGGTCGCCGCAATGGCATGAAGGCCTCCGGGATCATTATTATTATTTCCTCCCTGCTGACTGCAATCCCATTTCCCGGACCTATCCCGCGAATAATCGATCTCCTAGCCGCCTGTCGCTTCTTCACTGGCGTGGGTATTGGTGGAGAGTACCCGTCTGGTAGCGTAGCCTGTGCTGAAGCCGCAGCACTCCGCCCTGAAGGCACGAGAAACCGCTGGTTCATTTTCTGCACAAATCTTATGATCCTCGCGGTATGTCTTCGCCCCAACAAGCAAGAGTGAAGGGCCCCCATCAAGTTGATTAGTGAAACAGGGTTATCTTGTAGCGAACGCAATCCCAACCGCAGTCGTAGCGCTGGTGGGCCAGCATACTCCAACCCAATGTTCTAATGCGTTCCGCATCCTCTTCGGCATCGGTACCGTCTTCGCCCTAATAGTCTTTATATTCCGCCGTTTCGTCGATGAAGGCGAGCAATACGAACAGGCTCAGAAGGACAAGGTAGAGATATCATACAAGACCGTGATAAGGTACTACTGGCGCACACTCGCGGTGGAGAGCTTGATATGGTTTCTCTGGAATGTCACGTCATTTTCGTACAACATCTTCGCGCCGAGGTTGATCGAAATGATTGGCACACCGGGACAGAGCCTTGTGCAAGTCTTTGGGTACACAGCCTGCATCTGCATATTTCATTTCCCGGGTGCGGTGGGCGGGGCGTACCTTAGTGACAAACTAGGCCCTCGAGCATTGTTGGTCTTGGGGAGTTTTTGCCAAACCCTTATGGCATCCCTGCTCGCTGGATTGTGGGCAAAGGTGGAGCTTCCGGCGCCGGCCTTCATATTCATTTTCGGGTATGGCCCCCTGTCATAATAACTCCGTAACCTAAGCTACATGCTGATGTATTAGATTCTTCGTCATGTTCGGCGAAGCGGGAGCAGGCAATAACATTGGGCTCATAGTCTCACAATCAGCAGCCACCCCCGTCCGCGGTAAATTCTACGGCGTCGCGGCAGCATGCGGAAAGGTTGGGGGCTTCATTGGCACTCATTCCTTCATTCACCTGATGGAGGCCTTCGGCGGTGAGAAATCCAAGTGGGGAATATCCGGTCCATTCTTTGTTTGCGGTGGGATCGCATTGGTGAACAGTTGCGTGGGCTGGTGGGGATTGATGAATGTTAAGCTTGATCAGAAGAGTTTGGATAACAGAGATCAGGAGTTTGCCATGTTTTTGCAGGAGAAGTGAGGGTGGCTTAGTCTTTTACCAGTTTGTTACGTTGGTTTTTTTTATAGTGCTTTCTGTATATAGTTGGGTTGTGCGCGTTTGGGTGTATACATTGAAGTATGAAATATTTGGTCGAGAGGGAAATGCTTTTGTAGTTTGACTAGGGTGTTTTAAATGGAAGCTTCAAGTTATTCGTGTTCACCTCGGGGCTAAACCACTGGGAGAACCATGGGAGTCAGGATTATTGAAATAAGTCTCCCCATGGTAGAGAGGCGGCGGGGAGGAGAATATAGCTGCTGTGGCAGCTGCAAGAATAGGTTTGCACACTACGTGATTGTAAGGGCTAGAAAGTGCAACATCGTCAGGATAAAATGGGAAATCGCTCTCGCGTTCGGGTTTTGCGTCTGGTACGGATCTGAGCAGGTGGGGGAACGGGCGGGTGGAACGAATATGCCGAGTGATTTCTCGTGATCCTAGGTTGATTCCTTTCAGCAACCTTGGAGGCGATTTTTCCATCGCATATGTCAAATTGTTGTGATCTCTGCACTAGCTGGGTGAGTGTTGCGAGTCCTGTGCTATACGCATACGGTGCTCTTCGGTCAGAGAGAACAAGAGGCCCAAGTACGAGTTGAAAGGGAACAAGGAACGAAGAGCACTGAATAATGAACGTCGGAATGGGAAAACTGGTGGGAGTTCAGGAGGTGAGATTGTTTTACTATAGGATTGGGGGGGGTGGGCGGGAGCTTGTTTGGATTTGAAGGTGAAGAGTGGGAATACCTGGAAACTCGGATATTTGAATCTCGTGCTATGTCGTTGGGCTTTCCTCTCTTGGTAAGGTACAGAAAAAAATTTCCTGTATTTTACAGTAAGGGGGTCTTGGGCGTCTAACTGGACAAATAATTGATGGGTAAAATACTAGAAATATGGAATAACCCGGTGCAGAACTTAAGTTTCATCTTCCCAACACATGCGCTAAAGACTCAAATGCAATCACCATCATAATCTATCACTTGGTCCCTTGGCAGCTTACTAAACATGACAGCGAATTGGAGCAGGTGTCGATTGGCGGTGTCAGGTGTTATCGTTTCTAGGTAAATGGGCCCTTACTAGACAGAAATATACCTTCAATTAGTGCCGGAACATTTGTATAATCTTCGGATACAGAAAGAGTTGATTCCAGTGGATGAAATAGCTTCAGGTTTGGTATCGGGGGAGCTGCCAGTGATAAGTTAGGCGCGCCTTCCCCTCGTTCGGGTCTTTTTTCTAGAGACACTTGCTGTTACACAATCTTGGCAGGAACCCTGGCACGTTTTGGTCCATGCTAACAAACTCTCCAAGCCTTGCCTGGCCATCATATCGTCCAGATCGCTCGGGTTTAGAAGGTCTGGCGAAACCACGTTAATGCTTTATCAGCTCGAAGCTTGGACAGGATGGCAGGTCGCAGCGGGTGTGTTCCGCTTTCTTATTCCCTCTGCCCGTTTCTTAGGGCGCCATCATCTGGATAGTTTACTAGGAGGGCCGATTGCTTATTCACTATCACTATGGTTAAAGCCCTCATATCAATGGATCATTCAGTGGGAATTTCAACAGCATGAATAATATTATCTTGATAGCAAATAATGGAGCCGATGGATTACGTGTGATTCGCGAATTTTTTGAAGGTGCGCCGTTCCACCGGTGTATCCTAATATCCATAATATTATTGGGAGTGGATGCTGATCAGCGGCCAGGCCACGCCGGGGAGGGATCGGCGAGGGCAGGGCAGAACCAACGGACCGAAGGGCATTCTGGAGGGGTTGTATTCGACGGTAGGCGACCGTGACTCCTGGATGATTGTGAAAACCTACCATCTCATCACCTGGTGGACAGAACCTAGAGGTAGTGCTCCGGAGCCCGCACCCGAAGGATCGGTAGCCCGTGGTGCCCCTGTTAGGGAACCACCTTCTTGGAAATTGGATTACATCATCGGGAGCGGCGCCGTCGGAACTGTATTCTTGGAGAAGGTCCAGACAAGCGGGATGGAGTTCCCTGAGTTATGGGCGGTGAAGAGGATACCACGGACCTTGCCAAACTTCCCTTCCAAGCGGTTTCAGAATGAGATCAAGAACTTGCAGGCATTATCAAATGTATGTTTTGTCCAACAGTGTGTCCTTTCACCATAGGCATTGGCCTCATTCGGCCTGTGGGAGGTTTGTCTGACGTGTGGACAGTATGAGTGGTTCGTCAAATTCATCGCCTCCTATGAGGATGCTCACTACCTGCACATTGCTATGGAGTATATCTCGATAGGGGATATGTCAAAAACCTTTGAGAATGGCTATCTGTGGAATGAACGTGATACGGTACGAAGGTGGTAGTTGAGCAATTGCTCCATGGATTGGTAGTAATGCATAGAGAAGGAATCACACATCGTGATCTGAAGCCTGAGGTCTGCACCCTCCCCTGCCCAAAGCACTGCAGTCAAAACTTAATAGTGGCTAGAATGTTTTCCTCTGCCTCTCAGCGGATGAGGCCCTCCATGTAAAAATCGGCGACTTCGGCGCCTCCAAGCGCATCGCACTCTTCAACCCCGGCACGTGTTTACTGACCACTGTTGGGACACTAAGCTACATGGCACCCGAAGCGGATGACGCGTTGGTAACCAAGACGAACAGCGTGGATGTCTGGTCCCTTGGATGTATTTTGTACCGGATGGTCGCCGGCAGCCCCCTATTCGAAAGCCGCCGCGAGGTATTCATGTACGCCGTAGTCGCACTCTCCCCACCCCTGGTGGTCAGAAAAAAAGGCTTGAGTATGGCCTGTGAGGAATTCCTCCGTGAGGTCCTGCAACCGAGTCCAGGGGATCGGCCGAGCGCTGAGGGTTGTCTGAACACGGCTTGGATCATTAACAAAGCGCCTGGATCGGCGCACTCTATTGGAAGGGGTCTCTACACGAGGTTGTCTGAGATTAAGCTTAGAGCACCCAACATAGATACATTCTCGGAGATGGTTGCCGATCGGGCGGCAGATAGTGCTCACATAAGGAGTTCGTCGGCCGGCGATACCAGAGATTGGGGGGTAAAATTCGGAGGTAGGCGGCTGTGGCTCCTGTTAGATGATGAGAGACTAACATCCCACCTCGGATGGACAGATTTGATGTTGAATTACATCATCGGCCATGGCGCCTTCGGAACTATATTCTTGGAGAAGGTCCAGACACGCGGAATGGAGTCCCCTGAGTTATGGGCGGTGAAGAGGCTATCACTGAAAATTCCATATTTCCCTGCCTGGCGGGCTCAAGAAGAGATCAAGAACTCGCAGATGTTATCAAATGTATGTTTTGCCCAACAACGTGTCCTTTCATCATGGGTATTGGTCTCGTTCGGTCTGTGGAGGTTTTGCCTGACGTAGGACAGTATGAATGGTTCGTCAAATTCATCACCTCCTATGAGGACGATAACTTCCTGTACATTGCTATGGAGTATATCCCTATAGGGGATATGTCGAGGACGTTTGTGGACGGTTACCGGTGGAACGAAAGTGATACGAAGGTGGTAATCGAGCAGTTGCTCCACGGGTTGGTAGTAATGCATAAAGAAGGAATCACACATCGCGATCTGAAGCCTGAGGTTTGCACCCTCCCTTACCCAAAACACTGTAGTCAAAACCTGATTGTGGCTAGAACGTATTCCTCTGCCTCGCAGAGGATGGAACCCGCGTCGTCCGCGTAAAAATCGGCGACTTTGGAACATCAAAGCGCATCCCACTCTCCGACACTTCCACGTTCCTGAGGACCAACGCAGGCACTGCGCCGTACATGGCACCCGAAGCGAATGACTCGTTGGTACCCAAGACGAACAGAGTGGATGTCTGGTCCCTTGGATGTATCTTGTATCAGATGCTCGCCGGCAGCCTCCTATTCAACGGCCCCCGCGAGGTATGGAGGTACGCTGACAGCGAATCCTCCCCGCCCCTAGCGGTCAGAAAGGGAGGTTTCAGTGGCCCCTGTGTGAACTTCCTCGGCGACGTCCTACAGCCGGAGCCAGGGGGCCGACCGAGCGCCGAGGATTGTCTGAAGAAGGCCTGGATCATGAACAAAGATTCTGGACCGGAATACTCAATTGGATGGGACCTCTACAGCAGGTTGTCTAAGATTAAGCTTGCAGCACCCAACATAGATACCTTCTCGGAGATGGTTGCCGATCGAGTGGAAGATAACGCTTCTACAAGTAGTTTTGTGACTGCCGATGCTGGTGACGAACTCGATAGTAGCATGCTGCGACTCGCGACGGCTTTTAGCAGCACGGGCACCCTTGGTTCCTATTAGGCCGGTGTGACAGGTGTGGGAAGGCGGGCGGAACAAGTAGTTTGCATTTTTTTTTCCTTCGCTGTTCGTTTCTCCTTCTTTCCGTTTATCAGTTTCCCCTAGCGGTCTATTATGAGCCAGCACCCCGATACCCACGTTCCGGGCTACCGAGCTAGCAAGGGCAAACTTCTCAATGGACGAGCAAATGACTTTCATCACATTTCTTTTGATTTTTATGCTACATTTTCACTTATATCATAACAGACTTGTCCTTGAGAATAAATAGAATTCCTTCTCACCTCGATGTGTGAGTTTGATGGTGTTCCTCCGCTGTTCGTGCCTCCCTATCTATATCTTACTCCAATGGACCCACTAGGGCTGAGTGAGTTCCAGGCCACCAGCCGGTAAATGACCTCGAGATAGCGCTCAAAACCTTTTCTATCTCACATATTTACGAATCATTAGGATCCCAACACACTGCTCCAGAATCATGCTTTATCTTGACTTCCCCGCGCCGTTCTCCCTTCTTCCCCAAGGGTCCATTTGGATACAACGGTTCCATTCCGTCCCCTTATACAAATGACTGCTTCCCTCCCACTCAGAACCAGGGAGAAGGCCGTTTCTGCAGCAGAAGCGGTCGCAAAAAAGCGGTCCTTTGCTTGCCAAATTGTCACTAAACTACTAGGGAATCCTCCCGAGTGATCATCCATGACCTTGAAAACCCAGCTCGACCCCCGCCCGCACAAGTAACATGAGAAACAGACCGCTATCTCTAAATCACCCTACTCCAACCGACCACGTCAAAGGCCTCCCCCTCTGCCGATCTAGCGTAAGCCAAACGCGGTAAGCGCCTCCGCCCATGCATGCGCCCAACGTGCGAGGCCATACTCCTCTTTCAAGCACCCCAGAAGGTCGGAGAAAATGCCACCCGCGGACTAGACACAGGCATCCCCATCCTATAGTTTCATTACCCATGCGACCAGAGGATTAGATCAACCAAAACATAGGTCCAAAGAAGTCTGTACGCTCCCTCCGGCCGGCAGCAACCGGAGCGGTAAATCCCCACACAATCGATCTATGACTTGTATAACCCCATCAAGTGCGAGTACGACGGGGACCGTAAGCACACCATCACACTCTCCCAACCCACCCATCCAGAAAACACCGCGCATGCCCGCCCGACCCAAGACTGAGAGCGATACCGGGAGATCAAGGCTCCCACAAATGGACGATGAAGCCAGAACCTGAGAGGGAGAAAGGCTCTAACTTAAAGACTAACATCCCTCTCTTAGTGCTTGCCATGGGTCGGGCTGGGCCTGCCCCACGAAACCCTGGCCCAGCCCACCAACCTGTGTGCTGGACTTACTAATGCCCAGCCTGGCCCTTAAGCCGAAGCTCCAAATCCTGAACTTGTATAATATGATATATGATATCATAACTCCAGCAATTGAATAAGCTAGCCCTAATGAACTTATATAGGTATGATAATATTATAGCTTCATCATCCCATTAACCTATTGTATTTAAGTTAACAAAAAAGTCCCCAGACATCATGTCAGACTTGGACTTGAAGCGATAAACAGTGTACGGGTAGACTATGTAACAGCCAATCGCCATGAATTTAAAATCTCCGCAATTCACTTATGATACATGTTGGCCGTACTTTAACAAAGGCCTTAACTTACTTGTATAATAATAATATGCTAATAATTATCATAATATCAATTGTTTTTTTTTTCGCCTTAGGACAGGAGTTTGCGCAGGGAAGAAAACCTACGGGCCATATGGACCACTTTGAAGCCCACGGGTTTTTGTAGGCCAAGGCCCATCCAGGCCCAGACTATATAGGCTTGTGAAAGCTCACGGGTCGGCCTGGCCTATGGCAAGCACTGCTCCCTTCTAGGATTTTTGGAAAAGCTCCGATAAAGGTACACTCACCAGACCCCACGATTTCGGCACCCCCGCTGCGACTGGGAAAGGGAATTCGCACAAGTGCCTTTCTCTCTCATTCGGAGTGCCGTATTCCGGTGAGAATGCTGCAGGCAAGTCTTTTCAGTATGACCGGAACAAGGGAGGTTTATTTCTGTGCTTATTTTCTGTGCAGGTACTCGTATGCCCAAATCTCGCAAGGGGGGAAAGGAGACATGCCATGGACAACCCGTCAAGCTTTGAAGCCTATAACTGGGACGAAAAAGGCTACTCGTTCCTTTGGTCACTTCATTTCACCGCTTCCAATCACTCAGCCTTTCTTAGTAGTGAATACCGGTTTCCCAATAGTTATGTCAAACTTCCTTGCTATATCCTTTTGGACTCCCAAAGGCATGCTTATATTCCCGCAAGAAGTGATTACCACACTCGACCACCGTTAATTACTATACACTCTCAATCCGTTGAACAACGAGTGCTGTCGCCCCACCTCCGCCATTGCAAATCGCCGCCACGCCGTACTCTCCAGGTTCCAGGACGTATAACAATGTTGTTAGGATCCTGGATCCCGACGACCCCAACGCGTGCCCCAAACTGATCGCTCCCCCTTTCACGTTAACCTTTGCAGGGTCAAGACCGAGAATCTGTATATCAAATTAGCCTCACCGCCCAAGGCCGCGAGTTTATTGAGCAAAGAAGTTGAGTTGCGCGTACCTTCTCATTGGCCTTACTAACGGCAGCAAACGCTTCATTGATTTCCCATTTTGCGATATCTTTAACCATCAAGCCAGCTCTCTCAAGCGCTTTCGGGATAGCGAGGGTTGGCGCCAAGGGGAAGTCAATAGGCTTTATGGCGGCATCAGCATAACCGACTATTCTCGCCAGCACTCTGCTATTCCCCCCGTACTTCCGCGCCATAGACTCATCTCCAATCACAATGGCACTTGCTCCATCGCTAAATGTGCTCGCGTTTGCAGCCGTTATTGTACCCCCTTCCTTCTGAAACGCAGGCCTAAGGGTCGAGATTTTGTCTAACATCACTGCCTCATATTCTTCATCTTTCGCAACAATCACATCCCCTTTTCTTGTTTTGATGGTAACCGGAGTAACTTCCTCTGCAAAGGCTCCGGAATCCCAGGCCACTTTTGCTCGGCGGTAGGACTCGATTGCGTATGCGTCCTGATCCTCTCTAGAGATGGATAGGTTCTTGGCAGTATTCTCGGCGCAGTTCCCCATGCTAGATCAAAAGATTAGCCAGAATTCTCGTCGCACTTATCCACAGAACCACCGCTTACTGAACCTGATCGTATACATCCCAGAGCCCATCTTTGATCAAACCATCCTGAACCGCAACATGTCCAAATGAAGGTGTACTTCGAGGGTAATAATACGGCACTTGGCTCATATTCTCCATACCCCCAGCAACCTGTAGCTTCGCATGACCCAACTGGATATTTTGGGCAGCAAGGGTAACACTCTTAAGCCCCGAAGCGCAGACTTTGTTCACCGTAATCGCTTCAGTCGTCTCCGGTAGACCGGCAAACAAGGCGACCTGTCTTGCCGGAGCTTGGCCAACAGATGCTTGCAAAACATTGCCAAAGTAGACGTCTGAGATTTCTGAAGCTGGAACACCTGCCCGGGAGATTGCCTCTTTAACAGCACAGGACCCAAGTTGTGGGGCAGAAACCCCCTTGAGCCCTCCTTGAAACTATGGATTGTGAGCCACCATTGGTGATAAACACTCGGGTTATACGACATACCTTTCCAGTGGGAGTACGAGCTGCGGATAAGATGTAGGCGTCCGGGACCAAGCGCAACACCGAATGACTAAAAGCGCGAGTGTGACGACGGCCCACAGCCGATGGTAATTTGCGGGGGGCAACGGAACGCAGAAAGGACATTATAGAGATTTAAATAATCGGGAGAGAAGAGAGAAGAAAATGGGGGAGAAGGGCTCCAAGCTTAACGAAAGGTGAGTTTCGGTGTTCTATTACAGCATTTTGGTTCCGGGCGGTGGAGGGGGAGGAGTCTCACATGCAAGCCGCCGCGGGTAAGCGACGATCCACAAGGACCAACCGACGACCCAGCGAGTGCCTGAGACTCGAGTGCTTGGTTGTGCTTGAATCGACGCCAAAATGCGCTTCAGTCAGGGCTTGGCAAATTCAAAACAGATATATGCGAGTATGATACCTGGCGCCGATTACGAGAAGGATAATTTACCGACACTTTCCCCTGGATTCCTGTACTCGAGTACAAACGCTATTCCCAAACATGGCAGCTGCAAGAGCGTGGGAGGAAATTAAAGGGATCTTATATTCATGCTGGAGAAGCCAATGAATTCTCTAAATCTGCCCTAAGATCCTTTAACTCCGAGCGAGAGGGATTAGATGAGTAAAAAAAGTTTCCAGGAATGGGTTCTTGGGACACCTTAGCATATGGCCATATCTGTGTAAATCAGAACATATCGCGAAAGCCATGGCAGTGAGAGAAATAAAGTAAAGATCGTGAGAAAGAAAAACTTAATGTCATTCATTTACCATCCTGTAATCCCCCCCCCCCTGACCACACTATGAGACCAAGTTTGGATTTGGTATATTTTTACAGAGAGTTTTAATAGGGTCCTCCTATACGAATTTTCCAGGAAAAAGAAAAGAATGTAAGGAGAGACGTTAATACTACCGTAGTAACTCCATATTAATTGAAGCCTCCCGTATACCTATATTAAGAAGCATATTGTACCTATTTCGAAGAACAAACTTGGTTTATTTACCTTAGACCTTTACACAATACATAAAGCTAAACAAATCCCCTAATTCCCCTCTTCCTATAAAACTAACTCCTCTCTAATTCCCACTAGCGTACCAGTTTAGAAATACTACTTGAGTTTTCACAATTAAGCCTTTAAAGAACAGTGTAGGAAATTGACTAATTGGACTATGAAAAGCATAAGAGCATTATGGAGAGTTTTAAGAAATAGTATGTAAGTCAATGGGGAGTCTTAACTACATAATAAATTATTATTTTGTTTAATTTACTTTTTACTTTTATTCCCTAACTTAGGCATGATCACTTACTATTGAGCGAACAGAATTTCTCCTCCTTCTTCTTTCATTTCTTTCAGCCTATTCCCACTACTCGACTTCGCTCTATTGGCACTGGCTGCTGTTACCCAGGTTCTGAGCACCAAAGAAGGGACAGAAAAAATAACTATGATGATTCACAGAACACTTCCTGTGTTGAGGTATACTCATGAGAGATCACTCTCCCATAGAGAGTGCTGAGCCTCATCCCCACTTGCTCAGAGTCAAAAGATCCTGGGACGGACAGCGAATTCCATCGGTTTCTGCGGGAGGAGCACTTTTGAGGCATCCGTTCCCAACCAGTGCCATACGGTAGTTTACCATACACGTCAAGACGTATACCACTGCAGCCCTTAAAGTTAGCACTTCAGTCAAAGGCCACTACTAAGCGTTGATCAGCAGTTCGAAGAAATAGCGTCTCGTTCCCCCACCCGTAATCCCCGTGGTTCCCTCTATCCTGCCATGTCATAGTACTGCGCATATATGCATCGGGCGGTCTAAGCTGCAGGCAGTTTTCTCAACACGTAACGAAAGGCCGTTACCCCTCCCCGCTACCATAACGCCAAAACCCGCATTACCGTATTTACTCGTATAATCCACTATCTCCGTATGCAAGACTATCTCCGTCAGTCCCTGCCTCAGCCCGCTCTAAGTTTAGTTTGACAGGTTAACAGAATTGCGAATACCAGTTAGCGAGATCCAGCACGCTCAGCACACTCAGGCTTGACCGTGTGAGGAAAACACTAATCCTTCTTGGGGGGTTTTGTCTCTGATCATGGAGATAGCCTTGCATACGGAGATAGTGGATTATACGAGTAAATACGGTATTCCATAAGCCCTCTTGGTTCACTTGTTGCCACAGATCCATAAATTGAGATTCTATAGAAATCCAACCAAAAAGCCATGGATACGAAATCTACGCAGAAAGCCCCATGATTAGCGAAGTAAAGCGTGCTATTGTAGATAATGCTAAATGGCCCGGATGGCAGGGAACATAGGAAAATACAAACATCATTCGCCTGTGTGTATGGCGGCACTCTTGTTTCCAGGGAAATTTTATCTCCGAAAGTAAGGTCAATTTTTCCATTAACACTGATTGCAGGGATAAAAAAAATCTATAGATTGCACAACCAAACACTCCTACTTTTCACAATCTATGGCACTCGAGTATGGGTTGGGGGCCATCTTCGGATCTTGTGTTGCAACTGGTGCATGAACCAAACAGGCCCTAAATTTCCCCCATTTCCTCCCACTATTTCTAAAGCCAAACTCACCAATGGCACTTTTTCTAGCACCATAATAATATTATGATGGTACAACAATATTATCAACGAGCCGTATTCCGCTCACAAGCCTGCCCCAATTTAACTTCAACCCGCATCAGTGAACCCCCGCATGCTCAGTCCACCGACGCAGAATATTCTCGTTCACCCTCAACCGGTCTTGGCAAATTTCCTTATCTGCCGCCTCTCTCCCTACTGACTAAGCGCTTCACGCACCTTTGTGCCACCACTTTGAGCTCTCCTCCCCATTACCGCAACAACTCAGATCCTTCCCCTCAAACGTCCCCGCTACCGAATCTCTCAAAGAACAACATCTTTCTATTAACATATTCAACATTTTGCTCTCGCGATGTCTACCTCTGCCCGCCGCCGTCTCATGAGAGATTTCAAGGTATCTGCTCTACTCATTCCGACCAATCAAGAAAGCTCGAGTCATAGCCTAATCCATGCTAACGAGTTTTCTTCCAGAGAATGCAAACAGACCCGCCGGCCGGTGTTAGTGCGTCTCCCATTAGCGATAATGTCATGACCTGGTTCGTTTTTCACCCTTCACCTCAGCTTCCCCCATGCCCTTTGCTCTTTGATCTCATGAAACTCTTGCCACGCTCCTCCCTCCCAACACCTTCACCTACTTAGCATGCTTATAGGAACGCTGTTATAATCGGCCCTGTTGATACCCCATTCGAGGATGGCACTTTCCGCCTCGTCATGCATTTCGAGGAGCAGTACCCGAATAAGCCTCCGTCTGTGAAATTCATTAGCCAAATGTTCCACCCCAATGTCTACGCCACCGGTGAACTTTGTTTGGATATCTTGCAAAACAGATGGAGTCCAACCTACGATGTTGCGGCTATCCTGACTAGTATTCAGAGGTCAGTTCCTCAGTTCCATTTCTAACCATCTCTGGTCGCCATTGCGTCTACTCTCAGCCTGGTCATCCGGGATATCCAGCTTCCATGGCCTGGTCAGAACGCGCCCTAGCTTACTCCTTTATCTAGTCTTCTGAACGACCCCAATACCTCCAGCCCGGCCAATGTCGAGGCTTCGAACCTTTATAAGGACAATAAGAGGGAGTATGTTAAGAGGGTCCGCGAGACAGTGGAGAAGAGCTGGGAAGGGTGTTGATACCCATCCGAAAGTTGTCCTATTATGTTGGGCGTTGAAGGGGTTTTTTTTTCCTTTTTTTTTCTTTTTGTTTCCTTTTCTTTCTCCTGCGGCCAATACCATGGTAGGCTCCAATGTCGTGGAAAACTTGAGACGGGGTTACCAAAGGCATGATTCTTTCCTACTTTACTTCCCGTACCATTAACTCTCATTATCCTACCTGGTTTCCTTTTTTCGTCTTTACATTGGTTTCATCCACTGCAGGTTTTTGTCTTTGTTTGATATTTAATCCTGGGCCTTTCTTGATCTACTGTTTCTTAATAAACTTCTCCGTAATGAACTGTCGCAGATTCCTCTGCTAGCAACACCGTTCGTTTATATGATGTCCAGGTGAATCACTGACACTAAATTGATCAGCCACACCCCCAGCATGGTCGGTTCTACGAGTCAACCCCTTCACCGAAATCTGATAGATTAGCCCCTTTCCCCCGAGAGCCCAAACCAAATGTAAGTGCCCACTTTAGCAGTTGGAACGATGTTTGTCTCCAGAATCAGGATCATTTTCCCACCTTCCCCAGTCATTAATTCATCCCTCGACCTCCTCCCTACACTTTTTAAGCCAAGATTAGGCCCTTAAGGCGTTCTACCGAGTGACATTTTTGTGAACCCCTCGGGCAGGAGAGGAAGCGGGGAGAAACCCCGTCCCGAAGTAGCAACATAGGCCCTAAAAGGGCAATTCTAAGCCAGGTTCTTTTCCAGCCTGCACCACGAACGAATTGTGGGAGAACAGGAAAGCAGGGGAAAATCCGTCAACAAACCTCAACAACAACAACTGTGCTAACTCTCCTTTGCCGAACGTTCCTCTCGCCAACGCGCAGCGAGGTCCAAACAAAAACTTTTGGAAAGCATAAAAAGAAGCGAGAATCCAAAGGAAGTTTCCCTCACTCTTTTAAGAGCCCCGCTCCCCGCTTTAGTCATCTCGTCCCGTGTTTCTCCTGAGCTACCTGTGCGAGCCAGGTAGAAACCAACCTCAGGCGAGGATATTTCCTTTTCTTTCTTCCAGACAAACCCATCTTGAGCAAATATGGCGTACGATAACCCCTTCTATTCCTCGAGGTTCTAGCGACTTACCTACTTACAGGAGCGGTGGTACGGGGAGCTACAACACCATTAAGGGTAGGCCAGAAACCTCTTTGTTTGGGCCTGGGGCACTTCTATTGACTTGAGAAATTCATCAGTGGTCGCTCGATTCCGTCCGCAGAATTCAACGGAGATCAGGGAGGGTGGTGAGCCGATTGTGTCGTTTCCATCGGAGGATACATGCGAGCTTACGGTATGTTTGAGAAATATTTGGTTACAGCGGGTCGATAGCTTACACCTCCTGTAGAGCAAGGAGGCCGCTGGGGCCTTTACCTTTGATCGGGTGTTTGGCATGAGCTCCAAACAAGCCGATGTTTTTGACTTTTCTATCAGGTCTACGGTCGACGATATTCTCAACGGCTACAACGGCACGGTTTTCGCCTATGGTCAGACGGGTGCGGGAAAGTCTTACACCATGATGGGCGCAGATATTGACAATGAATCCTCCAAGGGTATCATCCCGAGAATTGTGGAGCAAATTTTCGCCTCGATCCTGGCTTCTCCTGGTAACATTGAATACACCGTCAGAGTCTCATACATGGAGATTTACATGGAACGAATCCGAGATTTGCTTAATCCTGCGAACGACAACTTGCCTGTGCACGAAGAGAAGAGCAGAGGTGTCTATGTCAAAGGCCTGCTGGAAATTTATGTGTCAAGTGTTCAGGAGGTCTACGAGGTTATGAGGAGGGGTGGAAGTGCTCGTGCTGTCGCCGCAACAAATATGAACCAGGAGTCTTCACGATCGCACTCCATATTCGTTATCCAGATTAACCAGAAAAATGTCGAGACAGGGTCACAAAAAGCTGGTTATCTGTACTTGGTCGATCTGGCTGGTTCCGAAAAGGTCGGGAAGACTGGTGCTTCCGGGCAAACTCTTGAGGAGGCCAAGAAAATCAACAAGTCTCTTTCCGCCCTGGGAATGGTTATCAATTCCTTGACGGATGGAAAGTCTACCCATGTTCCTTACCGAGATTCAAAACTTACTCGTATCCTCCAAGAGTCTTTGGGAGGTAATTCCCGGACAACCTTGATCATCAATTGTTCCCCTTCATCATACAACGATGATGAGACCCTCTCAACTCTCCGGTTTGGTATGCGCGCGAAGTCTATCAAAAACAAGGCAAAAATCAATGCGGAATTATCGCCGGCCGAACTCAAGTCCTTGCTCATCAAGGCTCAAAACCAAAACCTTACATATGCCGAATATATCGCTTCTTTGGAGGGGGAGGTTGTAATATGGCGTAGTGGTGACCCGGTTCCGAAGGAGAAGTGGGTGCCCCCAATCAAGATTGAGCTGCCTAAAGTAGATGCCAGAACCCGACGGGCAGATACACCGTCCAAGCTGGCAGCTGCCGAGGCTGTACAGAGCCCATCTCGTCCGGAGAGCCGTGTTGAAGTGAGATCATCAACGCCAGTTATTCTAGAAAAGGATGAGAAGGACGAATTCCTCAGGAGAGAGAATGAATTGCAAGATCAATTAACGGACAGGGAATCTGCATTGGCAGCCTCTGAGAAAACCCTATCTGATCTAAAAGAGGAGCTTGCGTTTTTGAAAGAGCACGACACCAAAACTGGCAAGGATAACGAAAAACTCTCAAGTGAGGTCAATGAGCTGAAGTTGCAGCTTGAGAAAGTCTCGTTCGAGAGCAAGGAAGCCCAGATCACTATGGATGGGCTCAAAGAAGCGAATTCTGAGCTTACTTCGGAGTTGGATGAAGTTAAGCAGCACCTTCTTGACGTCAAAATGTCAACCAAAGAGACATCAGCTTTGCTGGACGAAAAAGAGAAGAGGAAGGCGGAAAAGATGGCTAAGATGATGGCTGGTTTCGATCTGGGCGGTGAGGTCTTCTCGGATAATGAGCGGATGATTAGGGAGGTCATACATCGATTAGATGCAATTCAGGACAACACTGCATCCGGCGAAGAAATAACATCCGATGATATCAGAGACCTCCGGGCTAGGCTTGTAGAAACCCAAGGTATCGTCCGTCAAGCAGAACTCTCGCTCAACGAACGCTCCGAAGAACAAGATTTGGCGCTGAAACGCCGAGAAGAGCTGGAAACAAGACTGCTAGATCTTGAACAAGAACTTGAGGAACTGCTAGAGAGGAATCTCTCCGATGAGGATATTGCGGAGGTCAAGGGCCGGCTTGAGCAGGCGTATTTCAGTAAACAAGATGTTGAGGTGCAGATGCTAGAAGATCTGAAGAAGGAGCTCTCTAAGAAGAGTGACGAGAACGAAAAGTTGAAAGTTTCCGTAGATGAACTACAACGAAGGGTCAAAGCCGGCACCGCCACAAATGGCGCCGCCGGTGCTCTGCCTGGTGGCAAAACTGTCGCCCAACAGATCGCCGAGTTTGATGTCATGAAGAAGTCTCTTATGCGTGACTTGCAGAATCGTTGTGAACGAGTAAGATTCATGTCTTTCCTTTTGCAGCATAAAATACTGACCTATGCAGGTTGTCGAGCTCGAAATCAGCCTAGACGAAACGCGGGAACAATACAACAACGTTCTCCGATCATCAAACAACCGAGCCCAGCAGAAGAAGATGGCCTTCCTCGAAAGAAACCTCGAGCAGCTTACTCACGTTCAACGGCAGTTAGTTGAACAGAATAGCACACTAAAGAAGGAAGTTGCTATCGCTGAACGCAAGCTTAATGCCAGAAACGAGCGGATACAAAGCTTGGAAAGCCTGCTTCAAGAATCCCAAGAGAAACTGACCGCCGCCAACCATAGGTACGTGTTTCTTGAAGTCAGAGTCCAGAGTTTTGCGATACAAATGCTGACCCGACATCTGCGATCACAGATTCGAGGCACAACTTACTGCCGTAAAGGAGCGGTTAGAAGCTGCTAAGGTTGGCACTAAGGGGATTGGAGGAACGAACTTTAACTTTCAGGGATCTCGCATCGCGAAACCCCTCCGTGGTGGCGGAGGTGCGCCTGGCGACGTCAGCGGAGCACCAGTGCCACTCTCTGGTGTCCAGGGATCTGCGGCTCAACAGGAAGCCCAGCATCCTAAGCGCTCTTCATGGTTCTTTGACCGAAAATAGAGATGGGATACAGTAAAGTGTTTGGGGTGTTATGAGTAGACGTTGTCGAAAGGATAACCAGCGCAGTAGGCGCGGTTGATACCCAGCGGATCACTAGTCGAGATGAAAAACCACCTATTATCCTCAAGATTTAATAATGAACTCGAAATGCCCACTTCTTTTATGTCCATTATGTTTTCATGCTATGATACTTTTTCTTTCTTTCTTTCTTCCTCTTTTCTCTTGTGGGTGGTCTGGCTGGGACTTGGAGGCGGGGTGCAGGGAACGGGGGATCTGGTCATTTCACGAGATGGGTTATTTAGGACTGGAATAGATTCCTTGGTTCGTCGGCTTACAGTTTTACCAACGTTATTATTTCCTGGTCTTTTCTTTTTTGTTTGTTTTTTTCCCCTTAGTTTCTATCCTCTTCCTCCTTTTACCCTCCCTCCATCCCCTTGGGCCCATGCGAGACACCCAGTTCAATATGCCATTTAGAATATGATAGCCTTGCTGCTCGATTAAATTTTTAACCAATTCACGATAGTACTAGTATCATACTTGGTGATGAGTGCCGGGAAGATGTTTTCATACAAGACAGGAATTGCCTGCAAGTTACCCAAACTGACTGTTCACCAACGCTATCTTGGACACTTGTACCTGCACCTGAGAAGGCATTGATTGCAGCCAACCAGGTCGATCACTTTTTATTTTTATTTTTTACCTTCCGAATATACTTGCATAAAAAAATGAGCTAGCAATGTACCGAGACACACTACTGCACAATATCAAATAACTACCCGAGCATTACTATAAGGCTCCACACAATCCCACTATCCAGGGCATTTGCGGCAAGCTAAGCCCGATCGCAAGATGCACAATGTTTGACCCGTGAACAAGGGTACTATAAGATGCCAGTTGTTTTTTTTAGGCCCTTCAACCAATCCTGGATCCCAGGCGGCGGGACATCCGCCCGGGCACTGGCATTAGGTAGGAGAGGCGGAGTGGATGAGTACAGACAGTACTGGTACCGATATTGCACTTATGGTGAAGCCTGCAAGTTCCGGTGGTTATATTATTATTATAATATTATAGCAATTGATGTCGACAAACTGATATGATTACGAGACCTGTGCCGTACCGTATGTACCGGTATAATACTGTACTCATTCAAGCTCACTGTGAGATCTGGGTTTGCCGCGCGGTGCAATAATAATAATAATAATTTCTCAATCTCTGGATACCGGTAGTGCGGCATACCGTGCCGTACATACCGGTCAAGTGTCGATCTAGTGCTGTGTGTGCCACGCTGGTATGATAACTTAACCTACCGTATTGCATTATTGTATAATATTATAGGGTGGGGGATAGGCTTTTTCCGTTCCCCCTTATTTGTTCATTCATCCATGATATGATACCTTCTACCGTTTCTATCTTGCTATGGTACCTTTGTGACAAAGTTTAATGCGGGCTGACTGCAAGCATGATACTGGTGCCTAGATGGGAGGGAGGGTGCTGTATGGTGCCGGGGCTCTTTGAAAAATCAACACGCATGGATAATATATTTGCTTACATAATGCATGTAAAAAAAAGTAGTGGGGCTAAAGCTAAATAAAACAGCCTCGTGGAGAGCCGTGCATGGGTAATTCAAAATTTTAGCCAATGTCTCCACGGTATACGGTATGATATGATACCGTAAGAACTGAGAATGGCGGTGGGGCGTGTCCGCAGATTTCCCCCTCTAGATTAAGGGGAGAAAACGCGGGCGAGAAGCTTCTATTTCAGCCCCTGGTTGGGGCGAACAGTTGTTCCAGCTCGAACGGTATTGCCCTTATCGAAAATGAGAAGGAAAAAAATAAATACTGTATCATAGAACTAGAGAGCTCCTCCGGTGAAACGATATCTCCCTCAAGATGTGGTTGTGGTTGGAAATTTTGGGGAAATTATTATTGCGTTGAGCCATAAAGTACAGTACAGGGCTGATACCGGTACCCGTTATCAGACTTTATGGCGTTTGTCGAACTGTTGATCTGGTACCGGCATTTGATTAAAAAAGAAAAAAAACGGTCCAGGGAACCAAAACCCCTAACCCTGAATCAATCGCATTTTAGGGTTACTGGTCCAGGACAGTCAGTACCCGTAGAGGCACAAGGCCCCCAGTATGATGATACCAGTGTCTTTTTACCCATTACTCACGAGTTGGAATGAATAAATCCCCCACTCTATACAAAGTGTAAGGCTGGCGAGTGATGAATAGCAATGCTGTAGGCTAGCAGTGGGATACCAGTATATACAGAGGAGGAGGAGGAAGGTTTTTTCTTCATGTTATTGCGGCCCCTCAGATATCATAACTTATGCTATCGTACTTGTACCAAGCAAAGCACTTCGGGGAGTGAGCCGCACATGATAAACCCTTCCTCGCCTTGTCCGTCCGTCCCCCAGCCTGGCCGACGAAATAAAAACACAACTCGCCAGTCAGCCAGCCAGCCAGCCAGCCTTCTTCCCCCTTTCACACTCCCTCGGTGGCGAATCTTCTCTCGGAGAATTAAACCTAAAGTTCATCACGGGGTCTTTTGGAAAGAGTACGGGTTACTATACTCCACATCCGACCGGGGTTTAGGGTACAGTTTTGCCGGCACGGGCCCGGTATCATCATATCGAAAACCGGGGACCATCGTCCTCTTGGGGAAAAATTAAAAGTCTCGAGGGAAGAGAGAGAGAGAGAGAGAGAGAGAGAGAGCCTTCTCTGTGGACTGCGCCCGATTCAAAGTTGGTTGCAAAAGAGAAGGAAAAAAGTTACGCGTAACCCATAGAAGCTATCACTCCCCCTTCCCTTATCCCCCTCAAAAACCAAAAGGTCTTGTTAGCGTTAGGGAAACCACGCCAAAGTTTACCTTACCCGTACCCCATAAGCTCCCTCCCACTACTCAACGTTTCGGCTTGTCCAGCCAGGTCTCTAACTCTTTCTTTCCTCCTCCCCCCCTCCTCTTATCCACCACCAACATCGCTCCTTCCTTATCGCTTGTGGAAGGCTCAATCCTGAACCAACTAAACATACATTACTTGGCTTGCATCGCGTCTCGCTTAGACCCGCGAAAAGCTTCAGCTATTAACTGTTACTTGGTTCTGCTATTGCATCCGTTCGTTTCCATTTCCACCCAATTTCTGATTCCGATCTCTAACTCCTCCTCGTGCCGCCAGCATTTTCCTTTTTTTCTCTTCCCCCCCACCCAGCCAATAGCATCGTCGTCTCCCCCGCTTGCTTTCTGTTTTTCCACATCCATCCCGCAAGGCTCCCTGCCATTCGCGCGACAAACCTCTCCCCCCCCCGCTACTTGTTCCTCCACCCATATTGTCTACCCTACCCCGTCTCCCCGAGATATAGTCCTGATCCTGTCACGCCCTGTGTCTTGTCAGGTTTCACGGGCCATGACAACCTTTCCCCCCACACCCGATGCGTCCCCCAAGGTCAAGAACAGCTCGCTGTTGAACTCTGCCCCCTCCCCTGCAAGCTCCACGAGCTCCGTCACCCTAGCGGACGAACCATCTGCCTGCGTTTCGGCCGAGGATGACAATTCCTCCTCACCTCTGGCCGCCTCCACTTCCTCCCGTGCCCATGGTAACTCTTCCCCGACCACTCCTCAATCGATAGCCAAGTCGCCGAAATGCACGGAATCCGAGACAGTTCCGTGCATACCACCACCACCCTCGTCACCCGCGCACATCGGAAATTTCCAGCGCGTTTCACCATCGACCCATCACCATTCAACGGTAGGTTTTGATTCACTCCCGCCCACGGTTCTGGTGGAAATCTTTGGCCATGCGCTTCGCGGTGATTGCGGCGAGATCTCGCCCAATCTTATCGAATACACCGACCCCCGATTTCTGAATCACAATTTCTGCGCATTACTTGAGCGCAGGAGATCGCTCTCTCGTCTATCTCGCCTTAGTAGATTCGCCCGCGCTTATCTTCAGCCGCACTTGTACTCGCCTGCTGTTGTTACCAGCATGACCGAACTAAACTCGCTAAGTGGGTATTATTATCCGGAGGTTGATTGGAAAAAGAAGGGAAAGCAACCGGTCCTGGAAACGGATGGCAACGGTACCCCAGTCAAGCCGCGGCTTCCGGCGAAGAGACGTAAAGCGTTTAAAGGACGTGGCCGGAAGATCAAGGAATTGGTTGTCATAATTGCTGGGTTACCTGGGGACATGTTGGATGATAATCCCTCTGTGAGATGGCCCGGTTGGTATATCGAGGACTGGATGAGATATGATTTGGAGGCGCTAGCGGTAGAGCGACTCACTATTCTAGCCCCTTCACAAGGTAAACCCCCCCCCCCCCCACCACCAAACTAGCAATCGGGAGGTGAGCCGTGTGAAGCCGGAAAAAAAAAGACTAATTATTCCTACGGTAGTTACCGCTGCCACCATCTTATGCGCCACCATCCCAAACTATCAAACAATAAAGCACCTTCACATAGAGGTGAATATCGGTGAACCTGCCTTCGCTCCCGAAACTCGCTTCTATAACCTAGCAGCACACGACAGCACGAGAGACCACCTCTGTCCCCGTCTTGTCCTTCATCACGACACTCTCGAATCCCTGACGCTCCGCAACATCCACGTCTGCCGACATCTCGTCGACCAGACCAACACCTGGCGGCGCCTCCGACACCTGAATGTCACATTTCACAACGGCCTTCGCGGCCTCTGCTGCGCCGACACCACCACCAACGAACCCGCGAACCCAGAACTAGAAGTCAACGAGACCAACCGCAAGATCTGGGAATTCTGCCAGCAGCGCCAGTACCTCACCATCGAGATGTTCGCCTGGTACGACTTTTGGTCCGCCACGCCCGGAGAATCCGTATGCTCATGGCGCACCATCAATGGACTGTTGTACCGTCGGGTGACGCCCGGGGGGCAACTCGCTTTCTCGTCATACGAGTGGTGGAAGGCACTGTCCGATGGCACAGGCTGTTACGCTACGCCCGGCCCTTCCCCGACCGGTACCCGCATTGTTAACGATAGTGCCGGAGAGGAAGTGGAGGAGGAGGAGGAAGTGGAGGAGTGCTCCGAAGACCAGGAGGAGGAAGAGGAAGACTCTATCCTGCTACTCGATACGCAGTTCTCTGATGATGTGGATGGGTGTCTGGGTGGTGGTGGTGGTGGTGGTGGCGTGGCGGTCAGTCATGAGGAGGATATCGCCATTCTGTGCGCTGCCACGAGACCGCGGCAGATGAGGATCCTATGATGGCCCCTTATCCCATTTGGCTGTCCATTTTTCCCTACTTTTCTCTCGTTCTCATTCTCATTCTCTTCTTTCTACTTACTTCTCTTTAACACTCTAGGGTTCTTTCCTACACCTTTTTTTGAGTCGGGGTCAAAACGGATATGGCGTTTATTTATGTTTTATTTGAGTGTCACTTTCTACACAATTTCTTTCTCTCCCCCTTTTCGGCTATTTCCTTCTGGATATTCGGAATCTCGACTATCTACTTTTTGTTTAATTTTTCTTTTTCTTTTTCTTTTTCTTTCCTATCTACCTATCTGTCTCTATCTTGTATACGGACGGGCCGTGCTTTGGCTGCCTCAAAATGACAGGCAGGGGGGAAAAAAGAGAAAAAAAGAGAAAAAAAACACAAGGATCTCTAGGTTCATATGATTGTTCTTCGTTCATTGTTTTAGTAGAGTGGGATCACTTTTCTTTCTCTCTTGTCCAAGTCATTTCTCCGCTCCAACTCAAAAAATGCACGAATAAGGATGGGAATAACGACAAAAATTAAAACTGACCGGCTGGCTAGGTATGGTATGGGTAGGAGTTTCGATTTTGCTTTTTTCTCTCTTTCCTCCCTTCCTTATTTTTTTTTCATGTAATCCTTCTTTTTATTTTTTTTCGTTTTTTGTTTCACACCTCTCTTCCGCTTCCTCCCGGCTCGTGGAATGATGGACGTGCCGCGCTGGCTGGCTGCCAAGTCGAGATTACGGATGGAGTATATAACGACTTTGCACGAGAGAAATAGTGGAAACAAGAGTAGGAAGAAAAGAAAGAAGGAAAAGAAAAGAAAAGAACAGAACAGAACAGAACAGAACAGAACAAAAAAAAAGGTTGTTAGAATTCACGACTTGTCACTCGATGATTTTTGGGAGTTAATTGATATCAATCATGTAATTCATGTCATGACGTATGAATGGGACTTGAACGCACGAGTAAAAGGGAAACTGCAATGCGAACAGGGGTTGTGAAGCGAAATAAAGTGTCGAGAGCCGGGATTATTATTTTTCCGCTATGATACCTTGTTTTATGTACTGTACGAGTAGTACCTCCTCCTGCCCCCGTGATCATCACAGCCATTGTTTGAGACAAGAAAAAAAAGCCCACCAGAAAAGAAAGCAAAAGGAAGGAAGCAAGGGAGAAAAAAAAAGTGAATCATCTTGTGCAAGAACACCTACTTGACCTCATCGAAATTGATCCCATACTTTTCCGTCAACCTCGCCCTCCTACGCTCCTCCCATCCAGGTCCATAAATACCTATCCCGAGCCCAAAAAGGTCAGCCAATCAAACCAAACCAAAATATTTATTTAAAGAAAAGAAAAGGAAAAGAAAGAACACCAACCCCTCCCCTCCCCCAACTCCCCAATAGTCTCCCTCCCATCCCTCCTCCCGCGCGCCCTAATCCCCTCCTTCCTCCCCACCTCATCCCCCCCCCTCCCACCGCCATTGCGAAACCTCCTCCCCAGCGCCCCGCCGGTATACTCAAACACGCCCATCACGACGCCCAGCCCAACGCCGCAGCCGACAACGCCGGGCATGGTGCGCACGCGGATGCCCAGCAGCGCGCCCGCGACCGCGCCCCCGATCGTGGGATTCAGGCTGTCCTCCACGCCGCGCAGGTTGGCGCTCGCGGCGCGGAAGAACATGTACGAGCCGCCCATGGCGGCGCCCAGCCCGATTACGCCGCCCGTGCGCGTGATGAAGGTGGTGACGCCCGCCGCCGGGGACTTGGTCAGGGTGTTTTGCATGGCCGAGATGAAGGCGCCGGCGCCCGCGCCGTAGAGGGTGCCCTGCACGGCGAGGGTGATGGCGTCGTGGCGGTGGAAGGGGGGGGTGGTGGTGGGAGTGGTGGTGGTTTCCATTGTTTTTTTGTTTGTTTGATTGGGGGTTTTTGGTTTTTTGGATGGTGGGTTTGGATGTTTGGTGGGGCAGCGGGTGGGAGGAGTGGTGGGTGAGGGAGGGTTGGTTGGTTTGTGGTGGGGCTTATTAGTCAGCTGGATTATCTTTGGATGGCGTGTCGGATTGGTGGGAGGCGAGGGTCGCAACGACGGGTTTTGCCATTTTGCATCTATTAGAACTCAAGTCGTAGCCAACTGATTGGTCTGGAACTACTTTTTGCAAAGCCCCTATTGCCAACGAGTTCGTAACGAGGCTTAACGGGAGCCGATTGTAGATGTCAGCGTAGGCCGCCACGAGTCCATGTTTCATTGTGGGAGGACGATTTCCCGTATCGTACGGCATGACTTGAAGATAGTGCTCGGCTTGAAAAGAGCATCAAATCTTCTCTCTTTATAGCTAAACAAGCTCGTAACCCCCCTTTGTACTCGAGTATACCGGTCTATCATACCAATGCCGGTACTCGCCTTCCCAGATAAAAAGCGAAAGAAAGAAAAATCTACAATTAAGCCACACCACACCTACATTGATGCGAATCGGAAAAACACCCAAGAGGGGTGTATATAAAGGAAACAAAGGCAAAAAAACAAAAACACATGCCCACTTTTTTCCTGCCTTCCTTCAGAGTACACATGAATGGGAAATGCGCCAGACTCGATTCAACCTTACCCGTCAACCCGAAGAACTCACTTAACACCACGCTCATATATTCCTTACTCAACTTTAATACTACCGTATATCTTTCTCACAAACAGCCAACAGGAGAAAAACCCAATGGTGCCTGTCAAAACAAAGAACAGGAAACCTATGAGTGCACTGTAACCCAAATAGAGCACATTGCTGGTAAGGCCTCCAAGACTGAGTTTAGAGACCCAGTAAATGATAGCGTTGAGGAAGATGTAAATGGCACTTGCCCCGGCAGTGAAGAAGGATCGCCATTGCCAATGATAATTTTCTGAGCAGAGAAGGAAATAGATCATTAAAACCGTAACAGTAGAGCAGGTCATAATCTAAATCTCATTAGCAAGCTGCCGACATTGCGATTAGGGAAGCAACCTACCATGATACCATAGCAAATAAACAAGAACCCAAACATGTAGTAGACCTTGTGGAACCAGATCGAGTTCATGATGAAGTAGAGCTCGACAAAGATCGCCCCGAATGGCAGGATACCAACAAGGAGCATGCTTGGCACCGGCTTCAGATACATTACCTGATCGGGGATTTGGCGAGGAATTTGATTCGTGCGCACAGGCGAGGAGAATGGCTTTCCACACCGTGTAAGTCAGGCTCGATCCATGTTAGAAGAACGAAAAACTTACCGGAGATTTAAATCCTAGCCAACTGCCCCCAACGCTCAAAGGCACGCTAATAACAAACCAGATCACAACAAGGGCCAACATTGTAGTGAGCGGAACCGCTCCTGACGAGTGCTCGTATATGAGAAAAAAGTTGAGGAGGAAAAACCCTCCAAAGACGATTCCGGGAACAAACAGCGGAGTCAATATGATATTTCGTTTCCATGCCTCTCCTCCGAACGACTTGTAGCTTCTTGCGGAAACGTATCCACCAATGAATCCGAACAGAGTATACGACAGTATCATAACTGTCGCCAAGGACCCACGGTTGGAAGGTGATAGAAAACCGAGAAGGGCAAAGGCGATGGTAGCACCTGTCATAAAAAACAGTTGTGCCCCTGACCCCAAGAAGACTGAGAGTAGCATAGGATTGGTAGGGGAGCGGAAAACGTCGCCGTGTACCAGCTTCCAGCCAGAGTCATCCTGGACGTCCTCATTAAGATCCAATTGATTATAGCGAGCAATATCCTTGCGGAGCGCTCGCAAAAGCACCATTGCGACCATGCCAGTAAGGAATACAACGATAATAGCCGAATTAACTAGAGAAAACCAATGGATCCGTGGCTCAAATACATGCAGATATTTATCCCATCTAGTCGCCCAGGCAGTGGTTGAAGGTCTCCAGAGGACTGAATACGTGAAAATAACATCTGTTTGGCCGTTCTCACTAAGCATGACAGGTGTCCTGTCGTCGCAGTTGGCATTTCCCTCCTCACCCTTCTTGGATGAAAGGGATAGCGGCTGGACAACCACTCCAACTACACGGAACTTGTTGGCCTTGCGGCCTGGGATCTCGTGGTAGTCGATGACTATGTTGTAGTGGTTGTTCAGATAAGGAGCTGGTTCATGCCCATCTTCCACTTGCACAAATCCGAGAGGAAATCCCTGAGAATAGTACTCTTCATCACCATCATCACGATCCAAGGCTACGGGAAGCCCATCCACTAGCCAATTAATATTGTAAGCCTGCCTGATCCGCCGGTTGACAAACTTTGAATTCATCTCTTCGTACTTCCTTTGACAAAGCATCTTGCAGGTCTCATTTTTGGTCATATAGAGCTCAAAGGGTGAATCGAGGATACGATCCCCAAACAGAATAGAGCCCAGAGACTCGGACACCTTCTTAGGTCCATTCTTGGGACGGCAAAAATTGAAAGCCGGGTGGTAATAGTCGAATGAAACAATGGAACTCAGCGGCCGTCCTGTTGTGAAGGCTGGCGTAAGGCTATTCACGTTCAGAGCGACTTTAGCACCAGAATTGTAGTCTGTTGGAGCGACTCCTGGAAGATAAAAGGCGGATGTGACTTGAAGTAGTGAAAGTGCCCCAACTATTGGGGCTAACGGAGTGGAAAAGTGCATGATTGCAGGGTGTGCCCTATACTCCGGCCAGCTCTGGAAAAGCAAGGGCCTCACCAGTTAGGTGGATTTCAGGGAGGGAGAACGTAAGGTGCTTGGTGATATACAGGCGAGGTTTGGATAATGACAAGAGGAAGCCGTGAGCAGTAGGTGGGTTTGGAGGGTCAAGGCGACGATGGGTGGAGGATAGTGAGATCTGAAGGGGATAGATAGGGGGCTCGTGGATATGATTTCGTTGGAGCCTAGCACAAAGGAGTCCTTGGGGATGCTGATGACGCGGTAGCCAGGTATACTATGGAACTGTGCTGAAGATAGCTTTTGCGGGAGAAATATGGCGGCTTATTAAAGTCTCATGCTGCGATCAGGGACGAGGGAAATCGGGAGCGGGTCTGTCTCCTTCCATCGGACAAGAATAATCTCAGAGCTGGCATCTCGCAGGCGATTTGCTGCTTGGCCTGGTCTGAAATGAAGCTTTGTGCCAAGATTATGTTGGAGCCCTGATTACTCATCAACCTTCAGCCTCCAGATGGTTAAGCGGCAGTCTTTCCCTGAAGTCTGAAAGTTGGGAAATTTAATACGGGGATTAATACGGGGATGACAGCAATCCTTTTTCTTTTATAGAATGATACTGCTCCCCCTCTTGCTCATATACCGGTACCGGTGGTCTGCTCTGCTTTGTCTGGCTCCTGATGGTGTTGTGTTGCCAGATAGGCAAGAGCCTCAAGATACTGATCGCGATATTGGGTCCTGGGGGAGGACACCAACCTGTTCCTGCTATGATAAGTCAACATAGCAACAATCGTGCGGTCTCCCAGGTGTATGGTATTCTCGTAGGTTATTTGCCATCATCAAAATTATTGGTATTGTCTCAACCAAGCTTCGTTGCCACCATCCCTGTACGAGTACTCGAGTAATTAGGTGTGCAGGATGAAATGGGTAAAAAAATGGTTAGCGGGAGCCGTTTCTGGTCTCTCTTTTATATAATTCTTTGGATCCCCAAGGTAACCCCCATACCCGTCCCCAATGTTCCTAAGACCTTCACGAACTGTTTCTCGCCACTCGGTCATTTCGGCTGTTCTCACTAACTCTTTGTCTAACATGAAACCTACTTTTGGTAGCAACAAACAGAGAAGTCCCAGCCCATCCCCGCTAATCTTCACCGGAACTCCCATTTACACTGAGCCTTCCATTTTCACCAATACTCTATTTACACCGAACACCTATATTCACCAGACTTCTAAATTCGCCAAACTTCTATATCCACCAAACCTCTATATTAACCAAAACTCCTATTCTATCCAAAGCTTCTATTTTCACTCAGCCCCCTACTCCTCACAGAAGCTTCCTTGCTTATGCTGTTTTCACCGAAATCTCTGTATCCACAAAACCCCCCCAACCACTTGATTTACAGGACAGGCTATACAAACCATTAGGTGGAAACTATACAAGGTATCTTAGAAAATCCACCTGGCGGACATTGTGGGTATTGCCTAATGAAATTGGATCAACATTCTACACATCACATCTTTGAGCCTGGTGATCTCTTGCTATGGAATCACCTGTGTAGAAGAGTCTGGAGATTCAGTCCTTTTTTTAAGTGCCCAGGATTTTCATAGCACGGCGAAGATTCCCGATCCCAGAGCAACTAACTTATTTTGCTCAAATATTGATCGGTATGCTCACTCGTCACAACAGCAAAATAGTGGATACCAAACACAGTCTCTCAGACACCTGCGGGGTAAAAAATTTAACTTCAGCACAAATTGCTCTTCAAGATATTAGTAATGTAATACTCAAAAACTTTGAGAAACCTTTCAGAACCCCCCAATTTGTCCCGTTGGAGGAAACAAAACTGGTCTACTAGTAGACTCTCAGCTTCCGCAATTCAATGTATCAGCGATGAATTTTACCCACTCGTATTCCCTCTCTCCAAATTACACACTATAATACCGGACCACCAGGAAACGACCAGCCAGAGTAATAAGTTACCCAGCATCATTTCCAGGCCGATCAAACCAGCTCATCCACTACCATAAAAACTCGTGAAATTGACTATCTCCGTCTGCCCTCTAATCTCCGGATTCTGAGTCAAAAGCTCCCGGCAACGATTAGTAGCGTTCTTCTAACACAGTATAAGATCAGCGCTCAATAGGTGTTGGATCTCATTAACTGGTATTCGCAATTCTCTTAACTTGTCAAACTAAACCTTATCGTGCGCGGAATGGAGATTAAACCCCCCTCCTACAGAGCGGAGATAGCCAATTTCACGAGTTTTTACAGTAATGGAATAAGTATCATAGGTCTGATAGAGTTGACTGACATATGATATCAGGAAAATAGTTCAGCCCCAGGGGGTCGGTTCATACTAGGTCGCATTTGGAACACATCCCTGGCACAACATTGTTCACCCCATGGCCCTAAGAAGGAAACCATCACATGGAAGATCACTCACTTTGCATACTGTACCGAACTTCCCAGGATCTAAAGTTCCCAGCTTTATTTCCAAGATCCCAAAATAATGAGGGGGAACGGGACGTAAGATCATTACCGATAATAGGCATGTAACTTTACAGCAGAGATAAAAAAAAAGGTTAGGATGCTTTTATCTGTTTCATCTATTTTATGTTTCAAAATTCTGGCCAACCACAATTCCTATGATACGCTCTGCACCAGATGCATGAAGAGATGTCAACTGGCTTTCGGTATCTTTTTCTTTCCTTTGCTGATGATTACCAAGCATGATAATCCAAATTGTACCCAAAATGCGGCACCCCCGAACCACTGCTATCCCACAAACTCGCCTAAAATCGACCCCAAAATTATCTGAGCATGTGAAATTTATGGTATAATACTGTTTCCCGTACTGCCCTTACCAATCTTAAAACTTGTAACTTGAGTATATACCAGCACAAGTAAAGTACATATGAGCAGGGTGTCATTCATTATATCAACCACCACCAACAAGACACATTAACCTCAACAAGCAATATATTCAGCACAGCGATGTTCATTGCATCAAGGTTTGACTGTATTTGGATTGATCGTTATGTCCTCGGGTGGTGTTAGTTAAAATAAAATAAAATAAAAAAATAAAAAAACTATTTCTGTCCATCCTATGGAGACGGGGGTTATGTTTTCCGCCGGCGATCTTTATGGAGCAGCATGTCCGGGACCGAGCAAAACTTTCCCAGTATCCAGCGATTAGCCTCTTCTGGAAGCTGTCGCAGTGGGGGAATTCCGTCGGTATTTATCACTCATAAATTAAATATCCCTATAAACTAGCGTCTCCAGTAACATCGTGCTGAGAGGTTATGAGAAGTACAGGTTACCAGTATGAAGAACCTGAACATTTGAGTCTGAATTTAGTATTTGCAATCAGACCCGCACAGACAATCTGCCATATAAACTTTTAATCCCTGTGTTCAGGTTCTACAGTCGCACCCCGTTGTCCCGGATGGCCAAAATCAGTGAAATAGTTGATAAAAATAGTGTTTGAAAAAACTGAAAAGCAAGTGATAATTGTGTGGGTATGACATCCGGCTATCCCACATATGGTTTAGATGGGGGTAGAGTGGAAAACAAATGGGCAGGGAGATCAGTGAATGGAGAGAATTTAAGAAACCCCCCAATACCAAACTTGAATAGAAGAATTTTATCTCAAATGATCAAGTCAAACTATCCACTCAGAGCCTGCCCGATGCCACCAGCAAGACTTGCATACAGAAGCAAAAAGCGGAAAACACCACAGAACCTTGGTCTAATACCGCTGCAGATAAATGAGCTTTGTTGCCTGCTTTGAGCAGTTGTGATGTGATATTTCAGGATAGGATTGAGAGAAAATCCAGGACACTGAATATATTTTCTATATGCACAGGGGTTAGAGATATCTGAATTTTCATCCAGTCCGGAAACCCTCAAAATCCGGGACAGTGAGGTGTATTTCTATGTAGCTCGCACAAATCGTGAGAAATTGTCCGGGACAACGAAGAATCAGGGAGAGTGAGGTCCGGGACAACGGGGTGCGACTGTACATGCCGGTGACTTGTAAGTGCAATTCTCAGGCAAGCCGTGGTGGAGGTGGATTCAATCTAATTTATCATCCTTGCATCACTGAACCGGTAAGGGTCAAGACGGACTTTTGATTTTGGCAAGTACAAGTACGGTACCGCAACTTCTTTTTTTTACCCTCTAGAACTCCATTCCCTTTCTATCAACAGGCCATGTATATACATTAGGCAAAAGAAAGGAAAAAGAAAGGAAAAAGAAACCCAGAAACAGCCGGAAAAATATGGTTGGGGGGAGGGCTCCGAGTCACTTCTGCAGCTTCTTCTGCGAGGCCTCCAGTTGCTCGTGAGGGGGGGTTCCTTTATCGCTGGCGAAGTAGGCGGGAAGGCGGAGTTGGATGTAATCCTTTATGGTCCATATGACCAACTATACCTATTAGATTAACCAGATACAGGAGCTGAATGAGAAACTTACCGACGAAGATCCGATGAACAGGCAGTGGAGTTGCCATCTCATTGTTTTTTGGTCAGACTTAAGCTCAGCGAACTCCTTGTGGACCCCGGTATTTCCATCGTTGATTGATTGCCTGAGCTCGTCGGTAAGTTTGCCGATGGATTTGACTACATCGACTTTGAAGGTGCTGTGGGATTTGACTACATCGACTTCGAAGGTGCTGTGGTCCTGCCATCATCGTCTTGGTTAATTGTCACTATGTATTTGGAAACGAAATCCGTACCTTGATAGCACCATCAATCTTGTCGTCGAGTCTATTAATTCGGTCCCACTATGCCATAGTTTGTTAGCTGAAGCTTAAATAATCAGTTTGAGGTACCGTAGAAACTTGAATAATTGAACCGTGTGCTATGTCGTTGGACTTTCCTCTCTCAATAAGGTCAAGAAATCTTTATTTTTTTTTCTGTCTCGGAAGGGGGAAAGGGGCTGTGTTTTTGCTGTGTTTTTGGCCCCCGTTCCAGAGAAGGAAATTCTAGACTTCAAAGCACACGGTTCAATTGTTCAAGTTTTTACGGTAGAGAGACTTACGAAAATATCGGACCAGCCACCGTGACCATCGTTTCCGGTGCCATGGTTTCCGGTGCCATGGTTTCCGGTGCCAGGGTTTCCGGTGCCATCGTTTCCAGTGCCGTTGGGGATGAATTCATCGTGGAACCCCCTGAACCAGATACGTCGATGGACGAGGGCAGGAGAGAGGATTTTTGTTTGGCGTGAGAGTCGGAACATAGTGTTTGATGATCGTTATGAGTGGACTTGGATGGTTGGGTGGAAGATGGTTGACCTCGAAATTCAGGCTCTTAAAAGCTCGGTGGGTGTTACCACAAGCCACTGCCAAGTCGACCATCTGGGATCTGGGGCTTGGCGCGCTGGTATGGGATGCGCAACAGGAATCACCATACAAGTCACAATAGGCTTAGCAGTGTAGGTTAATAGAATTACGAATACGAGTTAATGAGATCTACCAAGTTCAGCCTGCCCAAGCCATACCGCGTCGAGAAGACACCATTCCTTCTCGGGGCATTTTGTCTCTGATCATACAAGTTACAGGGGGTATGTTTTCGCACAACCACCATGTCTCTTACAACCACAGTCATTGAAATTGCACCTCCGTGTGATCAATCACATTTCGGTTTTTGACCAATCGCGTTCCTTGGACCCCTCTTCACAACGGCTTCAAGTCTTTATTCCCAGTGGATTTTCCCCTCAGTTTAATTTGTCTTTAGGAGATTATTTTATCTCTTTTCATCACTTTTATTTATCCTCCATCACACGTCAACTGCCCGGTATCGGTAAAGATGGTTAAGAGAGGATCTACAACGTTTTCGGTGACCAAGGTTGCTAAGGCGGGTTTGACGGCTACCACCGCCCTACAAAAGATTTTGGACTTGGAGAAGGATGTCTCTAAGTTGCGTCACCATGTTTCTGTCTTGTCGAGAAGGAATCATGGACTGCAAAAAGAGGTGGATAGGTTGAAGAAATAGGAGGTGGCTATTACCCTAGCGGGAATAGCTTGCATAATTATGCGCGAGGTATATGCCACTATAAGGGAGAGCATATATCTGAACCCAAGCTTCCTGAGTAGGGACTTCTTGGAGGCATCTGGGAGACTACTCAGGAACCTCAAAAGAGTTCACGTTTCAAGATATGGCTAACTGATTGGAACGATGATTAGAGAACCAGTTCTCTACTCTTACTAATGCATACGCATTATGCATTGA
>Ga0307509_10000906_pt1 | contig 50635 bp, 29 predicted proteins | sample 10_EM_MG_FD_202245 | JGI IMG/M metagenome (GOLD analysis project Ga0307509, IMG submission 202245) | Populus trichocarpa ectomycorrhiza microbial communities from riparian zone in the Pacific Northwest, United States - 10_EM | ecosystem: Host-associated > Plants > Roots > Unclassified | place... | reverse complement strand
ATAGTGTGTTCCAGACAGGGCATAGCTTGGGGAGGCTGAGCTTGCGAGATCTCGTTAACTGGTATTCGTTATTTCGTTAACCTACTTTTCTAAGCCAATTATGGTTTAGCACCGCGATCCAGTGAGATCCACGATAGCTGATTTAACGAGTAAATACGGTATTTCACTAGATTTCCAGGATCGCGCCGTGACAAGCCTAACCCGATTCAGATATCAAAATCCACGGTCCAACTCAGCCCATCTCGGGTTGTATCATATCCGGGTCGGCTCGCTAAACCCAGGAACAAGCTTTGCGAATATTACCACGGGTTAAGGGGCTTGGAGCTCCATTTACTACTGGTTCACTATGGTCGTGCAGAGATGCCTCACTGCTGTCCAGCACATGAAACCCTGTTTTTCTTGAAAAACTCTCCCAGAGCGAAGTGTCCTGACTCTTGTAAATAAAGTGCCCAAGTTAGTAGGAACCGCTTGATGAAGTTTGTGCATAGGAAAGCAAGGCGAATGGAAAAGGCTCTTGGAATTTGTTGTCTCCAACGGCCCCTCTGGAGCTAGCTACCCCTGATAGCCAAGAGAGAAAAACCTTTATCCTTTCCACAGAGGTCCTAGCACTGTACTGTACTGTACCCCCACCCAAATTTTTGGCTCACACGGAATGGCTAGCAATCTGCCGTACCGTTCATTTCAATAATTTCGCCGTGACTTTGCTCCCGATCCCACCTTTATCACGAGTTAATCCACACACCAAGATCATCTTGTTCGCGGGGGCTAGTGGGATCCCTAAATCTCCCAGCCTCACATATTATCCCTCGCTCTGTGGATGGAAACCCCAACTATTGGACCAAATGCTATATCACTAGAGCTGCCTCATCTAGTAAGGTCTTTTTTTATGTCCCTCATAGGGGCTAAGCAGCCCGGATCTTCCAACGTCTGGGATATCTGTTGACTCTGTTTTTTCCTTTTTCTGTTTCCCTTTCCTCTGGGCCTTCTGCCTGGCCTTCCAGCTGTGGTCCATTATTATCACATTGGAAGGGGATAGGCTAGAAGGAGACAATCGCTATGACATACCCGATTAGGCTTTCCAGACAGCCGGTGTTCGTTTTTCGTGTTCCCGTATGCTACATATATAGTTAGTCATAGGCCCTTCGCCCTTCCATTCTGTAGTCGGCTTAATCCTAAAACACTCATTGCTTTTCCGGCAGATTCTCTATTACATCCCTTTCTAACCACTCCAATCGTTTGTTCTCTTTTCTCTCTCTCAAGTTGTGGATTAGATTGGATGGATTACCAAATCACAAGAGCCGACATTTTACGTTCACTTGTGCAGCACAATATAGATTAGTTGCTGTTGAGAATCTCTCACAAACCAAAGTGCCTGACTCCTGAAACCAAAGGGCTAAGTTAGTGGAAGTGCGATGATAAATTTTATGCATGGGAAAAGTACTTGTCCCAGGCCATAAGTACCCGAAAATGAAGGGGGATCATTTGTATGGGGGCACAGACACGCACGGATGTTTTGCCATATATTTCTTTAATCCCTGTTTTCGAGTACTTATGGCCTGGGACAAGTAGCATGGATGAGAGATGTCTGTAGCATTTACTGCTTCCAGCAATTTCTCCTTAGCTACTCTTAATAGAAAAAGGATAAGCCCTTTCCCGCTCTCGGAAACAGTCCCTATTCATCCACCACCTCGCGCTCCCCTAGGATAACCAATCTTCCCCATCGTGTATCTCTTTCTCCCTAATTTCATTCTACCCTCACCGCGATTCATTGATCTGCAGACCAGGACCACCTTATCCGCGGGAATTAGCATCAGTCCTAAATGAGTAGCTTCACATCTTATCACTCGCAGAATCCCGTATAGGCTCCTTTTAAGAACAAGTGCTTTCGGTTTGGGAATAAGAGCTTAATCCGAACTTCCTCCTCCCTATTGCTGTCAAGAAGTGGACCGTTTTGTTGTGCAGCCGAAGATTGCTGATTAAGTTCTCTAGCTAGCTAAGCGGAACATGAACGGTATAACCATACCCTATCGTAATGACGCAACCCATGATGTAGAATACACACATCCGCGCACGCCCTCTCATACGCAATAGTGAGTAGGAGGCCTTAAGCAAATCTCTCATACCTCCGCCCGGAGGACCATTTCTCAACAATTGCGTATAAGAGGGTGGATGTGGAGACTAGCATTCCACTCAATCCCTTACCTCACTAAAGTGAGGTATATGTATACCGTTCATATTTCTCTCGCCCAGGTTGAAATCATACGCCTCCGAGCCCATCGTTATCGCATCATGCGACATCAGTGGTGCAGTCCCCTGCCATCCCCCACCGTCCCCTACGGTCCCTCACTATCCCCGCCCGTCCTCTACAGTTCCTAGTTATCCCTCGCCTACCTTGTGTATACATGTCTTACCCTGTAGGGCCCACCGTCCAGTCTAAGGACGGCGATCCTGCACTTTGACTGCCCCGGATGGACTACGTGTAACAGTCCCGTCCCGTCCCGTCCCGGGCTCTTGGCAGTCCCCCTGGACGGTTGAGAACACTTCTCAGAAGGCGGCTTATACCTGGCATAGGTTTTGAGACAGGGTGCAAAAGAGTATGTCTTACTTCTCAAGTCATCGCCCTGTAGTTCCCAGTTATTTCCTTGGTCCCTTATCTTACAGTAGTATTGAATTGAGGGTTAGTTGGCAATGCCCAGCGAATTCTAGCGATCATTGACATATCCGGTACCTACTACCTCTTGTGGTGTTTAGAGGTAAAGCCTAACACACGAAGTGAGAACCTACGATACTCATGGATGTAGTACCATTGGCGGATTCGGGGAAGAAAAAAGGGAAATGCTAATCAACCGGTTTCTAGCAAGACATCTAAGAAATAGCCTCTGCTAGACCAAGGTTGGTTGGGAATTTTCGGGCCTAGCTCTGCAATCACAAATAGAGGGGAGCATAAGATAAACCTCCTTAACACCCTAGTTTTGCTACCACAAAAACTTGGATAATTGAACCTTGCGCTAAGACGTCTGAAATTCCCGCAGATGAGCGCACAGCGAAAACTGACCCCTTCAGCCCGAGCGCAAGTCAGAGAAAAAATGAAAAATGAGCCAGACCTTACGAGCAAAGGCAATTCCAGCATCATAGCGTGACTTTTAATTATTTGAGCTCTTATGGTAATATTGCTTGAGTGTGAGATGGATTTTGCAGGGATTTGGTGCCCTCCCCCTGTTTTGTCGAGACAGACTGGGATGATAAAGTACCGTAAGTATATGTTCTCAAATAGGGGAGAGATGTGCTAAGACGTTGTAATTGGCTCATCTAGCAGGGTATCTTTCTCCCACTTGGACCCCAACTGAGGGCTGTTATGATACTACCTTAGCTCGGACAAATTAAAAAAATCCCTGTCCAGAAACCTTTCCGAGTCTGCACCATAAGCATTCATTTCCACACCCTTAGGGAACATCAATAGTATGAGAATCTACCAAAATCATATCACAGCTTCAAACCAGTATATATGGGTGGGTAATACAGCCGCGTTCGCAAAATTCTCGTACCCCTCCTTGTACCTCAAGAACAATACCTATTTACAACAACAGGACAACAAGAAGCCTTCTGATAACTATTTTTCGGATATACTCCTGGGGGCATTGTAAACCCTTATCACCATTTATCATACCGAATAATCAAGGGAGAGGGTTAGCAAAACGTTTCTAATTACTCGTGGTACTCGGGACGGTACGAGAACTTTGCGAACGCGGCTGTATATAAACTTTACTTTATTTTTTTATTTTTTTTAAGTTTTATAGTTTATTTGTGGCTAGTTACAGGAAAACCAATAGCATTCACCATGAATTATGAGCTAAAAAAACTTTAAACAAAAGAAAATTACCCCTTCCTAATACCTACTAATCCTACATCACCTCATTTGATGTTCCCAGCCAGTGGGTATGACATTGGCTCTTCTTTCACATCGTGGGCTAGAGCGGCCCTGATTCTTTCTATATACATTGGGGGGATGTTCCTGCAGAGTGGGTTTGTTATTGGCTCTTCTTTCACTGGCATATCGTGGGCAAGGGCGGCCCTGGTCCTTTCTATATACAATGAGTGGGTTCACCTTTCTAAACAGGCAGGCAGATGGCAATCTAGTATCGAGTATTAGCAGTGAACTCGCTGATATCATAGGAAGAATGGAAGAAAGTGCTCTAGTGGTATCGGAGCAGAGATGATTGACAAGGAGCTCTCAACCTACTACAGTATATCATGAAGGTCTGGTCTAGTGCAGGGAAAACTGCCACCGTACATGCTCCGCTATGAGGCTGCCATAAGGCTAGCATCATGAGAAGCCCGGGACAAAAGGTGTGATAGGCAAACTGAAGTGTGTTAGTTGTTTGATGTAAAGGTGAACTATGTTGTACAGAGAAAGGAACGCAGCTGAGATTAAATACAGTCTGTGGTGGCTACTTACACAGTGGGCCCGCTATCACACAAACACCAGAAACGCCAGTCACCCTCGACATAGTGACAGTCCCACTTCCACTCACCAGTGTACCCTAACCTAACATCTGATGATAGGGTTACTCCATTACTATTGTAGTTGTGGACTAAAATTTAATATGATATTATGAATCTATTTCCACAGAGCATGGCAGAGTTCGTTGATCCCCAACGGCCGCTCCGCGTGGGACGCCCACATCAGTACCTCTATCCCAAGCCCTGATCGGTCTCCCTTCTGTTCCCTTATTCGCTACAGTGTTTGGGCATACACACTGTCGAGGTCCACGCCTGTTGTCGCCACCTTTTGCAACATTTTCTTTCTTCTCGCCAAGGAGGTCCCGCCCAAGATTGCTTCGATATTCAAAGCAACGAGCAGAAACCTGAGCAGAATATTAATTAATTATCCGGGTTTATAACAGGGATGCCCCTATCCACATATCCGAAGCCTTTTCTAGCACTGTTTTCACGACATCATTCCTCAGATCCTCGGTCATCAAGCCTGGATCTTGGTCATCGTCATCGTCCATCTTTTGGCTCAAGTATCCTTTGATATCTCCTTGGTCGGCCGCAATATGTATGATGCAAGCTCCTTTTGTGAGATGCTTATCAAGTTCCTCACGAATATACGGCCTCCCTGTAAGAAACAGTCGCACATTTGGTGCATCCTGAACAACCTGTCGTAATGCGCGAAGAAACTCTAATCGATGCTACCTCAACACCTCATCCGCTGCGTCGACACAGATGTATACCAGCCCAAGGGAATTGATCGTTTCGACGAATAATTTGAGGATTTCCTACAACCGCAGACCCTGGCCACCTCCCCGCTTCGATTCACCAAAAGCACTTATAATTTCACGCGGAACCCTCGGGGCTCCCAAAACAACTTGTTTGAGTAGACCCCCTATCATATTTACCACCGATTGGTCTCTCTGAGTCTGGTAATCGCAATACAGAGACAGAACGGCGATATTCTGTCCACGGGTTTGTTCCCGTAGGGTATCTATTACTAATGAACTGGTTTTATTACTTGTCAACATCGCCCACTATTTCTGGAGAATACCGGTACTCTTGTACCTTATATAGGTCTTTCCAACACCTTGACCAGAGTAGGATTCCCTGAACCATCCTGACTCTCGCGCCATGACTCAAACTCACTTCTCCGCAGAATCCATTCCCCAACACCATCAAGTCGGCGGTTTCTCACATCCTGATGTCTTTTAGGGGGTTCTAGGGGAGATAGCATGCTTAGATCAGTAAAGACTCTTCATCTACCCCCACGTTGATGGTGTTATTGTAACTATTTGACACATTTCCCACATTGGTGTTTGAGTCGCCGCGAATGCTGTTGGTTATGCGATGGTCGATACGGGTGTTCGGCGTTCTGTACTGGTATATATCACCATAGAGACCTAATCCTCCACCCCCCGTCGGTGATGTATTCATAGAAGATAAGGCTCGGTACCAGGTGAGATGATGGTATATCAGTAGGCGGTTTATTGGAGAGGTCGATTGGCGCCTTATTGGTTTAAGCAAGGCGGGGGTTTGCTCCCCCGTGATGGCGTTACCCACCCGTTCCACATAGTCTCTCTACCATGATCTTCATGCCAAGGAAATAAATTATCTTACCATCCCCGCAAGTGCACGGCGGTCTGAGGGAGCTTTTACAAGCTACTGTCACTACCGTACAGTCGCGGTAAGAAAATTACCGGACAATTGCGGAATAACTTTTTACTACAGGTTTAAAATGTCCCCTGTAATCCAAGTTTCGTGGGTGCTGTAGTCACCCTGGTTGGAGATAGGTCAGGTTACAGTGACGCTATAATGCCGTTGCAACCATCACGTAATCGTCTGCAGATCTAATTCCTCAATTGTCCGGTAATTTTCTTACCGCGACTGCACCACGGTATGGTTCCGGAAGGCTATTCAGTACCGACTTTCTGACGAAAATTGTCACATTTTTCGTCAGAAAGTCGGTACAGAGTATAGCCTTCCGGAACCATACCGCCACCCGAGGAGCGACGAATCTTGGCAGGTGATGAATTGGGATCAGTTTGTACAACACCAAAATTTGTGGCTCAAACCTACCGCGACATATACGGTAAATCTTATTGCTGGCTAAGGGGCTCAGAACTGCATCTATCACTAAACATACTCCCGCTTATCACCAAGTTATCATACCTGGGGCTTAAAAACTAGTATCACTCGAGCTATGTATTTTCATATCCTACTGCATTGCCGTGGTGAGCGCACAACGCACTACTTCGGTTTAAAATCCTTGAGAACCTCTCACAAAGACATCAAAGGGGCAAAAAATACCTCCATTGAAATCTACCTACTTGACCCTTATCCTTTGTTGTGATTGATGAACAAAGGCATACTTGTGTACCCCCAAGGCGACCTTTAAAGCCGTGAGAATGTTATATATGCCCGCAGTACGCGTACGCACTAGTGGGACAGACAAGCCTTGAAAAAGTTCTCTTGCATAAAATTTATTTCCTTCTTGTCTCAGCTTCCCTTCCTTTTCTTTTCCCTAGCTGAACCAATCTTAGACTCCTCAACCGCTTAACCCAAATTTCCATGTGTTCACTTGAGCCACTTCGGGTCACCCCGTAATATCCTTCTCTCCGATCATTACCTCTTATCAAAATATTACCAACAGAAGCAAAAAAACAAAAACAGTGAAAAGCACAAACAATACAGGTACTATACAATACCAGTCGAGCGTCCACGTTCTGGAAGCGACCTGGTGTGCTCGCCGAGGAGGGCTCGCCAGCCTAAGAATAGGAGGATCCTAAAGAGGTGGAAAAAAATATGGAAAACACGGCGAGATTTAGCGCCCCTCTAATTGTGCGCCTGGCTCTTATTATTTTTCACATTAAAAAAGGAAGACAGTAGAACGATGGGCGATGCTGGGATTTGTCACGGAGCCATATATTACCGTACACGCTATGAATTCGCCTAAGGAATCGCCTGGCCCACGATATTTCCCGCTCCCCACCCTCCCCTTTATCTAAAATAGTCTCGTCTAGGATATGAGGTCGGTTGCCTCATGTCCTCCATATCGTCATATGACATAAATACAAAATGGGTCGCTTGGCTGGCGAGTGTCTTACCATTCCTGATATCTTTTACCATGCTACACTACATATATACTGTATAAAAATAGGAATGCTAAACTCCTCTACAAGATCTCTCTACGAGCTTAGTGGATATGGATAGGCCTTGGCCTCACACACGAAGCAAGTCTAGCTCGAAACCCCTCGAGTGCTAGCACTATTTTCCTACTGTTCACTCTCCTATGATTATAGACTCAGGTTATCCTTGCTTAGTGACGAGAGTGAGCGGTTATAATTCTAGTGCAAATGATGGAAGAAAATAAGGAACAATATCATGCAAGAAAGATAATCTATAAGCGCAGAAAAACTCACTCGAAGCGATAGCATATTAAGCCACGACTCTGAGCACCCAGATACACTAGTAGTGCTCGAATATATAAAACCATAGATATAGAAGACCCAAGAATATTAAGGTGATGTATTATAATACCGGTACATAATAAAGTGCTTTGCCGCGACAAGCACCTGGGCAAGACAAGTTCAACGGTTGGAGCTTGGGAAAAAGAGGGAGAAATTTCCCAAGAAAGGATAACGGATGTACCAGGCGGCTGTACTCGAGTAAAGAGGCTCGAAGGGAGAGCGGAAGCGGACTATAGTGGCGTTCAACGATAGTTGTCTGGCCTGTCGGGACTGACATCGTTCCGTGCGAGCAGTAGTTTCACCACTCCCTCATGGCTATTCTCAGAAGCCCACCAGAGTGGGGTCCTGCCATATATGTTTGGCTTGTCGGGATCGACATCGTTCCGTGCGAGCAGTTGTTTCACCACCCCCTCATGCCCATTCCTGGAAGCCCACCAGAGTGGGGTTGCACCATAATTGTCCGGCTTGTTGGGATCGACATCGTTCCGTGCGAGCAGTGGTTTCACCACCCCCTCATGCCCACAATAAGAAGCCCACCAGAGTGGGGTTCCACCATCACTGTCTGGCTTGTCGGGATTGACATCGTTCCGTGCGAGCAGTAGTTTCACCACTCCCTCATGGCTATTCTTAGAAGCCGACCAGAGTGGGGTCCTGCCATATATGTTTGGCTTGTCGGGATTGACATTGTTCCGTGCGAGCAGTAGTTTCACCACCCCCTCATGCCCCTCCGCAGAAGCCTGCCAGAGTGGAGTTTCACCCTTGTTTCCTGGCCTGTCGGGATCGACATCGTTCCGTGCGAGCAGTTGTTTTACCACCCCCTCATGCCCATTCCTGGAAGCCCACCAGAGTGAGGTTGCACCATAATTGCCTGGCTTGTTGGGATCGACATCGTTCCGTGCGAGCAGTAGTTTCACCACCCCCTCATGCCCATTCCCGGAAGCCCACCAGAGTGGGGTTGCACCATAATTGCCCGGCTTGTTGGGATCGACATCGTTCCGTGCGAGCAGTAGTTTCACCACCCCCTCATGCCCACAATAAGAAGCCCACCAGAGTGGGGTTCCACCATTGTTGCTTGGCTTGTCGGGATCGACATCGCTCCGTGTGAGCAGTAGTCTCACCACCTCTTCGTTCCCCCGTTCAGCAGCCCACATGAGTGCGGTAAACCCTGTACAGTCACCTTGATTGATATCACAACCTTCCCCTCCTATCAAAGCAGCCACGAACTCGAGAGCCCCAAAGTAGGATGCACAGTGCAAACCGGGCCATAGGTGATAGAGAAGTGAACAAGGATGGTAATCCATTATTTTTTTTAAAAGTAAGCTAGCAGATATGTGGCTACCATCCCGGTTTAAGAGCTCCAGCGCAAGTGATTCCGCCCGATCCGAGAGCTTCGTTTTCGCGTGGCTTCCCCAATACAAAGATGAATATTCGAGAAAGGGCATGTCTCCAAGGTTCGGATCCTCATTGGCTGGAAACCCCTTAACTTGCTCATAGTTGAGATAGGTTATGCATGACTCTGCAAGTGTTTTGTGGGCATCGGGCAGGATGTCAGGCCGTGAAAGGTATTCCTGAAGCGTGTAGTGAATTAGCCTGACTACCGAGGTCTCTGCGTCAATCACAGCAAGCCCTAAGCATGACCCTAGCACCGTATCTTGCGGCCGGATATTCTCAGGGTCTAGATCCGTCAAGTCCATTTCTATCGCCAGAGCATGGCAGAGTTCGTCAATTCGCAGCGGCCGCTCCGCGTGAGACACCCACATCAACACCTCCATCCCAAGTCTTGATCGGTCCCCCTTCTGTTCCCTTATTCGCTGCAGTGTTCGGGCGTACACGCTGTCGAGGTCCACGCCCGTCGTCGTCACCTTTCGCAAAATTTTCTTTCTTCTTGCTAACGAAGTCTCACCCAAGATTGCCTCGATATTTAAGGTGACGAGCAGAAACCTAAACAGAACATCAACTAATAATCCAAATATACCATAGGGTTTCCACTTACATTTCCGAAGCCTTTTCCAACATTGTTTTCATGATATCATCCCTCAGATCATCGGTCATCAAGTCTGGATCTTGGTCATCGTCATCGTCTATCTTTCGGCTTAGGTACCTCGTGATATCTCCTTGGTCGGCTACAACATGTATGATATAGGCCCCCTTCGTGAGATGCTTATCAAGTTCCCCGCGAATATACGGCCTCCCTGTCAGAAATAGTCGCACATTTGGTGCATCTTGAATCACCTGTTGCAAGGCACGAAGAAACTCTGATCGATGTTGTCGCAGCACCTCGTCCACTGCGTCAACGCAGAGGTATACTAGCTCAATGGAACTAATTGTTTTAACGAATAATTTCACCATGTCCGCCAACCGCAGACCTTGGCCACCTCCCTGCTTCGACTCCTCAAAAGCGCTTTTAACTTCACGTGGAATCCTCGGGGTTCCCAAGGCAACCTGTCTGATCAGAGCCCCGATCATATTTACCGCTGATTGGTCCTTCCGGGCCTGGTAATCGCAATACAAAGACAGAACGGCCATATTCTGTCCTCGGGCTTGCTCTCGCAGCGTGTCTATCACTAATGAACTGATTTTATTACTCGTCAACATCATTCATTGTTTGTGGTGAATACTCTTGTACCTTATATAGGTCTTTCCAACCCCTTGTGTCCCATAACATAACAATGTAGGATTCACTGGGTCATCCCGACCCTTGCCCCACGACTCGAACTCACTTCTCCGCAGAACCCATTCCCCAACACCATCGAGTCGGCGGTTTCTCACATCCTGATGCCTTTTATTGGGCTCGAGTGGAGACAGCCATGCTTCGATCCGCAAAGACTCTTCATCTATTCCCACGTTGATCGTGTTATTGAAGGTATTTGACACATTTCCCACGTTGGCATTTGAGTCTCCGTGAATGCTATTGGTGGTGCGATGGTCGGTACAGTTGTTCGATATGCCATACTGCCATGAACCATGGAGACTTGGTCCTCCGTCTCGCGTAGGTGATGTATTCATAGTGGATAAGATTAGATAACCAGTACGATGATAGTGTAGCAGCGGAGCAGTGTGTTGAAGGAGTTGACAGATTCCTCATTCACTTAAAGACGGAAAAGCGGGGAGGGATCTCTTGTTGCTAAGTACGAGTACAATCCCTTGGGCTGTGCGTATCACAAGCGAGCTAACCAATCATTCACATACCAAGGAATTAATTACCCCGCAAGGATAAGGCGCTTAGAGAAGGCTTTTTACAAACCATCATATTATTAATTTATCCTAGGTTCACCAAGTGTGATATCAGTATCGCAAGAAAGCCCGTTTCAATAACTATCTCAGGGACTTTCTTGAGTTCCCTAGTACTGCATCCGAGACTCGCACTGAGGAAACCTAGATCTTTGTAAATCATGGGAGAGCACTTGGATGAATTCACTATGTAGTACTATACAGCACTATTAGTCCTGTACAGCCTGGATCCCCGCAGCAGTCTACTGTATCATCAGAACTAGATCAAAAAAGTCATAAGTACTGGATTGCCCACCAATTACGATGAGTAACCTTGGCTTGCCACCCCTTGCTGCACTCTCGTACAAGCCGCGAGTCTTCCACTACGGCGGAGGTGGGGCGCGCAGAATCACACAGGGCTTACATTCTGTCAAAGTTGATAGAATGGGAGTGTTGTCAGAGATAAGGAAACTGGATAGTTGAGGGACAAGGAGAGGTAATAGCGTTAGTCTTTTTATTTGTTCTGAAGCTGAAAGGGTTGATGGAAGGATTTATGATTATGATTTTCCTTTATTATTATTATTGAAGTACGCAGGCAAATCGGGTCATATATAGAGAGAGATCGGGGGTGTGGGAAGCGATGGAATGACTGAGATGATTTTATTCTTCTTATAATATTGTAGACTTATGTTTGGTTAGTTATAATAGTTTCAAGAGGTGGACGAGCGAATTAACTTTCGGATTATACCTACCTTATAGTTTAGCCCTAGTCTAGTTCGAGCGTTCGACTCTTGCGCCATTTACAGCTAACCTCCACATTCTACCTTTGGAATATTCGCTACGACTCGCTTGTAAACTGGACTTATGGCCCAGTTGACATTGTCAACTTAGCTAAAGAAGGGCTGACAGACTTGGCAGCATGACAAACGAAGGTGCCTCCCTAATGGAGCAGATTCTTTGAAGAGATTCCCGGTTCTCGCAACTGCTGCCAGACGAGCTCGGGCAAGTTTTTATCCCCATAGCTTAAATGGGCACTCGTATAGGACAAATAACTTACGAATACAACACAGGGATACCGGCATTCTAACAAAGTCAACTCCTGCACCGTAAAAGCCCAAATAATTAAACCGTGCGATCCAGGTATGTCAACCTAGCCTTACCCTCTCTTAAGCTTGGTGTTGTTTTTTGATTCTCCGTGTCTTTCAGAGGGACCAAGCAACTCAACCCATAACCCGGCTACCACACACCGGGGGCGCGCAGGTAATGGTGAGGCCAATGCTCGAGGAGTTGCGCACAGTGATCCCAAGGGTCCCGGCAGGCCTATAGGCACCTACAGGTGTTGGGTTCTAGTCTGGGGTGTCCCGGGGACCTATCTCAAACTGCAAGGCAAGAATATCCATCTTTTGGGAAAGACTGCCATAGAAGTGGGTGACGACAGGTCCCTGCAGCCTTCTAATAATCGGTAACTCCCAAATGGCACATGTAATAACAGCCCGTCACCTCCGGTCCCTGCTAATTACCTGCAGGGCCAGGCCATCACCCCGACAGATCCGGCAGATTCCTCAACCCGACACACCTGCTGTCCTTGCATGTCTATCCTGGGTGTCTTTTTGGGTACTAGACCTAAAGGCGGACGGACTAGACCCTTAAATTCACTAGTATTAGGGACTGGAAGATTGAAGAGCCTAACCTTCATCAATAAGCCTGTGGTGACCCCTAATGCTGCTACGGCGCGGTTGAATCCGGCTCTAGAACCTAATGTTGGTGATCGGTAGGGTAGGGGGAAAGAATGAAGTGAATTCTTTTGGTTCCTTCACCTTAAAAAAAGCAGCCATATGTCCTGAAATCTAGATACATTCTAGCCATTCCCACTCTGACCAGCTATACTCTCCTTATTCATTGCCCTAGAAAGCTATCCAAAGACAGCGACTGCAGTGATGAGAGGCATAAGGTTAGTATGCGCGGGACGAGTATTGTACAGTCCGGATACTAAACACATGTTGTTGAAATAAGGTCTGCGCGATACTCCGCTAACCTGGCACCTCCGCATCTGATTGAGTTAACAGCTGAACAGATCGCACCTCTCAAACTTGCAGTACAAATACATAAGGACGTAGGACTACGAAGGTCTTACTGTAGACTTTCAAACCCATGGCTTGATTCTATACCCCTTTGCTCATAGCAACTTGAATGTCCGACACATAAATGTCCCTTCCTTCCTTACTTGCCTTCCTACAGCTGCCAAGCCTCTGCCAAGCAGTGAGGGTCCGCTCTGAGCACACAAGAAACTATCTACTACATTGTAGCTTAGTCTTCCATAGCTCAATAAACCCGATCTCTTGGTAACTTAGAAATCTCGCAGGAAACTTTCTTCTATATCTTCCACCTGGGATATTTGTTGACTCTGTTCTTGCTCCTTCCGGTTTCCCTTTTCCCCCTGTCCTCTACCCAGCACTCCAGCTATTCCCCGCTACTCCCACCGGGAAAGGTGGTGTTGGAAAAGCTGCTCGGCATGTTGGTTTCTTTTGTTTCATCAAAGCACGGAGATTAAGAAAGATATTTTCATTGACGGATGGATAGGACAAATGGAAAGCATGAAGGCTACGGGAATGAAGGAAGTTTTCTTTTGTCATATATTTCTTTTGTTCAGGGATAACAGAGTGTTTATTTCATTTGTTTTTTTGAAGGATAGACAAGGCAATAAGGAGGCATTTGCGGAACGAAGTGGAAATGTGTGGTGATGGTTGGAAGACTGAGAATGGTGTTTTTCTTTTCATATATACTCCTGTCATTACCGTCAGTTTAGCAAGTAACTCATCGACGAATATACCTCAAGTTGCTCGCTATCATTATCCTCTCTCCCACTGTTGCTCTTTTGGTGCCGTATTTGCTCTTATTTCGTTTAGGTGGTAGGGAAGGAAGAAATCACTTTAATAGACCTGACGTGACCGACTGGATTGCGTCTTTTGTGTTCTGTTACATGTATGATTGGCCATGTGCTCTCTGCAATTACCACCCTATGGCTACCTTAATTCTCAAACTCTAACTCATTTCCCCCTATATCCACTATTACATCTCCCTTGCTACCCTTTCAATCATTGCTTATCTCTCTTCCCTTAAAGCTATAGACCAAATCAGATGGACTACTACACGACCAAACTAGACATCTTGAATTTACTAGTATCATTCAACACAATATAAATTAGCTGCTATTGAGTAGCTCTCTGAGAATGAGGTGCGTTCCCCCCTGAAAAGCAGGAGCAAAGTTAGTAGCAACGCCTTGATAAATTTCATACATGAGGAAATCAACATAGACGAGAAATGTCTATTTCGCCTTCTGCTTCGGCCAATTTCTTCCCAGCTATTTATAATAGCAAAAGAAAGAGAAAGAAATCTCCCCTAGGCCCAAAAATCATTCTTATCCACCTCTACCCAACTTCGACTCACACTCTCCTAGAATAACCAATCCCCCGCACTGCATATCATTTTCTTCCTAGCTTCAGTCTCCCACTTCCACCCCCGTTGATATTCATCAATCTGCACACATCGGAATCGTCACATTTCGGAGAACCGATTGGATTCTTAAAAGAGGTATCTTCACAGCTTATCACTCACCCTATTGGGAGAAGTATAATAAAAAAAGAACAGCACAAACAATATAAACACAATACAAGTTGAACACCCACTGTCTGGGAGCTATCCAGTACGATCTTGAAGGACTCATCCATCTCTACTGATCGGGGAAACCCAGAGAGTGGATAAAATTATATGGAAATTTTTACACACAGGGATTCAGTGGCCTATTGATTGCTTCTACCTTATTTTCTCATACCAAAAAGGGAAAGGTCATGGCACCGCGGATGGTGCCGAGGTTTGTCGACAAACCACTGGCATACCATATTATCAAACACTATGAATACGCCCAAAGAATGATCCAGCCTACAACATTTCCCGCTCTTTGCCCTCCTGCCTAGCATCCAGCACTGTCCCCCCTGAAATATGAGGCTGGTTGCCTCGTCTCCCTCATATCTTCATATATCGTACAAAACAACTCACTTGGTTGGAACGTATCTTGCCGTTTATGATATCTCCTGCTGTGATGCACTGGAGTGATTGTTGGTGTGAATATCATAATAATAATAGTACTATGTTATTATCAAAATTTTACTATCATATATAAATAGGAATCAAAATGCTAAGCCCCTTCTACAAGATCTCCGCGAGCCTGGTCGACATGGACAGGCCTTGGCTACAGGAAACAAGTCTAACTCGGGACCCCCGAGTATTACTATAGCACCATTTTCCTACTGTTCACTCTCCCGTGTTTACATACTCGGGTTGTCCTCGGTTAGTGGCGAGAATGAGCGGTTATAATTCTAGTGCAAAGGATGAAAGGAAATATGCTATGATATTATGCAAGAAAGATAATCAGTAGATGTAGAAAAACGCACTTTCGAAGCCGTGGCATATTAAGCCATGACTCCGAGCATCCCGATACACTAGTAATACCCCAATCTATCATACCATGAGAACAGAAGGCCCGAGAAGATTAAGGAGATATATTATAAGATAAGCTCAAAGATCAGAGTCTAAGGAAAACAGAAAAAGGGGGGGCAGGAGGGCGAGGACGCCCACGAAAGGTAAACGAATGTATCAGGCGGCTGTGGGGGGATTCGGAGAGAAGACGGGAGCTGGGCTGATAAGGGGTGTGTACGTGTGTGCACTGGGCAGAAGGGGTGTGGATAAATATCTCTTGAGACTAATCCACAGAGGTTGAAATTGCCTGAGGCTGGAGGAGTGCGACAATATGCCTATGCCGATTGATAGAGGCAACCCTGAGCGGTGACAGACCACTGTCATCTGGCTTATTAAGATCGACGTCATCCCGCGCAAGCAGCAGCTTCACCACCCCCTCATACCCCTTCGCAGAAGCCTGCCAGAGTGGAGTTTCACCACGGTTGTCTGGCCTGTCGGGATCGACATCGTTCCGTGTGAGCAGTAGTTTCACCACCCCCTCATGCCCACAATAAGAAGCCCGCCAGAGTGGAGTTTCACCATCGTTGTCTGGCCTGTTGGGATCGACATCGTTCCGTGTGAGCAGTAGTTTCACCACCCCCTCATGCCCATTGTGAGAAGCGATCCAGAGCGGTCTTTGTTTATGGTTGGTTGGCCTGTCGGGATTGACATCGTTCCGTGTGAGCAGTAGTTTCACCACCCCCTCATACCCACCATAAGAAGCGGTCCAGAGCGGAGTTGCACCATGTTTATTTGGCTTGTCGGGACTGACATCGTTCCGTGCGAGCAGCAGTTTCACCACCCCCTCATGCCCACAACAAGAAGCCCACCAGAGTGGGGTTGTACCATCGTTGTCTGGCTTGTCCGGATTGACATCGTTCCGTGTGAGCAGTAGTCTCACCACCTCTTCGTTCCCCCGTTCAGCAGCCCACATGAGCGGGGTAAATCCCATACAGTCACTTTGATTGATGTCACAACCTTCCCCCACCCATCAATGCAACCACAAACTCAACAGCCCCAAAGTAGGATGCACAGTGCAAACCGGGCCACAGGTGATGGGAGAGTGGGCAATAATGGGAGCCTCTTATTTGTTTGACAAGTAAGCTAGCAGATATATGGTTGCCATCCCGGCTTAAGAGCTCCAGCGCGAGTGATCTCGCCTGATCTGAGAGCTTCACTTTCGCGTGTCTTCCCCAATATAAAGATGAATATTCGAGAAAGGGCATATCTCCAAGATTCAGATCCTTATTGGTCGAAAGTCCCTCAACTTTGCGATAGTTGAGATAGGCTAAGCATGACTCTGCAAGTGTTTTGTGGGCATCGGGCAGGATATCAGGCCGGGAAAGGTATTCCTGAAGCGTGTAGTGAATTAGCCGGACGGTCGACGTCTCCTCATCAACCACAGCAAGCCCTAAACATGACCCTAGCACCGTATCCTGCGGCCGGACATTCTCAGGGTCTAGGTCCGTCACATCCATTTCTACCGCCAGAGCATGGCGGAGTTCGTCAAGCCCCAACGGCCGCTCCGCGTGAGACACCCACATCAACACCTCCATCCCAAGTCTTGACCGGTCCCCCTTCTGTTCCCTTATTCGCTGCAGTGTTTGGGCGTACACACTGTCGAGGTCCACCCCCGTCGTCGCCACCTTTCGCAAAATTTTCTTTCTTCTTGCTAACGAAGTCTCACCCAAGATTGCCTCGATATTTAAGGTGACGAGCAGAAACCTAAACAGAACATCAACTAATAATCCAAATATACCATAGGGTTTCCACTTACATTTCCGAAGCCTTTTCCAACATTGTTTTCATGATATCATTCCTCAGATCCTCGGTCATCGAGTCTGGATCTTGGTCATCGTCATCGTCTATCTTTCGGCTTAGGTACATCGTGATATCTCCTTGGTCGGCTGCAACATGTATGATATAAGCCCCCTTCGTGAGATGCTTATCAAGTTCCCCGCGAATATACGGCCTCCCTGTCAGAAATAGTCGCACATTTGGTGCATCTTGAATCACCTGTTGTAAGGCACGAAGAAACTCTGATCGGTGTTGACGCAGCATCTCATCCACTGCGTCGACGCAGAGATATACTAGCTCAATGGAACTAATTGTTTTAACGAATAATTTCACCATGTCCGCCAACCGCAGACCTTGGCCACCTCCCTGCTTCGACTCCTCAAAAGCGTTTTTAACTTCACGTGGAATCCTCGGGGTTCCCAAGGCAACCTGTCTGATCAGAGCCCCGATCATATTTACCGCTGATTGGTCCTTCTGGGCCTGGTAATCGCAATACAAAGACAGAACGGCCATATTCTGTCCTCGGGCTTGCTCTCGCAGCGTGTCTATCACTAATGAACTGATTTTATTACTCGTCAACATCGTTCATTGTTTGTGGTGAATACTCTTGTACCTTATATAGGTCTTTCCAACCCCTTGTGTCCCATAACACAACAACGTAGGATTCACTGGGTCATCCCGACCCTTGCGCCACGACTCGAACTCACTTCTCCGCAGAACCCATTCCCCAACGCCATCAAGTCGACGGTTTCTCACATCCTGATGCCTTTTATAAGGTTCGAGTGGAGATAACCATGTTTGGATCCGCATAGACTCTTCACCTATTCCCACCTGGATGGTGTTATTGAAGCTGTTTGACACATTTCCTACGCCGGCATTCGAGTCACCGTGAATGCTATTAGTCGTGCGATGGTCGGTACAGGTGTTCGATAAAGTTATGCCATACTGCCATGAACTATGGAGGCTTGAATCTCCGTTCCTTGTAGGTGATGTATTCATAGTGGATATGATTCGATAACGGGTGAGGTGATAATGTAGCAGTGGGGCTGTTTGTTGGAGCGGTTGATCAATGCCCTCATTCGCTTAAAGTTAAAGACAGAAAAGAGGCGGGGATGGCTCTGATGCTGTTTAGTACGGCTAGGCCGTGTGTCACAAGCGAGCCCCAGCCAATCATCCACCAAGGAAACAAATTACCCCGCAAGCATTCAGCGGCTGGAGAAGCCTCATTAATCCACCCTAGGTTCACCAAGTGCAATACCGGTATTACTTGTACTATCGCAGGAAAGCCCTTTTGATTAACAGGTCTCCCAGTGAGTTTCTTGAGTTCCCTGCTTGTACCGTACAGTAGTACGCGTATCTGAGGCCCGCACTGTGGAAACCTAGTTCTTTGGCAATTATTGGGGAGTGTCATATAGTACTTGTGTGGACTCTACATGTGCAGCGCAGTCCGGGTGGCTACGACCGCTTACTCACACTACCAATAGCCTGATCCATCAAGTCGCAAGTACGGTATCGATGGTTAGCCAATTGCAAGGAATAGCCTTGTCACCTTTTGCTGCACTTTTGTACGAGCCGCGAGCCATCCACGACTAGCACACTAGAGGTAGGATGCCCGGTATCACTCCCGAGTTATTCTGCCTACCGCTGTAAGTATTGCCACATATACTTATTAGATGTCATAGTACGGAAATGATAAATAGGCACATTCCCTCAATCAAACCGCAAAATCAGCCTACTAAAGACATCTCGTCCTAAGCATTGCATGTTCCGTCACACTTTCGGTGTTGGCACGCTCGAATTGAGGAGAGTCGGACTCTGGGGATAAGAGCCGCAATACGGCGGTCTCTCCTGGTTCCCTCCATTCCACTGTCCAACCGCCTCCCCATCTCAGCCATTTCCTTGGCAACGGGCATCTCGATTGTCAATTTGGTGCTTTGATGTCTTGTGGAGTCCGAAAGGTATGAGGTCCGGTAGTTGAGGAATATTGGGCGCGGTTGCCTTTCACCCAACACCACTCTTAATTAAGGTTCGGCAATCACGTGATACTCAGCACCCCGAACTTGGCACGACCCGAAGCCCCAATGGCAACAAGCAGAATCCTTCCAAAGAGCCGCTGCCGCCGCTAATTTTTCATGCTCATGAAATTTCACCCCACCACTCATCCCCGTCATCTTAGTCAATTTCTTCCCACTCCATCGCTACCCCTCATCATCAATAATATGATACCGTTACATCGAGCATCATAGCGAAATTCTCATGCTCGTACGCCAATGTGGCCGCCCAGGCCACCGTCTACTCACAAGCCTTCGACATCGGCCTCGCGCACTGAGACTTGGGAATCCGTTGTATGGCGGCTCATCGTGTACGGACAATTCTTCATCAACCTGGATCACGGATGAGGTGCTTAGGCGGGCCTTTCTGTCGTTTACAAGAAGGCTTTCGCAGTCGTCGCGGATATGTGAGAGGCTCCAGACCGAGTTGAGGAGGGAGAGGCGGCAAGAGGAGGAACCCGTATCTGGGTCGTCGTCGCCGCCGTCGGGGGTGTCAGCGCACGGATGGGATAATATCCCGCCCACCTTCCGCTGGAGTCTGAGTCGATACAAGGATCGAATGCCAACGTTGGATGGTCTGTCTGTCTTCTACCCTTAATTGTACTGTACCGCATGTCCGAATCGAATTCGCTCATGGACAATTGCAGACCCATTTATGTCGGCTTTTAGGTCACAGACAGCTCCTACTTCTACTATGAATCGATCGAGGCGGCCGAAGGGCTCGCACTACCAACCACCACGCCCCAACGTAAGCACGTTCTTCAATTCTATACTCGAGCCGTTCGCGGCGATTTTCTCCCCCTGGAAGGCATTGCCGCCGGAGGCTCCTTGCGCTCCGTTTAGCACTGTGCAGGAGTCTTTTAAGTTATTGAATGCTCGTATTTTGGCTGAAAAATCGACAACTACGGCTATTAGGGAATACAAAAGACTCAAAGCCATCGAACCAGATTTACGGCTTACTAGCCCCGCTACCATCATATTGCTACGGAATCTGTTAAAGCTAGGACTACATACCCCCATATTAGAAGTCCTGGAGATGGAGAACTTGACGGTTGAGAACGGCATAATGCTATTAAAAACTGCCATGGAGGGACTCGGTCCGGACCAAAGACGAAGGTTCACCGAAAGGCTGCTCGAGGCTGGGGGGGATCTGCGCCAGAAACGATTTAGGAGCATGTTGTCAGAGGAGATCAAGTCTTTTGATGTCAAAAAGGTCATCGTGAGGAGCGATAGGGAATACCTCCGAGACATTCAGAGAGTGCTGAACGGCGACGAAATGCGTAAGCTCCTCGACGAAATAGTCTCAACAAAAGCAACCATCACGAAGGGAACAAGCCAGCTTATTGCCTCTCGGCTCGTTGATCTCAACGAACTCAATTTAGGGATCTCCTATGCTCTAGAGCCCCTCATAAACATCACCCAGAGCAACTATATAGCGACGATCTGCGATGCTCTCTGCAACGCAGGACAATACGGCACAGGCTATGAATTGATAATGAAGGCCCTCAAATCGGGAAAATATGGCCTCCTCTCAGACCTAGATATAAAACGGGGAGTGCGAACGGTTAACACTGTGTCCCAACCCCATCTACAACTCTCCAACCTCTGGGATGCGATCAAGTCTTCCTCCTCGGTTCATCCCCGCGACCTCTCCTACCACACCTACGCCGCCTTCCTGGGCCGCGCCACAAAGCTACGGTTCGGCCCGTGGGGGAGTCTGAGGGAGGGGAGAGGCGAAACCCCGCTACTAACCATGTCTATTGAGATAATAGTTCGCTTCACAGATCAAGAAAAGCAAATGGCAAAGGGCCTCCTGAGCTCCATGCTTGAAGCCTGGATATGGTCCTGGGGCCAAACATGCCCGCACAAGCCCAACCTGCAAACCCTAGAAGGCAGCATCCCCTTTATGGCACCACTCTTCACCATCCTCCCACCCGAGACCCGTGACCCGGCAATCCTCACAGCCATAGAGCGGATAACGACCAACTGCATCAAGAGCGGCCGTGAGGTCTGGCCCCTGAGGATAATCTGGCCGTTCGTGTCAACATTAGCACAGGCAAACATCTGGCAAGAGGAGGAGAGCATCGGCCTCTGGGCCGCGGAGCGGGTACTACTTCGTAAGCGCCTAGCACCAACATACCTCCGCTACCGCACAGATGCCGAAATCGCACGGTTCGTAACAAGACACTATCTTCCGCTGCGATTAGGCCTGACAGGGCCAGAACGCACGACACAACAAACACAAGACGCGGAGCGACTCATGGTGCGCCTACGCTCGCTAGAGCGCGGCGCTGCCAGCTTCCCACACCTAAGCGCTTTTGCCCTTACGATCCTAGCGTTCAAAGACACATGCATCCCCTCCACCACCCTCCTCCTCGACATGATATACACCCTCCACCGCCTCCGCCGATATGCCGACGTCCCCACGCTCCTAGACTCCCTAAAATTCTACAACATCTCGCCCTCGCGCTCTGATATTGCGCGCCTAATCCGCCTACTAACAAAGGCCGACCCACCCTCCGCATTCAGGCTCCTTCAAACATACCCAGACACCCAATACTCCGTATTCGCGCAATTCATCGTGCGGACCGCATCCCTACACCCGGATCTCGCGGTGCGGGCATACCAACTCCTGACACCACCAACACTACACTACTTCTCGCGCTTCCAGCCGAAGATCCCGGGTCGCAGACTGCCCGGCAGGAGGCTGCTAGTTGCAATGGGGTGGAAGTTTGCGAATTCGCCGGTTTTGTCGCCAAGGCAGTGTCTTCGCTACACGCAGAGGTGCTTGCAAGCGATGTTGGCCCTGGGGTTGGATCCCGGACCGAAGATGGGATGGTCTATTGCCATCGCGGGTGTGGAGAGAACGATTCGCGCGGGGGTTCCGGTGAGTAGGGAGTGGGAACGGGTGAAGTGGGTGCTGAAAACTATTAGGAGGAATGCGGGTGCTAGGAGGGCGGGGGAGGTGGATCTTATGTTGAGGAGTTGGGAGACGAAGGTTTGGAACGATAGGATGGGCATGGGTGGGAGGGAGGGGTGGTGATTACCGTCGTATTTGAATTCAGAGGCGGTGTCTCGGGTATTCTCTTTTTTTTCATTTCCCCCGTGTTTCCGTCGATCGGGTGGGTGTAAATAACAGCATTTAGCGGTATGCATGTATGGTTAAGAACAGGGGGCTACTTTAGAGCTACAGTAGAGGCGATTGGTGACTGTATATAGATATCACCAGGCGCTGTAGAGGGGGGCTAATGTACTTGTATTATACCGTATATCGCGTTGCTGAAATACAATACTCGACTCTTCACTAACTGCCAAGTTATAATTCACAATATATCACTCGCTAAAAGCCCCACTCAAATACGCCTTTCCAAGTGGCTCTCCTGCAGAGGGTAGCCCGCATGCCCACATCCCAGTGGCCGGGAAGCCTCAAGGCCAGTCACCCTAGAGGCAAAACACGAGTTTTCAAAATACCCGTGCTGGAAATGTCCTGCTTATAAGACGAAAAATGACCCACATGTCGCTATTAGATTATCCGCCAGTCGTTCTCCAGGAATTGCCCTCTAAACGTAGAGTAATGCCACGCGAGCCGCATCCCATCCCCACGACTCGCTCTCTATTCTGCACAAGACCTGCTGGTCAATATCTATAAGGCCCTGTGATGTTACTTGGACATTCCTGTTTAGAGGGTTCTCGGATCCGCTGGGGGATCAACGACTTATAGAGGGGGTGGAAGATGTTTTGATGATTCTCCATAGGTATTTGATTACCCTTCTGGAGGGGGTTCGTACTCTATCACTTGCTCTCGTCTTGTGAGACAGAAGGTATATCAAGGGACCATATATCTTCTTCGTCCTTCCCCCCTTCTTCTTCTTCTTCCGCCCGCCCCTACCACCAAGCGCTCACCCCCAACACCCCCCCTTCCCAAAAAACATGAAGCTCACTCTCCCCTCCTCTTCCCAACCCTATCTCTCGCCCTCCACCCACCACCACCACCACCACCACCACCACCACGTTCCCGAACAGGCGTGACGGAACATGTCACCCTAAACCTGCGTCCCGGCGACGTCCAGGACGAGATTTTCCAAATCGTGGGAAGCCGGTCCAGCTTCCAGGATGGCTACTGAGGATTAGAACTCGGGGATGCTCCACGCACCGCTTATTGGTTTTATAGTACACCCACCTATACCTCCACGGGTCACCGAGTTAACCAGCACGCGACAGACTGGGACTCCGTAGCAAGCCACCAAGCATTCGCCCAATCCGCAGAATACCCCCCAGTCGAATTCCTCGCAAGCTCCTCTTCTGCCCACCATGTTCCCCTCCTGCCGTTTCCGCCTGGTGAGGTGTTTGCGGGTGGTGCCCTGGGTTACGTTTAATCTTACTGGTGCTGTGAATGGCACTGCTATGGTGGGCTGGCAGGCGGGGAGTTGATGGGCCTTTTGGGGAATTTGACTGGTGTCGGTGGGTGTAGGGCTTATTCGTCTGGATGGGAGGTTGAGGATGGGAGGGTTTTTAGTGTGCTGGTTAGGTGGGAGAGCGCGGAGGCTCTGGGGGTGTTTGTCGTTGGTCGGGGGTTTGTGGAGGATTTTGGAAGGTTGGTTGGTAGTGTTGTGTGGGAGTATAGGGTTTTGAGGGTTGTTGGGTATCATATGTTCCGAAGGCACGATTCGGTGTGATGTTCTTTGGTTCCTTTGGAGGAAGGGATAGAGATGGAGGAGAGTAGGGGTCGGAATTAAGTGGGTAGCTGGTTGTTTGGATTTGCTGGGTCAAAAACTTCTTAAGGGGATTGATATGAGTATGATATCTTGAAGGTGAATCTAATCTCACCGGGGTACTATGACAGGCTGAGTAGCCCGGCCTCGTGAAGCCCAACATTGCACTTATCATAGAGGCAGTGAAGTTCGGCCCCTACATCCAGCTGAAGACCTCTCCCCCAATCCTACAAAACCACGCCATGCAAAGCCAGTAAGCAAGCAAACCCATCCCTCCATGGGATTTAATAGAACTATATAGTGTCATCTAGAAAGTTTTGCGTTGTATGTACTCGACCACACTTGTTTTACCTCCAGTCAAGCTCAGCATGCGATAACCGCACAATCTGATGACACCCACTCGTTTTTCCCGCTAAGGGGTCGGAGTCAGGTGTGAGTCAGGACTTCTCACAAAAGGCTCGAAGACCACGCCCCGCTGTGAATATTTGTGAAAACCCTACTACCCTTATAGGATACTGTCTACTCAATGGAGCTCGTGTATTCAGACACGACTCCCTTTTAGCTTCTTGGTATGAAATGGGGCCTCACTAGATTACGCTGAACCGGGAGATGGAGGGAGGGCCATTGGGAGGTCTGGATGTGCCGTAATAATAGCTTGGTGATCTCGAGTGAGGGGGGAAGGTGGAGAAAGTGAGAATGGTAGTAACGGAGGATACCCACATTCTGGAGCATACCTGACGGCAACGTATATGAATACGTATCATAACAGAGAAGGTCTGATTTCTCATGGGTCAAGACAAGGGTTTTTATGAGATCTTTGAAAGGCTCACACATCTCACGTTGTAGCGTTTCCCCACACCCCGAGCACAAGCATAATTACCACGACAATTATTATCTGAAGCCCGGGCACCGGGGCAAACCCCACAAATGCCGCCCCACCCTGGCAACCCGCCACCCATGAGCGCGTTCCCACCACAGCGTATGAAATTTCCATGAGAAAGCAAGCCCCATAGCTAGAGCTGCCCGATAGAAATGGGCAGACACTTATTTAATTAACCACTCGTGGGTGAAAAGTTTCAAACTGAGAGTTCAATCTAAACCCCTGGGAAGTCTAGAAGCGATTTCTACTTCCTTCGTTGGACACGCGCCGGGGAGCTATGATACCTCATATGTTTATAGATAATAACCCCGAAGGCGTCAGGTTTGAGCATCTGAGATGCAAGGAGGATCCAATCCGGCTAGGGAGGCTCGCCAGGACTAGGAGCCTTCCTCTACCCGGCCGGATCACCGGTGTCAGGTGCCATAAACCGAGTGACATTCCATGAGTCACAGTGATTTGAGGTGAAGAGCATAAAAATTCGCTCCCCATAGTTGTCGTGCAGACAACGGATGATGTTTACCGGTGACAAGTAAAGCAGATTCATGGTAGTGGGTTAGGTAGTATATGGCTTCTTGCTTCCTCCGCATTTCCGACTGCCGGTGATGCGATCCCCATAGTCACGCGTGACCCTCTTCTTCCGTCTGCCGGGTTTGAAGCAAGCTCTCGATAAATTAACGACTCCCAGATGGCCTTCAGCCGTTTTAAAGACAAGGGATTGAAATGCCCGGTGCTTTGCCTGACGTGGGAACGCCCCATACGACAACCCCCAGCCATGTGAAGCAAAACGGCGGCGGCTAGACCGGCCGTGGATAAGTTTCATAAAGGCTGGAGGGCGGGGAGCCATGCGGGGTTGCGACTGCGAGGGATTTTGATGGAAGCAATAGAAAATGAATACCACGGGACATTCCGGGTGATGGAGTTGTTTCTACGGTGCCGGATTCCGTAGAGCCAGGAATGAGGAAGTTCGAGGGCGGCATATAGAGTTCCAAGACACGGATTTGTGCTCTTGGTGCATTGCGGCTACCTACTCGAGTACACTGTTAGTACTTGAATACCGTAGGACAGCTAATACGTCATTTCAATGCTTGTGGGGCATTGCTCAAACACCGATGGTTTAGCGTAGTCGTGGGACTTTAGTACGGTGCTGATGATTGTGACCTATAAGTAGGTGTAGCGCCGGCAGAGAGTTCTCAGAGCACCATCACCATCTGCTGTCGACACTTTGTTTCGTTGCATGATAGGTGGATGTGGCTTAATCGAGCATGAGATTAGGCCTCCTTTGTGGCTGGAGACGGGGCGACACACCACTTTGACGGGCCATCTTACCCGGGATTTTTGATTCCACAGTCGGTGGTACATACCATCTCATCTCACGGCTTCTGTTTGGCTCAAAGCCTCACCCCATCATCATCACCAGCTTCTTGTCAGTTGAGGGCATTGCTTGGTTTAGGAGTTAACCGCTGGTCAGACTTCCCGCGGCGCTCGCCTCACAAGCGATTACACTTCGATTACACTTCGGTGCATCCATTGACTCATTGGCAGACAGTCACCTCAGGTCTTCGCAGGCTTCTTCCCGCACTCGAGTCCTTAAATAACCTTAGCTATCTCCCTCCGCCCCTAACTTATCATCCACCGCTTTAACTTCAAAACCTACAACCGATCTCTGAATAATAAAGATGTCCGCTTAAACACCGCCTGATTTCGACCAACTCGGCCAAAAGCTGACCCGTCAACAAGCCTCGTTTGCTATCCTGTGCAAACATCTTGAACCCCTTTTGCTGTTACTCGACCTCGCAAAGCTTGGAAAGATACTTCAAACATGATTCCTCGGTTATCAAAACTGTTTCGTATACACCAAACCCGTACTAATACCCAATCCATTGTAATATTACACCTACTACTCCTCGCAGCCCTTATAGACACTACTCACATATTTCTTTGAAAGAGGCCGGCGAGACTTTGTTGAAAAATCCCACGGAGGAAACCGGAAAACCGGCAGACGGAGAGAGCACAAAAGCTATAGCATAGCTGAAGGCATCGTTTGCTTCTTGGTGAGCTTCTCTTCTACACCGTCTTCATCGCCGCTCTTTCTAATTCAATTCCCCCTTACCAGAGGCTACGTTAGCAAAAACCAACCCTCGGGAGCTTTCGTTTACTTACTCATCCCGAGGGCTCGTCTATCTGAAGGCCAATCCCTCGGTTGCTGCCCATTATGTCTAGCATCTTTACTTTTAATCCATCGCCTCCTAAACCTGCCTCTCCATGGGCAAATAACACCCCCACTCATCTCACTCCATCTACGACACCGAAGCCTACAACCGAGTCGCCGGATCTGAACACCGATGATACTCCGGGACATTTGAGGACCAATAATAACTCGGGCAAGATCCGAAACCATTTCATGGAAGATGGCGAGAGAGAAGGGATTGTTACCACCAATGGGGAGACCGTAAAAGGCTTGGCCGCTGAACCTCAAATGGGCGCTACTGAATACAAGCTGAGTCTTGTTAGAGGTGGAAAGAGTGAGGCGAGGTTGGACCAGTTGGTAACTCAATTACTCTGGAGGTTGCAACAGAGTAGCCCGTGCGTCGTCTCCATTTCTAGAATTCAGGCCGCCATTGCTAACTTGTCCACGACTTCAGGTATCACGCCAATTCCCTTGCCTCAAAGTCCCCTGAAGCAATCTCCTCGCTAGTTCAAGAATCCCAAGGCGCGCTCTACGAGATCGGGGTTGCCGATGACGGCAAGCTTATCGGGCTTTGCGAGGAGGAACTCCGAGCATCTCTGGACACCTTACGCATAATGGCCGCAAAGCTAGGATGTACTGTTAGGATACTTCGCAGAGAGGCTGTCGGTACGGTCAACGAGCGCGATCTACGGCGTGCAGAAGGAAAGCAAGCCGAGCTTGTGAAGGCTAAGCAACGAAATCGGGAGCGGGCCGGAAAAGCCCTGCTTTTGGAGAAAGGCCAGATGAACGGACAATGTGTGGAAGAGGAGGGCCCTTCAGGCTCCGAGGAGAGTTTCGGCATTCCCAAAGTTGGTGACCCTCTATGGGTCGTGGAAGCCTTTGTCCAACCGGGCCACGGACAAAATACCATATTCCGAGGGCCCACCCCGGAACGAGAGGCGGTGCGGCCAGAGGTTAGAGGGAAGACCGAGCAACTTAGGATCACACTGACGGGGGCCACTACCTGTGGAAAAACCACCCTCCTAGGGACCTTAAGCACTGGCGAGCTTGACAACGGGCGTGGGAAAAGTAGAATCTCACTGCTTCGCCATAGACACGAGTTGGCGTCCGGTATTACCTCGTCCGTGACGTGGGAGATCCTGGGTTACATACCTGAGGATTCCAAAGCTGAGCTCAAGCCCGCAAGCTGCAATAGGGGGCCGCCGAGATTAGTGAATTATGCATCGGGCAATATATCCTCTTGGACGGACATCCACGCAACGGCAGATGGGGGAAGAATCGTTTTTCTGTCAGACTCTGCTGGCAATCCTAAATTCAGTAGAACCACATTTAAATCGCTTATTGGGTGGGCACCACATTATGTTGCTTTTCTTGTCGCAGCAAATGATGACGAGACTTTGGGCGCTGGAGAGAACGGGGAGAGGTCTTTGGGTTTGAGCAAGCCCAGCCTCGCTCATCTTGACCTTTGCTTGAAATTAGGTCTAAGAATGATCGTCATCTTTACGAAACGAGATCTAGGCACCAAGACGGGGTTGAAAAAAGTGTTTGCGAATTTGTTGACCGTCTTAAAACAAAACGGGAGGAAACCTGCTGCACTCTCTACTAGTGCAAGCATCAAGGACGTTGTGAAGCTCGTTGAAGGCGACCCCGAGTACACGGTGCCAATTTTGTTTACCTCGTCTGTCAATGGACAAGGGGTTGACCTGCTTCATGAGCTGATGATGAGATTGCCAGTGCCTGAGCCCCCTAAAGCACCGGCTGTCGAAAACGTTCTTAGGCCTTCACTGGGCACCTGCGCCGCGGGCGTCACGGAAGGGGTTCGGAAAATCAAAGTAGATGAGGGAGAACCGAAGGTTGCGGCAGAGGACGACGGTGGATTGTCCACTTTGTTCCATCTCGAGGAAATATATGGGTTTCAGCCGGCGCATAGTGCAGAGGATGGGAAAGGGGGGGCCGTGGTTGGTGGGCATGTAAAATATGGGAAGATCACTATAGACGACGAGTTGTTGATCGGACCCTTCCCGCCAGTCGACCATACCAGCAGCCCGCCGTCCATCGCAGGGACTCCTGCTACTCCGGCCTCTCATCCCTCACTATCACCATCCGCTGATCATTTGTCGGGGCTCTTGTCCAAAAGCCCAGACAGTGCCGACGAGAAGAGGGCCGCCTCTCCCAAGCAATCGGGACTAAAATTCACCAATGGTGACATTACTAGGAATAGCAGTACATCTGGCGAGGAATGGGAGTGGAAATTAGTAAAGGTTGTCTCCGTTCGCAGGCTTAGGCTGCCGGTGAATACTCTCTTCGCTGGTGAAGCTGGCACTCTCGGGATTATGCCTATCGAGCAAGAGCCCCATCTCGACACTCCTCTAGCAGTCTCAGCATTGAATTTGCAACTGCGTCTAAACGGGCTAGGCTGCGAGACGGAATCAAGGAATGGTAAGGGCATCAAGATACACACGAGTTCCCCGGATACACCGGCAAATGGCGCAAAGGCCGTAACATTCGCGAACTCTCTAACTGCTGCCCCACCCCTTCTCTCGACCAAGCTCCGAAAAGGCATGGTAATCTTCAACCGCTCCTCATCTGCTGTGAGTTCCTGGCTACGGGCGTATACCGGCTTTACAACCAGCCTTGGCGATGAAGCCAATTCCCTTATCCCTGGCAGCAGCGTGGTCGTGTACATCGCTTCAATTCGCGCCATCGCAAGACTAATCTCTATTGAACCTCCACGGGCCAGGAGCGATGAGATATTCAGTCTTGATGATGAAGATGTTAAGGAGGCGGAACATGTCGATTATGAAGGAACAAGGAAATTCATGTTTGAGTTTGATCATGCACGGGCAGAGTGGATTGAGGTGGGTGATAGAGTACTGATAGTTCCTGGCGGGGGAAAGAAGGGGTTGGACGCATTCGTGGGACGGGCTATTGAGAGACAGTTTTAAAGTAGGAGTCTAGTGGTCAAGTTGGTAGAATTGGTTGGTCATAACAAAATTGTTTTTTTATTTATTCTTTCTCTCCTTTGTCTTTGCAATTGTCGCAAGTCGTGTTGTCATTGTTAGTGTACGTGGAGAATTTATGCGGGAAGTGAAGTTTGAGGTTTTATTTTTATTTCTAGATAAAGCGTTGAGACTTAACTAAGGGTGCTATTAATTCAAGAAGCTTCGAGTGACGAGAGGTGATGCCCAATGATCGGAGCCGAAATCTTTATGGGGTAACATGTCATTTCACAAGCGAATTAGCGGCTGTTTAGCATGAAATTTTTATAGCTAGAAACCATGGTTGCACAATGATGGTTGAAAGAACCTTATACCCTATATGGGAGGCAGTCAAAAAATTGGTGCTGGTTGCTGCAAACTATTGTTTGTAATTCACATCTACAAAACAGTTCTTTAACCACAAATCATAGTTTGCTATTCCAAAATTGTTATACCAAACACCCTTTTTACAAAAGAAAAAACTTCATACTCTTATATCACCATCAAACAAATTCTCTTCAGCTGTCTCCTCCTTGCTAAACCCCCTTCCACGTCCATATCCACCATTATTCTCATTCTCTAACCACCAAGTTGTAACCTAACTGATATACTTCTAGGCTTTAGCTTCCTCTACAACTTTCAATGCAGTTAGCCACATAGTTTAGGAAAATTATATTATTAACTGAAATAAGAATAGTTGATTTTAGTTATTCCAACCACCACATGATCTCTCGCCTGATCCTTATTGTTTGTTAAAGATTCAGGAAATGTAAATTGACCTCAACTTGAAATACAACTGTCTCTTCCTATAAGACCCACTTCCTTGTTTATATCCACCACTATTCTCATCTGTGAACCTCCAAGCCACAACCCAGGTAATCCCTTCATATTGGGCTACTGCTTCCTTCACAACTACCAATTATTGTCTGCTATGTAGTCGAAAAATTGTCTTATCCAATAAGGATACATTTTAGTTCTACCAACAACTTGAACCACTTAATCTCAAATTTGATCTTGATGGTTTGTGAAAAATTCAGAAAATGTATATTAACCACAAACAGAAAGGGCTCTCCCTATGACACCTACTTTGTTAGCTATATTCACCTTTATTCTCATCCTCTAACCACTCAGTCATAACCTACTAGTAGTCCATCTTTTATAAGCTTTAGCTTCCTCTACCACAGTCAATACTTTCAGCTTAATATTTCAAAACACTTGTCTTTTCAAATAAGCATAGTACATTATAGTCCAACCAACACTGGCAGTGACTTAAATGTTCGATCTCTTGTCTGATTCTGATAGTTTGAGAACTATTCAGAAAATATATAGTATTAATTGCTGACAAGAGCACCTAGGTGATGAAGATATGGTCAGTAGTAGTATTGCATAGTGTATAGCACACAGGATATGTTATTAAATGTCCCCCTGTAGATATATGATATATCAGCAATGTGAAAATTAATCAAATAGCTAAATATGTGATTTTTTAACAAACCTAGTAGTAGATTTCCATCATGATCAAGAACAACTGCTCCTGATTAAATATTTGAGCGCAGGAATGTTAATGTAACTTATTTAGTTTTTGGATTAGTAGCTTGTAATTGCTCACAAGAGCATGCTTGGACAACACACTCGCAGGTGAAAAGTGCACTGTTCATATACCAAATACTGATATTGATTGCAATAGTTTGAATAACAGTCCACAGTGACGAGGAGCGGAAGAATGGCTTCCAGCAAGTAAGCTGGTAGGCAAGGATTACCAATTTAATGGTGCTACTCTAAGTATTTAGTTCATGAGTAGATAACATATAAGCTGTTGTAGGTTGACTTTTAGTTAGTAAACTTATTTTGTATAAGAATTATATCAGAAGGAAATAAGATGTAATATACCTATTAACCATATGCTCTTATAGTATGAACAGGAATGCAAGCGGGGTGAGTGGTTGTAGAGGTGATATTTTTCACCTGAATTAGAGAATATAGTGAAAACGATATTTCGTTATCCTCCATGGTAGAGACCAGACCGTATTGTTCATATATTTTCCATTCTGACTCTAAAGTAGAGTTTTTCCACTAGTTCAAGGACTGTGACTAGTAGTAGAAAGAAAAGGTGGTATAATATTGCACTACCACCATCTTCATAATGCCCTACTATTCTCAATTTTTGTATCAGAATTTGCAGTAAGCTTGAGTACTGCTAGCCTGTGCGAGATTTTCTTGAGAGGGAAAATAATAGGGAATGATTGTATAATACTGTTGCAGATAACCTAAAATTGATTTTAAAACCAACCCCCCAACTGTATCTCTTAAAACTTGAGCTTTAAGAGTGTTGAGGGGTGGACAGCAGGTATTAATTCTGATATAGTTAGCAAAATTCATAAAGAAGAAACAAGGGGTAAGTGTGAAGGTTTAGAGAGATGTCATAATTAGAAATTTCTAATTCAATATTATTTTAAAAGCCATATAGGCTTGAACCAACTGCTGGTATTTCCTGATCAATTAGCAATTAGTCTTGTACAAGATTCAATAATCGTCTCTATCTGGGGAATCAAACCAGAGTTGGTAGGCAATCATGCCTAGTCTGCACTTGTTCCAAGCCAGAAGTACCTGAACATAAAGTCAGGTCAACATTACCTCAGGTAATTGTTACTAAAATCACCCCCTGTTAATGGACACAGACTCTGAACCTGTATCTTACCTCTGAAATATCCCTGAAATATCCCTGAAATATCCCTGTTTTCGTCTAAATGTTCTGGTACTTCTTGCCTAGGACAAGTAGGGCAGTGTGCCAGCGGGGACGAGGGAATAGAGAGAAGAGAGTGGAAAGGATGGAAAGAAGAATGGGGAGAATGTAGAGAAGAGAGGAAGGGTGGGGAGGAAGTGAAGAGATAATGGAAAGAAATAAAGCGAGAAGTGAAATCAATTGCCATTGCAGCGGTCCCTTCTGCTGGTCATGTCCAGGGGGGTATTCCATGTTGTCGTTTATGGGTGAGGATGTAGATCTGAGAAAGGAAAGGTGCGGGAGGCGTCCCTTATACACTTCCAGAGAACCCACTCGCACAAATAATTCCCACGACCAAAGGTCACCTTCAATCCGCAGTCACCTAACCTAGGGCCCGCACTCACTTTTGATGCGCACCGCAGTCACCCCGCGCACCCTATGGAAGCACGGCCACAGATAGGGGATACAAATCAGGGCTCACAGCGAAAATAGAAGACAGACTTTTGCCTTCTGAGTGGGAAGGATGTTGTAATTACAAAACTATCACACCACTGCCCTGCGATCATAGAAACTTTATGAAAAGACTCTGGATGTGAGGCAAATGCGGTTATTGACTAACTAGATTGCTAGGATTTGACTCTGTATGCGAAAACACAAAGTCCCTATTACCGCATGAAGTTGGATGTTGGATTCGGGCCCGACCAAGCATTCAAAACTGGACTGTGCCAGTAGGGAGATTCAAAGTTCTCGTTGCGCTAACGGCGGACAGTCGCATTTCGCAGCCTCTGAGCTGATCTTCGGTCTACCGGATGGGGTATCGAGCCTTGTCGGCCGGGTGGTATGTCTCTTCGCCGGGTATGTCGGGGGACTGGGTACGCGCATGGTGCATGTTCGAGTACTAGGAAATACCTATCGACCCGGCATGGTTGGATTTTGAGGAAGACATTCCCAATTACTCTCCAAGCATTTACTCGGAACAGCACGATATTGATTTTTTGAAAGAAAAATATGGACCTGGGTTTTTGCGGGTTCGCTTGGTAGGCATCTGGATTAGGATGGGTGCTTGACGTACACCATCTGCGTACCTAGGCTCCCGTCCCGACATACCTGCTGAAGCGGCGTACCACCCGACAGGAATATCTTGAAGCGGAGGTACTTGTCGAATTTCCCTACATCCCATTAAACCTATAGTGAGTGAACCTAATGCTAACCCAATACTAGAACAGGTAACATTCATCGAGCAATATTGCGGCTTACCTGCTGCCAGTTCTCCGCATACCGTATTGGCTCACCGAATTCGACCCACCGCAGAAACCCACTACCGCAAGAACTCGAATATGGTGCTAGAAGCGGTAGGGACGAAGTGTGTAACCCCTTGGCCCCAGAGTGGCTCGCGGGCAAATGTTCGGTCCATCGTGGCTCCAAACTTCGAGAGAGTATGGTTGACTGTCTTCTAATTAAATGAAGAAAGGAAAAAAACATTAAAGTGGGAAGTTACGCGCTTGTCCTCCACGGCCTCTAGCACCATAATCGAATCTCGTGCTAAGACGCTCAAAATTCCCTCTTTTAGGGAGAGAGGTGAAAGCACCGCGAAAGCTGTCCACCTCGCCACCTCACAGTAATTAAAAGAGCGAACGAAAGTGCCGGTCTCTACCGGCAATTGCAACTCCAGCGCTCAAAGTCGAGGCTTAGTCATTCGAGTTCATACGGTGTACCCGGAAAGGGGGGGGTAATCGCGCGAACAATTAAAACTGATGCAGGGAGTTGGCGGATTGCATGGTTAAACTCACTATGGCGATGTACCGGTATCTCGGGGGTGCTGTGAGGATTTAAGAAAATGAGAAATGTCCAAACAGAGAAGAAAAACCTGGGGAGGTGAAGAGTGATTAGGAATTAGTTCACTCGAACACACACCAGCAAGGCCGGGAAGGTTTAGAGGAGAACTAAGAAATATTGCGAATTCAAAGGCGCAGTTTCCTGTGATAGCTGGTGGATAGTGCACTGCTAACCCGCTCTAAGGTCTAGTACTTCCTGGCTGCAGGGGGTCGATACTGTGTTGTATCGTATACTATTTAACTGTGTGGTGCTTCTGTTCGAACTCTAACCAGATCCGCGTGATCACTGGTGATGCTACTGGCAATTCTCTCGGCTCCGGTAAAACTTGCTAACCAATAGAACCTCGTGCATCTCAACCGACTCTTGCGGACTTATCTACGTTCTACGGGTATGAAGGTTTGGAATAAGAGACTGAATTCTATACACCATGACACTAGTGCAGTGGTACGAATGATCGAATCCACCTTTCCCGTATTTAGAGTTTACGGTATTTGGAAGTGCGGGCATTGACAGTCCGCCATTCTGGATTTTTGCCAGTGGTTGATGATGAGGAAAGCTTATCGGGAAGCGCGTTATCAATTACGAGGCGTTACTCATCTAGGGCTGTAGGAGTACGTTCTAGCCTTTGCCACAAACCTTGAGTTTGAGCCTTTTCGCTATTATACTAAAGTGTTTGTGGTTGTCCCGGGTCTAATTAGTAGCCTGGGGTCATGCGAGAATTCAAGAACCTACTGACACAAGAGTACTGTGTAGATAAAAGAGCGCTAGAAACACTAGGGACTAAGAAACAGCACTACGGGTATCAATGATTTCGAGAATCTATTATTTAAAAACCTGCAACCCCAACGATATATAATACAAAGGCCATAATGAATCAAGTTTTCGGAATCCTCCAGCTACCCCCTTCATACTCCACTTTACCTTCCGATTTCATTCGAGACAAGAATTCCCTCAACTCCTCTTGCCCCCAGGAAAACCCCCCAGGGACTAGCCCGAGCATCATGGAAATCCTCTCCAGAGGCATTGTCCCGCCATTGGTCAACATTCCGACCACGAATTGCTCAACAACCACCCTTTCTCGCTTCTTTTCGTCGGTGACCTCCTCTTCCTCCTCCGCTGCAGTAACGCCTGCTTGGGGAGGGGTGTTGGCTTCGAGCTCTTCGAGGTTCTCTATTACAGTGTAGACACCGTTGCCAATTTCTCTGAGGACATCTTTGCTTTGCCAGAATTGGACTGCCTTCTTAACTAGAGATTCCTCCATTTTCAGGTTATCGACTAGCTGCGAGATAGTCCATTTATCAGATCGTTCCTCCTCATCAAATTGGTGAATGACCACTGCCTGCCAAGTTGTGGCATCAGGCACCTGAACCACTCTGTCTTCAAGCTCAAGTTCTACCTCCACCGTTCCCATCGTTTGTAGCCAAGTGAGCTTCCGCTTTTTCCTAAGGGTTTCAAACCCTCGCTCGTAGCGTTCCTGCAGCTCTCTAATTTCTATAGGGGCCTGAAACCCGTCCTCCTTCATTGTTGGCCAGAACAGCCTGCTGAGAATTTTGGTGTGAATTTCTGGGAAACCTTCTCTGTTCAGATGTTCCTCGGCCCGGATGTGTGCGTCCGACCGCTTAGAATCTACAATATCTTTGAGCATGACATCGCAGCCTTGCATTGTTGTTTCGCCGAATCGAATTTTAAGGAGCTCGATTGTGCGGATTTCCTTTTCAAAAAGCCATTCGTCACTACCAAGAAGCCTGCTCGATAGCACTGCTGCTACTTCTTTCGTCCAGACTTCCCTGCTCTCCCATAGTGAGATCAAGCTTCCAACTACATCGAGACCTTTGCTTCTTCGGAACTCAGGACCTGCGTCAACTGGGTCGGGTGCCCAAGACAAGTCGTCGTAATCAAGTTCTTCAAGCCCCCCACCCTGTTGGGTCGCCGGAATCCCCTTTCCAAGTTCATGAGCAAGTTCTGAGAGATCTTCGGCATCTTCTAATCCATCGGGTAGAGACTCGGACATTATCCCTCTCACTATTACACGAACAGTGTCATCGCGTTCTCGGAGATACCGCCGAATACCACGCGAAACCCGATCGAGTAAGACACCACGAGGATCTAGAACGGTGAAGGCACGAATCAAAGAGATATAAGCCCGGAGTATATCGGAGGTTGCGGCTGCCGGATGCAGGAGGCGGGTAGACAAAGCAGATGTGAAAGTTGTCGTTAGGTGTAGACGGGTTTGTGGTGATATAATATAAGACTTTAAATCCTCGACACCTCCAAGACTTTCTGGCCACTCTACAACAATGTCAAATAGTTCACCGACTCTTAGTCGACCGAGTCTACCAACAGCAATGCGTTTCCAACTCTCTAAGTCTTCTTTCCTTCGTTTGATATCATCCTCTCCTACACCCGCCCCGGCATCTACTTCCATCGCCCCCTTCTTCCGGTTATCAAGGCTCTGACGACTAGCCCTGAAACTCTCCCGGGGGCTTAGTTTTTTAAGCCTAGCTGCCCAGCCTTCAGGAGAATTCACCGATTTGGAGGAAAATAAGACATCTAAAACTAATTGCCCAAGGACGTGCTCTACCCAGCGGTTCAAGTCGTCGCCAACTTTGGAAGGAGTTTCCCAAACTCCAGCAAAATGAGCGTTTATGTAGGTAGTCAGGAGAGTATTGATAACCTATATAGAAATATATTAGTATCTAATAATATCTAGTGGGCTCGTGACCGATCTTTACCTCTGCAAATACCCTCTCTCCTCTCCGGCCGCCGCCACCAACACCTAGCTTTTCCATGGCTGCCCAAATCTCCAGGACCTTCTTTCGAGCCTTTTCTCTCGGCTTTTCCTCTTTCCGCTTCTTCCTCTTTTCCTCAGCTTTTTCCTCAGCCCTCTGTCTATACACACAGAATTCATCAATTCCATCCATTTCTTTGGGGTTACCAATCGCGACCCCGTCATCATCGACAACGATATCTCCATCAAAGTCAGTTTCGGTAGCAAAGCTTTGCTGGCTTAACCTCACGCCGTGGTATACATCCTCATCTCCACTCATGCTCTCGTCCCCCGCCTCGTCGTCAATTACCGTGTCATCGTCGTCATCACCATCGCCATCTCCAGGCAAGCCCACTGCTGTCCCACACAACTCCAAAAAATTCTCGTAGACAAGCTTATTCCAAGCGGGATCGGGCAGTGAATAAGAAATAATAGAATTTAACGACCTAATGAACGCTTGGACCTTTGAGTCGTCGCTCTCGTCCCAGCTGTCCAGATTCCTCCGTGCCCTCCCTTTCTTCTTCTCTGGAATAATGTAGGCTCTCAAACGAAATAGATAAATGCTCTGGGCGGTAGTCAATCGGCCTAGTATTTCTTCCAACAAACGCGGACCGTCACTGTATTCCGTCGGAATCGATATCTCTGGACGAACATGAGCTAGGAAGTGCCTTCGGACTTCGCAAGTATACCATTCCAGGAGGCTTGTTTCAGGGGCTGCATTTTCCGCATGATGAATCGTTAGATATCGGATTGCTTCCACCACATCTCTCGTCGGGTCTTGGTGTGTTTGCACGTATTCTCTAAAGCTGCCTGGGAAGGGATCAACGGGGAAGGAGAGGTATGTTGTTGCCAAGTGCCACGCCCTAGACTCCTTGGCGAATATAGCTGCCGGACTGGGGGCAAGTGATACGGGGGCCGGAGAGAGTGTAACATTGGGGTGATGCCGGGTGTTATAGCCGTGGGAGAGGGTAGGCGTTTGTGGTGGCTGCGATGGTTGTGATGGTGGGGCCACAAATGAGGACGTAGGGGTGGCTAGAGGTGTGGGTAAGGTGGAGGATGCCGAAGGCGGGAACACAGATTCGAAGATTCGTTTTCGGCCTTGTGGATAGGGAATTGGATGCTGAGACAAAAAAGTTGCCATGTTTGTTGGTTGTTTGCTTGAATTGGGAAAGTAGGTCGTTGTAGAAGTCGCGATGCGGGGGGACGCGTTGTTAATGTTCCGTGAACTCGTGATTTCGAGAACCCTAACCCTGCAACCCCACTCCAAGTATCATAGCTTATGGGTGGCTCTTATCGGAGCCAATGCGTGTTTGAACGGGTCAACTTTCCGATATCGTGTGCTGGCAGCAAACCTTTCGGATGCCATTTGCCATGCGAAAAGTGAAACACTTGCGCAGAATTGCCCCGCCTTTGGTCCTTTCTAAAACGCCGAAGGAAAAAAATTCATGAATAAACTCAAAGCAGCAAGAGCAAGTGTAGCGAATCATCCGATTTTTAGTTTTTTTCACTGCTAGAAAAGATTTCATGTGTCTGTCTGGCCTCACCTAGAAGTGGTGTGTTTTGGGTGGCAGGTTGAGCCAGGAAAAACACTAAAACCCTTTACCTAGGGACCCTGTTCATCTCTAAGAGTTGTATCATAGGAAAAAATTATAAAGCATCCGAAGGCCCCGGGCCATCCGCAAGCCCTCCCGCGATCCCTCCCAAAAATTATTCGGGCTATTTGAGAAACAGGGAGGCTGCTGATAGTCTGTAAATATATTGCCCCTCGCCACCGTACAAAACCTGTTAGGTTGGATAGTAATTGATATCATATACTTATCCCAGATGTACTTAACCAGCGTCCTTTATGCTGCGGCCTAAGATGATACCGAAAGATATGCACAATAATGTAACTTATGGTATTGAAAAGGTTTAGCCCTCACAATTTCACAGTTCAAAATACTTACACTCAACACATACAGTATGATACCGGCAGGCGAATTATCCATGGTATCATAATTGTCAAAGACTCTATATTCCCTCACTTCCTTTAAAGAGCTAAGAGAAGGAAAAGGAATCACCTCACTCGCTCTCCTGTTACTGATTTGCCACCATAGCAGCAGTATAGACATCAATCTGCCCCATGATGTCCCTGTGCCTTGGCTCCCATCCTAAATAAGTCCTAGCCCGGTCACTACTAGTGTTGAACTGGGTGAGAATCGCCTGCTCAAGCCTTCCTTCCGGATTTCGATAAATGATAGCTCCCGTGAACCCCATATGCTTCGCTGCAGCCTCAATGATATCCGTGTAGGATTCGTGTTGAGCTGTGATATCGAAGACAGGGTAAGACAAAGCCCCCACATACGATATCTGCATAATCAGTAACCTCCAAATTTGAAATAAATAAATATAAATAAAACAAAGAGTTACCTACCTTTTCTACAACTTTAAGCGTAAAATCAGCTACATCGTCTTTATGTATCACCGGGAACTCGACTTTTCTCCCCAGAACCTTCACCTCAGAAGCGCCTCCTTTAACCGCTGCAGCTATCGGGGCTAGAACCATCGAAAGAAGACTGCCACTACCGCCATAAACCATCGTCGGCCTGATGACCACAGCATCCAAAACATCGCTGAAACTCAACAATTCGTTCTCCACGGCCGGTCTCCAGGCTACCATCTCAAAAGGAGTTGGAGCAGTCAGCTCATTCACGATATCCCTCGCATCCGGCTGGTCTCCGTGAACCCAGGATCCGGAGAATAAAACGAAGCCAAGCTTTGGTCCTCGCTTAAGTCCTTTCAAACGCGCTGCTCCCAATCTTTTAGCTTCCGTGAGCACTTTGCTCACATCTTGGTGGACATTAGACGTATCAATAATCACGTCTATCCCCTCGGACTCAATTACAGAGGTCCATGAGGAAGGCTGAAAGATATCGCCGATAACTGGAGTGATCTCATTCTTGGCTAAGTCGAGGCCCTTGGCAGGGTTGCGGACAAGACCATAGACCCGATGGCCATTGCGACGAAGGGCAAGAGCGGCCGCGACTAGGAGCAGTAAGTTAGATATAACACTTATAAGAAAAGTATCAGCGCACAGGAAGAAAACTCACAGCCAATGAAGCCAGACGCTCCGAGAATGAAAACTTTAACCATTTTAGCAAATTTGTTGGATTATTAGGGTTGTCGGAACGGGAAATAACGTGGAAGGAGAATACGTGAATTTAATTCAGAGAGGATGTAACAGATAGAGAGGGGTCAAACACCATTCTGCTGTATGCACCTCCTATGTTATTAATCCCTGTGTTGTTAACCACCACTAATTGCTCTGATACCCCACACCAAGCTCCTATTACTTGGCACTAGTTTCTCCCCCGGTTCAGGTCTAGTAAGTCACGGCGTTATCCCGCAGAAAGAATTCCCCGCCGAGACACCTAACTAACTCTAAATTGGTTGTACCTACCTTCCGGCATTCAGGGCGGACGGTGGATCGCGAATTGCTCAGAGCAAGTGTTTAGAGATATTAACACTAGCGGAAAAAAAGGCCCCTACCGCCTGTGTACGAGTACAGTACCTTGCGAGGGCAACTTGCGGGGGTTTGCGGGGTAACACAGAGTTTGGGCATAAATTCTCACTCGGAGACACAGTTGGTGTAACGTCATACAGATGCACCCAGAGAGTTATTTTGCAGTGTCACGCCGATAAGAGAGTGCTCTTTTTTGCGTTTAGGTAGGAGAGTCAAGGCTTTGTTTGAGATCTCGTCGCACAGCACAGTACGGGATCATCCACCAGCACCGAATTTAAGTCGGATCCAGCCAAGCCAGAGACTATAAAATCTGCAAGCTACTGCATCATAATTTCCCTTTCCGCGGGGGAATCGTAGTATTGTGGCTTTAAAAATGTCTGATAGTCTGAGTGAGGCTGAAGGAAACATTCCTTCATGTTCGAGCTAGAACGTAGTATCATAATATTATTATAGTCAAACTGAAAAAATAAGAGGGAACAAAGCTTAGTGGGTGAGGTTCTGTCCTAAAGACAAGCCCATACCCCAAAAACCAACCTTCTTTTGGGAAACTCATTAAAATTTCTGGGGTCTTTACTGGACCAGGTTAAACCCGACCCGGGAACTGTGTAAGAATCTGATGAGTGTGATCGTGCCTCAATCTCACTTAAATTGTTAAGAGCCTCTAAATTCTAAATAATTGTACTGTACCATCTTAAATAATCGAGCTATGAACTATTATATGTCATTCAAGTTTCCCCCTCCAGTATCATAGTGTATAGTAATTCTTTGCTTTCCTCTCATATCATACTTGGAAAAAGTGAGCTCAACTATACCATTTACGGGCCCAGAAAATGATTAGGTCTTAAGATAGCCTAATAGTATGCTGAAAGAATAAAAAGTTCCTAGAATATAAAACCAAAACCCCAATTTGAATTCTATTTAGCCCACTAATCCAAAAAAAACCTCCCAACTGTAATATATAAAGCTCCTATCTTTGTTTCCTTCTTGCTTTCTCCCCCACTCCTACTTAAAGACAGGTAACACTACACCTGTTCTATCAAAAGAGGAGGTTCAGTCACAACTTCAACGCTTCTTATATTCGATATCCGTCTACTAAGCAAAATATACCGATAATGTCTGCACACTATAACGACTCCATTGATCAGGGCCATCCTGATAACAACTTACACACAACAAGTTTCGCAACTACCTACCCTGGGCAGGATACCATGTCCTCCCTAGAGCTTTCAGTGGACCTTGGCAATTCCGAAATCACCTTGTGTATCGTTCATAAGCCCGCTTTGGAACAACCTATTATGACAACCAGGACCCGGTCTGCAAGTTTTTCCGAGAGCGAGTATGGATCAGAATATTTCTCTGCAGCAGAGAACTTTTCTGATATGGATGATCCGGAAATTTTCCCCGAAGGTGCCCCGGTGGCTACAGGAGTCTCCAATACAGGTTCGAACGACAAAGAGAAAGAGGCTAGTGAGAACAGCAGGGACTGGGAGAAGGGCTTTGAATCCGAGCATGAGGAAAGCTCTCAAGAGAGTTCTGTAAGCTCTGCTAAAGAAGAGGCTACCGAGCCCCTAGGGGTGACTCTCGCCCGCCATGCTATTGGCGGTACCATTCAGGTCGGAATCAATCCAACAATCATTTCTCCTCCTTCTCCCTCCCTACCTTCAGCCAACCGGGCCCAGCGCATGCCATCAACTACCAATCTCGGGCGGCTCATTTTTTTCAAGGAACCAGAACCTTCTTATGTTCTTCACGAAAACAAAGACGAGGTAACCGTGTACCTAACCGACGATGTTACTCTTAAATTCTTCTCCGTAGAATCTGAAGAGATTGAAGACGCAATCGGGAAGCTTCCAACTATAGCTCCAAAGCTAAGGTCCCTGATTAAAAAGGCTGAGTGGGAATTGAGTCAGGCAGTCAATTGCCTCATGTGGGATCTTTCCGGGAAGAAGTTGAACAAAATCCAGGAACCACAGGAAATGGGGATTGAGGCTGACTACAAGTATGTTTCACTCCTCGGACTGCGGCCCCATTGGAGCTAACTTTTTGGATAGGGATAAAATGGACACTAAGGTGGAGCCGGATGTTCAGGTGAAATTTACGGTTACGGCCACTTGTCTTGGGGCGAAGATGATGGAGATGACCATGTAAGTGCCTTGTATGACAGGCTGAGAGTTATTATCCTGTGTTTAGTGGGACTCCTTGGGTTGTTATCTATGATAAGTGTTTTCGAATACAATTCTATACTGTTAGTTACACTTCCTTAAGAGCCCTAAAGTTATAGTCATAAGTGAGAAAGTGAGATACGAGGTGGATAAAGGAAGCTATCGATTCCTATACTTCCCAAGTTACCGAATATCCTCGGAGCGTATAGCCGTATCCGCACCTCAAAAAGAGTGAGCGTGTATATATAGCAATGAGCGATAGCTTATGGTCGGAGTAATAGCACAAGGTAAAAGAATGAATTGTTCGGCTAAAACCCATGGAATATAAAAGGCAACAAGCGACTGGAGGGATTAGGCAAGCCGCCGGTATATATAAACGTGAGAGAATCTAGCTTGCCCGCCTTTGCCATCCGCACCGGCTTGACCGGACGCACTCATCAACAAACCGTCGGACAAAGATCAACAAAGAAACAACAAGAGAAACAAAAAGGGGTAAAACAAAAGATCAAAAAGTCTTGACTAGGGGCTGTCCCGGAATGGGAATAAACATCCGAACAAAGCATCTGAGAATGTAAAGAAGTTCTTCTACAAGCGGTATGCACCGGAGCATATGCTGGGGGGTGAAAGAAAAGGAAGCAAGATATGAGGAACAAGGAAAAAAGAAAAGAAAAGCGTGGTCTAATGGATTTATTCTGTCTAAACCAGGCGTAAATGTTGCAATAGACCTCGGCGGTGCTCCTTTTGTTTCTCGCGTAGTGCCATGTATATGCTCGTTCCCTCTTGTACCCATAAGTTCCCGGGCACAGCGCACACATTCCCGGTGTTTGTCTCTCACCTTCGCTCATTGCTTTCTTTCGCTTTCTTTTCTCTTTTCTCTTTTCTCTCTTAACAATATAATCGGACAACACTTCTTCAGATCAGATTCGCAACAGTAAAAAAGAAATAAAAATAAAAGGAGTCTAAAGAGCGAAGGAGTTTCCTTCTGGCCAAAAGAGAACGAAACCCGGGATAATAGATAAGGAAAGCCGTGTCCTAGTATTGTAAATTAAGGTGAACCGGAGACAAAAGCATATAGGGACAATTATGTAGTATAGGTGACTTACTTAACTTCCTAAGTGGGGCGAATGGGTCCCTATTGACTCCCTAAATATTTATAAACTCTCATAGGTGTCACACTACCTCCACTACGCATAGGCGTCTCTTTGGTACCTTGCAGAGGGATGGATGACTAGTATCATACAACATGTGGTTCGAGTGATACCTTGTGCAGCCGTTAGTTTTAGAAACGAGGGAATTTACCGAGGGGCGAAGACAATATCCTTGTTTATTACAACATGGCTAACCATCCATGCTAGTGCGGTACCGGAAAGTGAGTAAGTGAAGGATACTCGATAGAATAAATCGCAGAAACTTGGGTTGCGAATCCCGGTATGGGTATTTCTGGCGGATGCAGGCTGGACTACAGTATATCTCGTTGTGCAGCACTTCTCAGCACGAGGGGATTTACAGGTAGTTCCGATGGTTACACTGGAAGTCTGTGATTTATCCCATGCATGATCTTCCCGATGCCATTGACTCATCTCAAATAGCCTGGGTATTTCTAAGCACCTTGGCGAGATCGATATTGCACATATAAACCCCTCTCTGGCGTGTGACTGATAGCGATATGCAAGCATGAGATCCGCCCTTCTCGACATTCAACTTAAAGACAACCAGAAAATCGCCATACTACGATACTAGAGAACCATGTCGTTACTCGGGTTGCCAAACGAATTAGTCCTCATGATATCCTCCCACCTGGAGACACCCGATCTGAATTCTTTGCTTAAAACAAACCGCCGGTTTGTAGCCCTCCTTAATCAAGGCCTGTGGGATCGCGTCCTAGTCCTACCTGCGCCCGTGGCCCGGGATGTATTGCTTCATGCGGTCCGCTCCCACAACCGTGTGAAGCTTCAACGACTCCTAGCACGTGGGATTAAAGACCAGGTGGGGGAGACGTTCTGGATCGATATCATCCATCGCGTAGCAGTAGACGAGAGTGGAGAGTGGCTGAGGATATTGCTGGACTGTGGTGTTGACCCTGACATAAAATATTCTGACTCTTCGACTATATTGTCACGCGCGGCTACAGCGGGTTGCGTGAATGTAATTCGAATACTCATCGCCAGGAACGGCATCGACGTGAACGTGTCAGACAGGACTGGGAGAGGGCCGCTCAGCCTAGCAGCTTGGAACGGACATAAAGAGGTAGTGGGGCTTCTCTTGGGCCATGCAGATATTAACGTCAATTCGACAGACCACTTCTGCCGAACAGCATTATTTCACGCAGTTTCAAATGGCAAAACCGAGGTTGTCGAGGTTTTACTGGCCAATCCACATTTGGAGCTCAATATCCCGGACCTTTCTAACTGGACAACATTGTACTGGGCGTGTGTGACCGGCCTCTCAAATATGGTCCGACTTCTCCTGGCCGACAAACGAACCGATTGCAATGGTACCGTCGAACTTGCACCATTAGCGGTAGCGGCTTCGAGTGGGCGCGCGGAAATTGTACGAATCCTTTTGGAACTCGATGGTATTGATGTCAATAAACGCTGGCCATTATATTCCGCTGTCAATTCTAAGGCGGAAGAGGTAGTGAAGCTACTGTTGGATGACGAGAGGGTTGACGCCAATCGGGGCCCTGAAGGAGAAACGCCCCTAGGGCTGGCAACCCGTGGGCGATGCGTACCGATAATACGGCTTCTCTTAGGTAGGAAAGATGTCCTTGTCAACATCACAACAGGCAACGGTGAAACACCGTTATGTGCTGTAGCGTCTGAGGGATATGGGCCTCTCGTGCAGCTTCTCCTCGCCCGCCCAGACATCGACCTTAACTTAGTGGATTATCATGGATATACACCGTTAATTTCAGCAATCACGAGAGGAAAATTCGAGGTGGTGAAGCTCTTGCTGGATGATGAGCGGACCGACGTTAATTTTCCCTACGGAACTGAACACCAAACGCCACTATATTGGGCGGTCGTCCTGGAGCACTGCGCGATAGTGCGTCTCTTGTTAAGTTATCCCCGGGTTAGAGTTAACCCCATCGCCGACGTTAGTATTAATACGATGAAGCACGATCTGGAAATGTTAATAAACCTTGCAATCCACCAACAAACAGGAGCGGTGGTTCCAGTTCCTTTAGACGAATGTGGATCCAACATCAACGCGAGAAATGCCAAACACTGGGCGCCAGCGCGCATCTTAGTGCGCACCGAAGACTATAGTGTGATCTCGTTTCGATTCAGCTGTCAAGACATCAGAGGCCCTCGCAGCACGGCCCCAGCGTACGGCAGCACCCCCTTGATTGAAGCGGCCGTCCGTGTGCTTGGCGGGATCTTTCAAATGCTCTTCGACAACATAGATATCAAGGTCAACCAGGCACATGCGCCGTGCTACACACCGGCATACCACACAAAATTTAGCCAACGGGGCGAGACTGTCCACTTTCTTCTGGCGGATGAGAGAGTCGATATATCTCTTCCGCACAACTCCACTAACTGGACTCTGCACGACCAGGCTATGCAGGGAAAGCTTCAAATGACTGCGCTGATTATAACAGATATCGGAGGCCTTTGAAATATAAGTCGGTTCCCACTCAACGCCTTGGTGGCTCAACGAAGTCACCTAGATTGGCGGCGCTCATCTTGCTGATTTCCTCCCGTGTATTAGACCAGGTAGGTGGACAGGGGGCCATTTGGAAGCTAACCCGGGGCGGAGGCGAGGGGTTTCTATTACTGTCAGACAGGTACCAGCTAGTATTACGAGTTTTTTGGAGGGTTTGGGGGAATTTAGTGGTGGTCTTATTTCGCTTTGCTTATCTCCCTTTCTTTTTTATTAAAAAAACAAAAACACTTGATGTATTCTTTAACTTTCATCGATTCCCATCAACTACCCATCCTTTCTTCCAAACGCCCCTCCCTTCTAACCCCGTCTCTGGGTTTCTACCAATGAAATTAAATATGTGCGGGTTCCTAGATATACACGACGTTCGCTCCGTATCACTCGGACCCCATAGTGGATAGTAGGCCCTTGGATATCAGTAGCTTTACCTACGCATTCTCCCACACTAAAGCATTGCGTGCGAGGACCAAGAGCAGAACATCACTGCGTAGGCCCTTCTCAATATATTACCATACACCATATAATGCGTAAGTTGCAAACAGGCAAGTTCAACTAGTAGCGATGGGGGCAAACGGATCGAACGCCAGATTAGGAAGTAGACGAACTTTGGACCTAACTCTACTAGTCGTGGAGTGCTTGAATCCAAAAGAAGTCTCGCTCCCGTCATTCTACCAAGCTCCGTGGAAGCGCACTTGACCGAGGCCTCGCAATCTCCGGATTCTACCAAACTTATTTACCAAATAATAGAACCGTGTGCTATTGTATGTGGTAGAGAATTCCCTACGGTGCGTTAGAATAGGGGCGGAAAACACAGTAGAAAACCAGGTGCCCGCCCCCTCTGAAGGCCATGGGGAAAAAAAAGCAAAAAGAAACCAGACCTTACCAGAGAAGGCAACTCCAACGACATAGCACAGGGTTCGATTATTTGAGTTTTTACGGTACCACATTCAACCCAGATAGATAGACAGCCTCCAACGGGCTACGGGGGGTGGGTGCAGACTCTTTTGCTTGCTCCCGGACCTTTGTTCTGGAACTCGCAAGTATTGCACTCTGTGGACTCAACCGGGAGAGCTTAGAATAAGAATTAGCAAGCTATCCGAATGGCAAAACTACGGTGTTGAGGAGGTTTATTTTGTGCACCCCTCTATTGGCGTCTGCAGAGCAGGGCCCGAAAATTCCCAATCGACATTGCTCTAGCAGTGGCCAGCTCTTAGATGTCGTGCAGGAACTTGAAACCAGTTGAACATTTCTCTTTTTTTATCCCAAATCCGCCGGGGGTACTGGATCTGGGAGTATCATAAATTTAGGTCGTCTCTTCGTGTCCCAATCTTCAGTTCTAAAGGCTAGAAGAGGCGTTAGGTACCGGTTATGTGGATGAAGGTTATGATTCACTGGGGATTGTCAACTAGCCCTCAGTTCAATACTTCTGTGAGATAAGAGATCAAGTCAATAGCTGAGAACTACAGGGTAATGAATTGAAAGGCACTACATACTCTTCAGCAATTTGCCTCAAAGCCTACACTGGGCACAAACTGCTCCCCGAGGTACTCTCCATTGTAGCAGCAAGCTAATATCTCACAGCTCATGAAAATTCGCTCTTGATTCTGTATCATAAAGTCCACAACCCGAAATGGTTTATCCGACACCAGTTTCCGGACCCAATGTGGCAAAAAATGAGAATTTTCAAGGGGATAACCCCCAACGCTGCCTCGTTGAAAACAATTCAAATCTTGGAATCAGTTAGAGAACTACTTTGGGCCGGGCCTTGCGGGAGCCCAAATAAAGGAAAAGCTCAAGACTGAGTTCATGGTGTGCAATGATAGTATTTAACTAACTTAGTGCAAAGCTAATTGGAGGGTTTGCAAAGGGCTCGATATAAAAGAGTGCAGTACATATAGTAACATACCTTCCATTAAACCCATATTTTCCATTAAATTTATATGTTCCTTACTACCTCATAATTTCTAAGAGGTTTGTAGAGTTTTATATGTAGGCTTCGTGCTATGTATCAACTTGCCTCCCCTGTCTTTTGCCTTTAATAAATATAATCCTGTCTGATAGTCGTTAAGGTACAATAGCTAGTTTGGTGTACGCCCGGCGAAAGGGCCATGGAGATTGCTTTTTAGAGTCCTGCCATCTTGTATGCTGAGCAAACTCTATATGATACCTGTAGTTTGGTCCGCGACTATCATAGTAATGAAGCCCCATAGCTGGATGTTAGGTTAGGGCATACTAGTGAGTGGGAGTGGGACTGTTATCATACTATGTCGAGGGTGACTGGTGTTTCTGGTATTTGTGTGACACTAGCAGGCCCACGTGTGATTAGCCACCAGAGACTGTATTTAATCTCATCTGCGCTCCTTTCTCTGTACAACATAGTTCACCTTTACACCAAACAACTAACACACTTCAGTTTGCCTATCACACCTTTTGTCTCGGGCTTGTCATGACGCTAGCCTTAAGGCAGCCTCATAGCAGAGCTTGTGCAGTTGCAGCCCCCCTTGCGCTAAACCAGACCTCCATCACATAGTAGGTTCAGAGCTCCATGTCAACCATCTCTACTCCCATACCATCAGAGTACGTTCTTCCTCTCTTTCTTTGCTATCAGCGAGTTCACTGCTAATGCCTGACACTAGATTGCCATCCACCTGCCTGTTTAGAAAGGTGAATCTTGCTATTGTATATCAAGAGGACCAGGACCACTCTAGCCTATGATGTAAAAAAAGAGCCAATAACAAACAAACTCACTCTATAGAAACTCCCCTCAATGTATATAGAAAGAACCAGGGCCGCTCTAGCCCACGATGTGAAAGAAGGGCCAATGACAAACCCACTCTGCGGGAACATCCCCCCAATGTATATAGAGGACCAGGGCCGCTCTAGCCTACGATGTAAAAGAAGAGCCAATGTCATACCCACTGGCTGGGAACATCACCTCATTTAATGTAGGACTAGCATGCATTAGGCGGAGGTAAGTTTCTTTTGTTTAAAGTTATTTTTAGCCCGTAATTCATGGTGAATGCCATTATTTTTCCTGTAGCTAGCCACAAATAAACTATAGAACTTAAAAAAAAGATTAAAGTTTTATATATTACCCACTGGTATAGATTTGAAACTGTGACATATGATTTTGGTAGATTCTTATAGTAGGCATTGATGTTCTCTGAGAGGGCGAAAAGTGGATATCTGGCGCAGAAAGGCCATTGAACTGGACTTCCCTATCCTACTTGAGTACCGTATGGACTTGAATGAACAATCCTTCTACTACCATAGGTTGTGCTAAACCTCCTCCGCCAAGGAGGGCGAAAAACATATCAAAAAACTGCTCCCTGAGACAAAATAAAAAACAAAAAACACCAGATCCCACTAAGAGGGTCAACACCAATGTCCTATCCCTGAGCAAGGATTGTCCATTCCAGTCCGTCTTGACAAACTCTATCACAATACCAAATCCCTGACGTATTTGACCTAGTAATAGGACACTTACTAGATATGGGACACTTGGCAATTAGAGTGTCCTTTATACTAAAATAGGAATACCTCAACCAAAACTAACGCTACTGATCTGTAAATCTATCTATAGATAGCTAATATATCTTTAAATATGTTCTAGCAATTTTACTCTCCCATTGGCAAAAATGATTAAACAATAGTACAAAGTGTAGAGAAATAACCAATTAGCTATATA